>Ga0247733_1000087_pt1 | contig 150531 bp, 171 predicted proteins | sample UWRJL043104R2_FD_180932 | JGI IMG/M metagenome (GOLD analysis project Ga0247733, IMG submission 180932) | Plant litter microbial communities from Arlington Agricultural Research Station in Wisconsin, United States - UWRJ-L043-104R-2 | ecosystem: Environmental > Terrestrial > Plant litter >... | reverse complement strand
CTGGACAAGCGGTGCACGGATATCAAGTACACAATGGCCGACACCGAGTCGAGCACGAAGCTGCAGACGCTGCTGTACACCAACAATGGCAAGGACGAGGCCGAGCTGCTCTACGACCGTCCCGTAGTGCACATCTCTTCGGACCTTAACAAGCCCGAGTGTCGCAACAAGAATGTGCGTCTGTGGCGACGCAACGAGGTGCGGATGGGTGTCAACGGGCCCGAGACGACCAACGTCCTGTTCCTGCTTTTTTACACCAGCGCACTCCCCACGGCCAAGGCACACTGGGTAGAAGAGCCACATTACATATTCCAGTGGCTCGACGCGGCGACATACAAAAAAGGCTCGGACAAGCTGAGCTTGATTGTTTCCAAGGAGCCAAGCAAATGGACGCGAGAAAAGGTCTCGTCATCAGGCGCGAGCGTCTCGTCAGCAAAGTCCATCTTCGGGGGCGGGCCAAACGCAGCAGGTGGCTTGAACAGGTTTGGGTACGGGGAGCTGGAGATCAGGTTCCAGAGCAAGACGGACAGCCGCGACTTCCTGGACGTGTGGCGAACGTACGTGCGAGCGCTGGCCGAGTGGTGATGAGGGAATCATGGTGGAGTGGGAAACGAGGGCCAAGGGCCAAGGGCCAAGGGGGAGGGGGGAGGGCACGCGACCGGGACAAGCCCAGGCCCAGACCCCCAGAACTTGACGCCGCGTTCCTGACGCGGTTGGAGGGCCCGTGCGCTATGACGTACGATGTTGCGTGGAAATGGTCGACTCGACTGGAGAGGGCGGTGATGCTGCTGGTCTGCCGTCTGATGAAACGCGGGACGGAAGTAGATATAACAAGGGTCGCTCCCCTTGCATTCATTGCCATCGTGGGCATTCAAGTCCATCTCCATCTCTATTCTTCTACACAAATCTTCCTTACATCTATCTTCCCAATCTGCCCGATCTGCCCCAATGGCCTCGACGTTGCTAGTGCCCTTCGTGGGGGCTATCGAGGCCGCCGTTTCGGTGCTGCTCACTATCCTCTTTGGCGTGATAGCTGCCCAGTGTACGTGGCTCCACGTGCATGTCGTAGTAAAAGACGCCGGGCACCAAGAGCCCTCCTCTACACGAACTTTGCTGACTTGGTTCCAACCTCAGGCAACCTGCTGTCGCCGAGGGCCGCAAAGGAGGTGTCGCGCCTGTGCGTGCGCATGTTCCTGCCCGCACTGCTCATCTACAAAATCGGAGACAACTTGCAGCAAGACACAGGCGTACGCTATGTGCCCATTCTAATCTGGTCCATCACCTACACGCTGCTCTCGCTCGCCATTGGTACTGTCGCATGCCGCGTCTTCAAGGCCCCGTCATGGGTCAAGCTGGCCTGCTGCTTCAACAACACCACGAGCTTGCCGCTGCTGCTCGTGCAGTCGCTCGGCGCCACTGGTATCCTCAATTCCATCATCCCGGACGGTGATTCATCGTCGGCCGCCCTAGACCGCGCCGAATCCTACTTCTTGGTCAGTGCCATGGTATCCAACTCGTTGACGTTCGCCTTGGGCCCTCGATTGCTACGCCCCAGCGAGGAGGATGCGCCAGATGAGGATGGTGACAAGGGCGAGGCCGAGGACGAGGAGGACGAAGACGCCGACGCCATGGAGCGCGGCCCCGACGGCATCATCGACGAAGAGACGTCGTTGCTGCCGCAGCGCCTGGTCCGCCACACCAACCACATGGAGCGACGAAGCTATCGTGGCACATTGGCCTGGATGGACGGCCTGCCCCCATGGCTCCAGACATTCCTCGACTTCGCGTTCCAGTTTGCCAATGCTCCGCTGCTTGGGGCCCTCGTTGGATCCGCCATCGGCCTCACCCCGCCTCTGCATCGTCTCTTCTTCAACGACAGCAACGAGGGCGGCTACTTCAATGCCTGGCTCACTGTCGCCATCAAAAACATTGGCGACCTCTTCGCGTCGACCCAAATCATTGTCGTGGGCGTGAAGCTAAGCCAGAGCCTGCGCAAAATGAAAGCAGGCGAAGACAGCGGCGTCGTGCCCAAGACTAGTCTCGCATTCATCACGTTCATCCGCTTCCTGTTTTGGCCCCTGGTCAGCATCCCCTTCATTTGGGTGCTAGCTACCAAGACAAATTTGCTGAACGAGGATCCGATCCTTTGGTTTGTGTTGATGTTGATGCCGACGGGGCCGCCGGCCATGATCTTGGTGGCCCTCACGGATGTGGTCAAGAGTCCGGAAGAAGAGAAGATGGCCATTGCTAAGCTGCTGACGGTGAGTTGCTTAGGCTTGTGCAGACGCTCAGGTGCTGACATGATCGCAGATTAGCTATTCCATAACGCCGATGATATGCTTCGCCGTAGTGGGCGCACTGAAGGCAACCGAGTCAGCCATTCAGAACAGGTGATTTCTGATCCTTGGGACCCTTGGGACATGTCGGATAGAAAGCAGCCAATAGCGCGCCCCTCCGGATATTTAATATCGCTTCGTCAATAGCACTATGAACCTGAAAGCTTTGAGTCCACAGGCCCACGCTAACACTCCGAGCACAGCACGTCCTTGGAGAGACTCTCGAAATGTCGTGCAAACCCCCCTCCCCCTCCCTCGTGTCCCAAACTTTGCTTGCCCACTCCTACCCATGGCGCATCTCTTCAATCTCCATATCACTCATCAACCTCCGGACCATGGGCGCCACAAATTCGATATACTCTGCTTCCGGCAGCACCGGCTTCGGCGGCTGCGCAACAAGCTCAAAAGTGTTATCCGAATAGTCGTAGCTCCACCCCCACCAGGTGGTCTCCACAATGGGAGCACCAGGAGCATCATACCGCTGATAATGGTCTTCCTTCAACATGAGCCCGATCAGTCGATTGTACCACGTGCGGAAGGATCCGCTGACAGGAGCGGAATTGCGCACAAATCGGAGCACTTGGACGTTCTGCAGGCGCCGGAGGAGCGCGACCAAGTCTCGTGTGTACTGTGAGGGATAGTGCCAATCCTCTGATCGGTACAACACGACGGTGAGTTCGTGCAACCGTAGTTTTTCCATGTCGAAAGGGTAGTTGGTCCAATGGACGAGCTCACGGATCCGCTCGGGGCTGGTGACGAAGGCGATTTTTCGGAGGCTCGCTATTTGATGGCTCTGCAGTCGTCGTAAGAGCACGTCAAAAGAAACGCAATTGTCATCCAGAATGAACATGGTGCTGCGGAAAGCAAGGGATGTGAAGTCGTCGTGGAATTGTCGGCATGTGAGCAGGATGGTGAGGCGAGACGACGATGAGTAGTTGGGGTCAAGCACAAGGCCGTGGTGGTTGGAGATGCGCATGAAGCCGGCAGAGGGCGGCTGCGTCAATGCATAGCCTAGACATTGAAGTCGTAGTTCTGCGGGTAAGGCAAGCAGTGGCGGCGCCGGTCCGACCATGCTTTCGGTTGTGGACGGTGAACAAAAGAGACGGCCTCGACTTGGGATAGAGTCGCCGGAAGCGGGCACGTGCTAGCTGCTAGCGACCTAGCCACGGCACCATCTGATAAGATTTTCGCGGCCCTAATCTCCGGCCTCGCTCCGTTACCCCCTCTCTGAACCTCGACAAGGCCCAGCAGCATCGATGCGCACGACTCTATTTCTGCGCTGTCTACTACTGACGTCAAACCAGTTTGTAGCAGTTGCCTTGAGGACCGGAAAATACTGCTTCGCGGGCTGCGACCTCGGCATCAACTACGTGCGGTTCAATGACACGGGCGCAGCGTCGGGAAAAACAGCGTCCTGTCAGAGCCAGCTGAGGGCAGCATCGCTGTATCTGTGCATCGACGAATACTGCGGCGATGGGGGCAAGGAAGAGTGGTTGCGGGGTACTAATGAGACCTGTCGGCGGCTTGCCAATACATCGATGCCGCCGTACAGCATCGTGACCGAGTATGGGCCGGATGCGAGAGCTGCATTGAGGCGACTGGACGCGGACGAGGCTATGGTGCAACCTCTACTAGGAGAAGTAGTGTTGCTAGACGAGCCTTTCTTTGAGAGGGCTTTTAGCACACTGGTATGGCTCGCGCTCCCATTTTCTAGCGTGATCTGACCTTTCATCTAGGATGCAGCGTTCTACGAATACGATATACATTTGGTATACGGGTAAACACCGCCAACGCTCACGTAGAATCGTGTACTGATTCGTGATTCCAGTTGGGCAATGCTCTGCTTCTGGGCTGTTGTCCTCTCCATTGGTGTAGGCAGCCGTGTTGTATCTCTCATCTACAACGTTCGGCAGCGAGACTACAATCAAGTTACCGCAGCACCCGACGGCCCCGTTCCCCGGCGGCGTAGTCTTTTTGGGATCATACCTATAGTGCCCGCCCTTTGGAAACAGTACATTGCTAGCCCCGCCACCTTCAACAATCGCTGCTCTGAACCCATGGGCTGGTGTACCATACCTCCTCGCATTCAATCGCTTACCATCTTCTCTTTCGTGGTGCTCAATATCGTCCTCTGCACCGCCGACTACCGCATCACGCACGGGAACCTTTACTGGCCGCAAGAGTCTATGCAGCTTTGGCGCTACGTGTCTGATCGAACAGGCATCATCTCGCTAGCCAATTTCCCCATCATCTGGATCTTTGGCATGAGAAACAACGTGCTCATATGGGCAACAGGTTGGGGATTCGGCACGTACAATAGTTTCCATAGATGGGTCGCTAGGGTATCCACGGTGCAAGCGGTGGTGCATTCTGTGGGCTATACCGTGGCAATCTGCGAGAGTAGGTCGCCCAAAAACGGAGGTTCAGAACGCGCTGACAGTACTTAGAAGGAGGGTGGACCGGTTTGAGGAAATACTTGGGTAAACATTATTTCTGGAACGGAGAGTTGGCAACGGTCTTCATGTGTGCTTTGCTCGCCTTCTCCGTTTATGGTCTTCGCCGCAGCCACTATGAGGTGTTTTTGATCATTCACATCGCCTTCTCCATAGCGGTCCTCCTGACTATGTTCTAGTGAGTATGCTGTTCCACCTGGCCTCTATTTACTGATTGAACGCACTAGCCATGTCGAGATCTTCACTGCCGGCGAGTGGACGCAGTTTCTCTATCCCTGCCTCGCCGTGTGGATATTGGACCGGATCTCGCGCGTCGTGCGTATACTGGCCTTTAATCCCCGTTTCTGGAACACCAAGGCTATGGTTACCTACGATGCAAGCTCCAACCTTGTTCGTATGGAAGTGACCTATCAAAAGAGCTTGGCGCCGAAACCAGGAACGTACTATTACGTTCATGTGCTCGACGACCTGCTTTACGCTCACCAGAGCCATCCTTTCACGCTTGCGTATGTGAGGACCGACGACGTATACAGAGAGGAACACATTCAACCTCTCTTACAGCGTCCTTCTACACGTCGTACAAGCTCAGTGGATTCTACCGACTCTGACCCGCTGCTTGCCTCCACAACCGCCTCAAGCGTTTCGTCATCTCTCGTCTTTCTCATCAGGCCTTACGGTGGCTTCACATCTCGGCTTGCGCAGAAAGCATCAGCCAGCGCCGAATCTCTCCGCATACTCGTCGAGGGGCCGTACGGGCACACGGCGCCATTGCGACAATACTCGCACGTCCTCTTCGTAGTGGGGGGCACTGGCATTGCAGTACCGCTCTCGCATTTCGCCAGCATCCTGACCGGTGGGTCCGCCGTCACTAGCTTGCGCATAGTATGGGCTGTGCGCGAACACGCATTCCTCGCCTCGGTGTTGAACGAATTCCGTAGCCTGCTGCAGGATGAGCGGGTGTGTTTGGAAGCATATGTCACGCAGAACGAGGAGAATTTGGACGATGTGGCAACAGAGGAACTCAAGCGTGTGAAGATTGAAGCAGGGAGGCCAGAAGTGCAAGCAGTGGTCGCAGACGCTGCCGCCGAAGCGCACGTGCAATATGGGAGACTTGCCATAATGGCATGTGGGCCTGCGCAGATGGCGGATCAGGCGAGGCAGGCCAGTGTCGCTGTGCTTGGGCAGGGAATCCGGGGCGTCGACTATTTTGAGGAGAGCTTCAAGTGGTGACTGTGGTCATGACAATCTCCATCCGGCTGGCAGCGTTCTCCTTGCATCTACCACATGTGCAGTGTATGCAGTGTATACAGTAACAGTGTGTGGGGGAGGCGGCGGGGTACACCGGCCTAGGCCAAACGGGGCTACCGCCGTGACCGGCCATCTCACTTCGCTTGCATCGACTGCCGACGTGCTCCACGACCCCATCGCACCATCCAAAACATGGCGACGGAGAATGGCCGACAGGGCGTTCTCGTTGCGGTACACTCCATGTCACCTACCGCGGGGCCGCGACCAAGACTGACGCGCATTAGATCACAGGAGCTAACGGCACAATTGGATATGCGTCGTTGCTGCACGCCCTCCGAAGTGGATACCGTGTGCGATGCATAGTGCGCCGCGAAGACGCCATTGCGACCATAAAAGGCGGCCCTTCGCTCCAGCAGTATGCGGACCGCGTCGAATTTGCTGTCGTGACAGACAATACGGCGAGTGGATCATACGATGCTGCGCTTGCCGGAGCGCGATATGTCGTTCATATCGCCGGCGTCTGGCCTAAACCGAACTACCACCCCGACCATGACATCTACTACCCCTTTGTCAAGTCCATGGAGAACATACTCTCGGCTGCCGAGAAGGCGGGTACCGTTCGAAGAATCGTCTTCACTCAAGCTGGCGCTGCGCTCGTAAATCCAGATGATGGCGACACGCTCGGAACTGCCATGGAGAAAGTCCTCAACGGCAAGTGGGCCAAGCCTTCCCCTCTTGAAAGACTGCCCGCTGACCGCATGGAAGAGCACACACCAGTAAATGCCGCATCGGCCGCCTTCCGACCACCACTGGCGACACCACACCACGCCTACTGTGGCGCGAAAGCCTACTGCATGACGTACCTTAAGTCTCTGCGAGCAGCCGCTCAGCTACCTTATTCCATCGTCCAGGTTCTTCCAGGGACTGTTATTGGACCTTCGGAGCTCATCGTATCCGCCTTGGATGCTGCAGCACGAATGGATCGCATGTCCAGAGCACTTCTCTTCGACGACCCGAAGCCTCGCTACGCATTCGGATTCGTGCACGTAGACGACTGTGCTGCCGTGCATATTGAGGCTCTGAATGAGGACAAGGTTCCTGACAGTGAGTTACCCGACTGGTACATTGCAGCTGCTCCGAGCCCGCCAGGCAAGTCAGGGAGCGAGATCTGGCGCGAGACTGGTGATGTGGTGGAGCAAGAGTTTGGACAGGAAATAAAGTGCGGGATGGTAACAGTTGGAAGGAAGAACGTGCCCATCAACATGCCATATTGCGTCGAATCGAGACTGACCGAGAGACTCCTGCTCGGTGGGCGCAATTTCAGAGGCCTGGCGGCATGTGTGACCGAAACCGGGCACTGGTACAGGAATCTGGTAGCTCAGGAAGATAGAAAGTGAGGTAAAGCTGGATATTTCGAGGGAACAAACCGTCGCAAGGTCTTGAGTCTCTCTCCCATTTCTCGCATACTTTTGCCCCGAAGGCATCCGACCTCCCTCGGACGCGGACGAATATTAGCCACCGGCAGCGGCCGCTCACGCACCATCTGCCAACCAGTCCTCCGTGACGTTACCACAATTGGCACGTCGTTGTACCGGAATAAACCGCCCCTCTAAAGGTACGGAGAGATGTGATCCCGTGGCGGTTCCCAATTCTTTCCTTCGTCATTTGAACGAGGGAACCTGATGGCTTGGCATCAGCTTAGGTTCCCAGCTCTTCCTTCATTAATTTAGCAAGGGCACCTAATTGATGGGCATCAGGTTAGGTTCCTAACAATTCTTCCTTGGTGTATTTAGCGGGGGAACCTGATTGCTTGGCATCTTACGACGCTACCCACTGCGCTCGATCTCAGCCGAGCTGCGCGTCGCCAGCTTCGTGATGGTGAAGTGTAGTCTCGTCAGCGTGCTTCAGCTTGGGTACAAATAGCGTGGCCATGTGCCAGAGGCTTCGAATATAACAGTCACAAACACTCTCACTCGACATTCGAGGCATCGTTACAGCGTTCACCATCCATTATGAAGGCAGTCAAGATCCTCAGTCCAGGAAAGGCCTCCGTCGTCACTGACGCTGTCCAACCAGAACCATCCTCGTCTGACCTTCTCATTAAAGTTGTCGCCGTAGCACTCAATCCCACCGACTGGAAGCACATCGAGGGCGGATCTCCATCTACCGTGGGCTGTGATTTCGCCGGCATTGTCGATGGAGTCGGCCCTGCCGTTACTCGACCTTTCAGAAAGGGTGATCGGGTCTGGGGTAATGTGCATGGCTCCAACAAGCTCAAGCCGGACAACGGCGCCTTTGCCGAATATCTGGTGGCCAAGAGTAGTCTGGTCATGAAGATACCAGAGGGAGCGAGCTTCGAGGAGGCGGCGACAGGCGGAGTGGCTGTCATTACCGTAGGACAAGGAATTTATCAGCAATGGGACGAGGTTCCGTGGCCCGAGAAGCCAATGAAAGAAAGAAAGCCTCTGCTGATCTGGGGAGGGAGTTCGGCAACTGGTGCGATCGGAATTCAGTTTGCGAAGCTGTGCGTATCTTTCTAATTCGCCTTTTCGCGCTGTCACTAACGATCACCAGCTCTGGGTTCGAGGTCATCACAACCTGCGCTAAATCGAACTTCGACTATGTCAAGTCTCTAGGAGCCGACGTGGTTTTCGATTCGCGTTCCGAAACAGCTGGTTCCGACATCCGCGCCTACACCAGAGACAAGCTATACTATGCTTGGGACTGTATCGGGGAGCACGGCAGTCCGCAAGCCATCGGTGAAGCCCTCGCGTCCTCGGCCCCAGATGGTCAAAAAATTCGCCATGGCACAATCGTGCCTGGGAAGGCGCACAGAGACGATACAACCTTCACCTTTTCGCTAGCATACACGGCGCAGGGCGAGGCCATCGATATTATGGGCATGTTCCAGCTTCCTGCGCTGCCTGACCATTCTGACTTTGCAGTCAAATGGCTCGAGGTTGTGGAGAGGCTGTATGCACGGGGCAGGATTAGTATGCACCGGGCAGAGGTGAGAGATGGTGGGCTTGAGGGCCTCTTGGATGGGTTGGACGATCTGAGGAACGGGAGGGTGAGTGGGGTGAAGCTCGTCTACCGAGTCGCCGATTCGTAAGCTGCCATACACATGAGTACGCTTAGATCAATCTATCGTGGATGGTAAGTAAATCTGTGACAGAGTGTGTCTTCCGTAGTCGCACTACTACCCAAACACTATGTCATAAGGATTGGTTATCCCTCATCGCACTGGATTTTCCGAGTCGACAAGAGATCAATGGATTTCTTGTAAAATAATGTTGGTGTATTCATCGGACCCATAGGACCGTAAGAGAAAAAAAAAATGGATCTTACTAAACCACTTGACAGTACTCCCGGGCTAGCAATGTGTAGTGCTCCCATACACAGAACCCAACAATAGCCAGATTGCGTGCTGCGACTTCTCTTTTGCGTTCCAACGATATTGAGCAGGATCTCGTTCCATCATCACGGCACCAAAAAGCTCCGCAACCATGCGGAATCAACGGGTGTAATGGCTGTCTCTCCCCATGTCCCATGTGGTTTCGTGCGGCGTGGAGGAGTAGTCGCGATTCAAGTGCTGTAGCACGAATCTTGGCGGGCAATTGCGTGCTCGCCCGAGCGTCGATCAACACCAACATGACGCAGGGTTTGCACGGATTCGAACTACATAACAAGTTCAAGAGGCCCTGTCATCAAGACTATTCGATGCTGAATTCTCCCGAAGCCATGCCTTCAAAAGTGTCTCCATCACCGCTTCCGAAGTGGGAACGCCCTCGCAAAACTAAAGAGCCTCTCCCTTGGGCCCAAATCCAGGTGATCGATCTTTCGAACTTCGACGAACCAGGGCGCAAGCAAAAGTTGGCGGAACAGCTACGAGACGCTGTAAGTGAATGCGTTTCGGTCGTCCTCGAAGCACGGGCTAATGTTGATCGCAGGTCCACAAAACCGGCTTCTTCAGCATCATTGGCACTGGCTTCACCCAAGAAGAAGTGGACCGCCAGTACGATATCGGACAGGCATATTTCAACCTCTCACTCGAAGTCCGCGGCGACCCGAAGTACCGATGCGACTTTGCCAACGGCAATTATTTCGGATACCGCGCGGCCAACGAAAAGAAAATCATGGGCACTGATGTCCTCGATAACGTAGAATCTGTCAATATACCCAAGTTTATACCACAGAACGACAACGAGCCCTTTCATCCCTTTCTACGGCAGTATCGGGCTGAGATTGAAGACTTCTCCCGTCGATCGCTGGATTTGGCGTCCAAGGTTTTCACCCTTTTCTCAATCATACTTGAACTACCAGAGGACTACTTCTCCAAGCAGCATTTGTACGACGACCAAAGCGAAGATCACTTGCGGTACATGGTATACCGGCCCCGGTCCATAGCCGATGACGCGAAAGTGCAAAACACCTGGTCCCGCGCTCACACCGATTTTGGCTCGCTTACGCTGCTATGGAGCCAGAACGTAGCTGGTCTGCAGCTCAAGACGCCCGCAGGGGAGTGGAAAGACGTCCCACCCGTTGATAATGGTATCATCTGCAACGTGGGAGATACCTTGAGTTTCTGGTCTGCAGGGTACCTGAAGTCGACAATCCATCGCGTGGTTAGACCACCGAAAGATCAAGCACACATCCACCGCCTCGGACTCTTCTACTTTGTGCGGCCGGGAAACGAAGTTGATATTAAACCCGCTCCGTCGCCGCTACTCAAGCGTTTGGGTCTTGTGAGAGAAGATGCTGAGAAGGGAAAGCCTGTGAGGGGGTTGGAGTATGTGAGGGAGAGAGTGAAGAACTATCATGATCACACCGACTATGCGGACATGAAAGGGAAAAAGTTCAAGATCGGAAGTCTAGAAATTGAGGATGAGGCCTTGTAAACTTGGTATGACAAAGATATGGCTTGTTCTACCCCACATCGCCATGTAATCAAGGCGTTTGGCATCGTTGACGCAAACGCGCCTAGCCTTTGCCCGCCTCAGACCCTTCCAATGATCCCTACACAGTCTTTGGCGCGGACTTCTCGATGACTGGATCTCATCGCTTCAACCGCCTTCTCTTCCGCGGATGGAGAGTCACTGCTTTCGCGTCTTCCGCGTAGCGGCTGGCAGAGCTCTTCGAGTATGCGTCTTACTGCTCACTCGTTCTTTCGGGCGGGGTTGATCCTCTTCTCGAGGCCGGCCCTTGTAGTCTTGGGTAGGCACACATTGGGCCCGCGAACATGTGTGTTATCTGGAACCCACATGGCCTCATCTGTCCGCATGTTCGTAGTAATTCAACATCTCCCCTTTCTTCTTGTACCAGATATCCTTCAACGCCTGTGGCCCCTTGTCCCATAGCTTCTCATGCAAGCTTTTGACTCCCATGTCCGCGTCCTTTTCATTGACCCAAGTGGCACTCCATTTCCAGTGCAGCTCTCGCCATGGCATCGCTCCCTCGCGACGGAAGACGTAGTTGAGTAGGCTTTGCTCCATGGTAAAGGGGTTGAAGCGGCGGAAATGAGACATGACTCCCAAGAGGTGGTTGTAAAGAATCCTGTCCGGGGCAACCATGAAAAAGCCTGCACTGAACTGAGTCGTTTGCAGAGGAGGAGTCGGATGCTGCCGCTGTCCGGTGTAGCCGTTGTCGGATCGAGCGGCGAAGAACCACTCAGCGGGTAAAGGCCCCTCATCGCGTCGGATCTGATTCTTCCGGGCTTCCGTGAGCGTAGGTGTGGTTGACTCCACTTCGGGCTCTTCAAAAATGCCATCTAACGGGCTCATGATCATGGTATCGGCGTCGACGAAGAGAATTCGTTTGTATTCTATCATTTCGAACGTCCGTAGCTTGGTGAACTGCTCTTTCCACCGCCCTACCCCCGAGTGGATCCACCAGTTGACTGGCACGTCTTGTAGCTCTACTACATGGGCGCCATCCCTGCGGAGCTGGTCTTTCTGCTCAGTTGGAGTGCTCTGCGAACACAAAACGAGAAACGACACGCGCACGGGGTCGCTTTTGGTCGCCGGCGCATGAATGAGCTGGTGCGTTAGGACGCGGGTCGCCATGAAGTAGGCATCGTTGTCGCCTTGGCCTGTGAGGAACGTGACGATTGCAAATGGTGTTTCCGGCAATACATCAGTCGAATTATAAAGCTTGTATGACGGCGGGTCGGAAGGATGATGCGGAATCTGGGGCGGTTGGGAGCTCCTCCAACAGAAAACTGCAACCACGCTGGCCAAGACAAGCGTGAACGTCAAAAGGGTTTTCCATTTGCGACCCACGGATAGCGTGAAGGGTGATTGCGACGCCTTGGATGAACGTTCCGTGTTAGACCACGCCCTCGGGAGGGTTGGAGATCGCCCCATGAGCCTCAGCATCTGCCTGACGTGTGTTGGTTTCAGCCTTGCGAGGACGTTGGCGGGTATGTCGTGAGAAGTGAGGAAATACGGTGAAGCTTCGATGATAGACTTGCGCGGACGTCAATATAAGAAGGCGCAGGCGGAGCAATGAACCGCGAAGGATGCCCCGAGTAATGACAGCTGGTCTCGTGGCACTGCATCTCGCCAAAACGGCGATCCTTGTTGTAGCCATAGTCAGCACAGACCCGTATTCAAGTCGTCTTGGTATGGCACGCCTGGTGAGCCTTGTGAGATTGCATGAAGGGTGGTATGCTCATCTGGCAATACAGGCCGATCATCAGACAGGCCACGATTGCACCGCGTTCACGCCATCAAGATGGAATGAAGAATTGTCGTCGCAACAAAGGTTGTCGCTTGAAGCGCTCTTCGTATCGAAGGATTGTGGTTTGACGGCAGCCAAAAGGGGCGCAGTCGAGGGTCGCTCATGCCAGCAATCAGCACGAAGATAGAGTTACACAGCCAGAATCAGCGACCTATCAAATGGCGGGGCGATGCAGACGATCGCTGCTGCAAAAGGCAGGCAGATGATTTGCGGGGGAGGTTAGGGTGCAAGAGGATAGTGTACCGTCTCGCAGGATGGGACTGTTTTCCTGCCAAAGACATTGCTGCCATCTAAGCCTTCTCTCGGCACGCCTTGGCTGAGTGAAGTTCGTAGGGCACAGTATGCCTTGCTCCAATATGGCAACCCGTCTGCCAAAACGCGTAGCTCGAAACGCGCAATGTGCCTCGCCTTGTATTGGTACGCAATTGACGCGTGTCTTGTTGTCAATAACTATCCTTCAGTTGAGCTTATCTAACTTTTCATAGGTAATTCTGGCCCGTGCCCAGAAACACACAATGAAAGATATATGCCTTGGAATAGCACTTGTCAGGTTCAGTTTGGACTCGAAAACATCATTCGCAAGTCAACGCAAAATACATCTTGGGGGTTAGAACTGTCCTCGAGGCAGTGAATCGAGGGACACAAATGTACCCGCGACGCTCTGGAACCTCACCACGACTGCCTCCGGTCCTGCTGTCGAGAGATGCGGTGAAAACGTATTGCTGAGCCGTGAGGCCTTTGGTGATGCGAGATTCTGCGATTTCGTCTCTTTCGATATGGTTTCGACCGCAAACACGTCCCAACCCGTAGTGGGGCCGCACTGCGCGTCATCGCACGGTAATTAAATTAAACACATCCCGTGTCGCGTTTGTTGCGCCCTCTGTTGGGCACCAATCATCTCATAGTCTAACGCAGATGCAGAGCAACATTTCCCGATCTCTACAACACCGAGCACAGCCCTCGGCAACTTCCTCCTCGGCCCTCATCGTACAAGGAGACCGCCTCATCGGCATTCAGGCGCACACCGCCACAAGCGCTGTTCTGCTCGCCCTCACGCACCTCGCCTTCCTAGTGGTAGGGCTGGCTGACGTGCATACGCGCCTTCTGCGGGGACGGGCCGTGGATGGCTGGCCACTTGCCATTTGACCCCATCTGCACTCGCCCACGCCATCCCCGAGACGACTTCCACCGTTGGCGAGCTCGTTGAAACATCAGTCATCAGGGCGGACTATGCAAGAGGTCCTGTCAGAAGGGATGTCGGGGCTCTGGCAAGGCTGCGTGGAGGATCACGGGGAGTGTGGCTCGGGCTGGGCGTCGGTAGATTGCGGCACGGTATGCGCAGACCGCAGCACGACTTTGGATCATGTCGATGGCTACACAGATGCTATCATGCCGAGAATGGGCGTGTGAACCCCACAGTCCATTGCATGCATACTGAAGGCCTACGATTGATCAGTTCCTCACCGCACAATCACGTTGAGGAGCATCTCGACACTGCTGACTGCGCATCGGGATCTTGGCGACGTCCTCCGCACTGGGCGAGCTGGCGTAAATCACGCCCGAATCACGGGCTCTGGATAACTCGGAATGCCCTCACCCCTCGATTGGTCAAGGCTTCAGCTTTCCAACCAATGGAAGCCAGACAACAGGCCGTTCGCGTTACACATCTTCGGATGCGAACTTGACTATGTCGCAACACCTTGCAGATCCCTGGCCCAAGGCGTAAGCTTACTATGGCACAATTCTCTCCAGACTTTCCTGAATCAAGCCCCGGCTTACTCTCCATATAGTAGTACCATCACGAAGAGAGCACCGAGTTTGCAGATAAATAGGACCGACATACCCACTCTCAAAAGCATCATCCAACCACGACTCCACTCACAAACAATACAACTCTAAACTCCAAGCAAACACTTTCCATCACCTCATCTCCCCACCAAACCACCACCACCAAACCACCAAAATGTCCATCACCGTCGCCATCTTCGTCCAAAAGAAGCCAGAGCTCTCCCCCGAGGAGTTCCAAACCGCCTACGACCAGTACCTCCCCAAGCTCAAGAGCGTTCTCGGCGAAGAGGCCAAGCCCGAATCCGTCACCCGCTACTACGTCCGCAAGTCCAAGTCGGACCCGTCCAAGCCGCTCTCCTACACCAAGGACGGCGATGACTTCAAGTACGACCTCATTGCGTTCCTCTCTTTCGCCGACGAGGCCGCCGCCCGCAAGTTCCAGGAGAAGTACGCTGAACACAAGGACGTGCTTGCTGGTCACCTCGAGAAGATCGCTGTGGTCAGCGAGAGCAGGCTTATTGGTGTGCAGCAGTAGATTAGCTGCTTGACTTCGTATGGCCTCAGCAGGCGTTGTTTTAAGCGTTGGACTGGGAGTTTTGGGGTGCTGTATTGAAAGTAGCTAAGAGTTTAACGAATAGACACGATGCACCGAAATTCTTGTTGACCCATGCCTAGTGAGACTTGGTCCTGTAAGGGGACTCGACTCTCCGCTCAATACTCCAAGTCTTGCCCGTTTTCTTGCCCAATTATGGAATCATATAACAGGCCAACTATCGCCTGCCGTAGACATTAAACATGGACTATTCATCAACGACTGTCTTAGGTGCATCATCTGGAAACGTGGTGTAGGGAAGACGGCGAGGAGATATGCCCACGCTGACGGAAAGGTAATGGTTTGATTTCCGCAAGCCCGCGAAACTATCCAGATACTAAAAGCAACCGCAGCACCGGATGAAGCGTACACCAGGTCCGTCGCACACCGACCGTAAAACGACAACGCCATCTCCCAAGTTCCCGAGGTATACCCACTTGTGAATGCAAGAAACAGAACGCCATGCTATGCCTTCCATCTCGCGACCGCTACTGCGGCTTCTGCAACCCATCCAGTGCCTGCTGGCTCTGCTTCTTCCTCTCATGCTCCTCCTTTTGTTTCTGCTCCGCATCCCAAAGCCGCACAAAGCTCTTGTCTATGCCCTTGACCAGGACGTCATACTCCCTTTCTTTATTTCTAAACCCCCATATAGCTTCCTGGCGGACCTCTATCCGGCCTTGCCACTTGGATGCTAGCCGCTTCTCAGTCTTGATTCTGTGCTGTGTCGCCCCGAGCGTTTCCTTCCCGTGACTCACGAGCCATTCGAGCTTTCGGGCTGCCTTTGTGCAGTCGTTCTTCTTGTCGCGGTGCTCTTTGATCCAAAAGTTGTGGACTTGAACCATGCGCTTTGACTCTGCGCGCCTGAGGAGCCAGTCGTGGCAATAGTCAGGTACGCCGGCAGGAATTTCGTCGCCGGAATCGCCGTCAGAGTCACAGGGTTCGGCATCGGCATCGAGAAAGTGGTTTTTGATATGGCTCGGAGCATCCTTCTGGATGATGGGACCGAGTGCTACTCTAGGTGTACTGTGCCTAGTCACTCGACTCTGATGCTCTGTGATCGTATCGGTGGCGCTTAGAGGCCTATTCAGGCTTCGACCGGACCGTCTGCCCGGAAGTTTGGGAACAATGGGTGACTCGTTGTCGGAGTTAGACGTGAAGGACACCCCGGCAGTGTGTTCCAGAGCGAGCCGACGGCGTTTACGCGGTTTTGGCGCTGCTTCGTTGTTCTGGATCCGTCTACACACGGTGCGCATCTGGTCCACAAATGTATCATTGGCTGGCATGAGATGCTGCTTGAAGTCGTGTAGTTTCGCGTTTGCTGCAAGAACGAAGTAGTACTTGACCACAGCCTTGATTTGATGCTCTCTCTTGAGGCCTTCCTCCGTAATAATGTTGAAGACAGGCTCTAAATCGAGGCAAGGAAGCATACTCTTGAAAGCTATGTTCTCTTCGATCAAGTCCTTATCGTCGCTGCTGAGGGCATCCAGAAGCATCCTCGGCGCCGTGCGAGCATCTTTTTCGTGGACCTTGCACACAATCCAAACGTTACCGCCTCGCAGTTGAGCTGGTGCTGATTGGTTACCTTTGCCGAAGAGCATACGAATGGAGAGATAGCCAGGGCGATCTTGGCTGGGGTGTAGCCTCTTGAACATGGTTGTCCTCAAATCGGGAAGCAATGAGAGGAGGTCGTGCCCGACCTTTGTCTGCAGATGCGCGAGGTGTTCATCTACCGCAGGAGCGTGCACTCCGGAACGCACGTCGGAATTTGGCTCAAAGACTGCTTCGGCCAACGCGTCCGCAGCAGGTGTGCTACATCCCGACCCGTCGAGACTCGGAATAGATTGTGGGCTACTCTCTTTGGCTCTGAAAATTTGAGGCGAATCACAGCGTGTTGCTTCCATGGTGTCATCTGCTCGAGTAGGCGCGGTTGGCGGTATGGACGCTGAGACAAACTCTTGGGTGTGCCAATCGTGCGCAAGCATCGTAGAGGGCCCATCTTCTATACCAGAGCTCCCAGCGCTCGACCCTGGATCAGGTTGTTGGCTTTTCGTTGACTGCTCGGTTTCTGGGAGAGGCTCCGAAAGATGTGTGCGTATTGGCGATCGCGCTGAGAACGTGTTCCGCGAGTTTTCTCGCTGATCTCCAGTGGTGTCTATTGGTGGCGTCGCGCGGCTCGACGCAGCTTCTATACTCGATGGTTGGCTCATCTCTCGTAGAATCTCTTCAATCGTGGATATTGATGCAACGTCGTCGGCTCCATCGGAAGCGGTTGCATGCTGAGCTTCAGTGCTTGTCGTGAAGCGATGATGGTGCCGGACAGCGTCAGCCTGGCGCGCGTGTTGCACATCACGCTGCTTTTTGTCCCCTATTTCCGAGATGTATTGATCGTAAAACTTGGCATGTTCGCGCCGAAACCTGGTCTGCTCATAGTGGCTTCCCCCTTTGATGACATAGAATAAGGTCTGCAGATGGTCTGGATTTGGACCAGGCACATAGCCCGAGTGTCGCTCCTCAAAAGCCCAGACGAGGAGATAGTACTGCATCAAAGCCGCCACCCACTTAGCCCAGTCAGAGGTCCACTCGGTGATCTCTACCCTGCGAGGCTCAGGCGGACCCAAGTCGAAAAGCCAAGTCAGAGGCGGTACCTGACTGAAAGCGACGAACCGATCATCGAGAGCACTGAGTGCCGCTTTACTGTCGCTAACCTTCCACAGGAATTGGCCTGGTTCAATCTCTACATGTGTTGACGTTGCACACAACTGCAGGGTACCGGACTCGCCGGCGAGTGAGCCGAAAACAGGAGTCGTTTCAATGTCGTCGTGAGGCCGATACTGCTGCTTCAGTACGATGTTGCCATTGCGGGTCTCGAAGACGCTGCGTGGCATGATCGAAAGGAGAAAGCCGTGGCCGTGCTCATGGAGCCAGTCCTCGACCAGTTCCAGAAGTCGCGGTGCTGGTACAGGGAAATGCATCGTCGGCGCAGGCATCGTGGGACTGCGGGCTGGTATGATACCAGCCGCTGGTACGATGAGCTGACGACCCCGAGCAAGAAGTTGAAAGTGATGATAGCAATAGAACTGGAAGTTGCAGCGCAGAAGCTGAAACGGAGGTTGCGTTATTGGCTTGTGCGAACCGTGCGGGTGCCAAGGCGCTACGAAATGTCCACGGTTGAACTGTCACTGCGCTGCGAGGCCGCATCGTCGCCGACGTGACCAAGTGAATACGTCTCCTCTTGTCGCTTGTCGCTTGCTGCGTCGTGGGTGTGGGAGAGCGGAAGGGCTGGCGCCTTCTACGAGGCTGGTGTCAGCTTTCACCATGCTTCCTTCACGTTGCCCGATCGACCATTGGAAACTAGCGGCAGCCGGAGAACCACGGCGAACTAGCCGTCGGTGAATTCGACTTCTCTCAGCTCCAACGGCACGGTGGCGTGTGTATGCATCTTCGTCCGTTGTTCTGCCGAAAGGCCCACGGTCATGCCGCAATGTCTAGTACGACGGCACAACTTTTCGACATGCAGAGAGCTCCCCAAAGACTGCACCGGATGATCGTTGCATAGAATGGCCAGATCATCGTTACAATGGCCATCGCCGGGGTGACGACCTCTCAACTCCAGCAGAGCGACAACCATCATGTGGGGCCTCAGAGGATCTCGTATATTAGCCGACCCCACCATCTACGCAGCAAAGTGAAGGCCAACACCTCACCAGACCACCCAAGTTTGCAAGTATCCGCAAGCACCAGAATCTTGAATCGCAACAATGCCCGACTTTCCGCGCCGCCAGCCCACCGGCATCCGTGTCATCATTGTAGGTGCAGGGTTCGCTGGCCTGTCAGCAGCGATAGAATGTGACCGAAAGGGCCACTCGGTCACGCTGTTGGAGAAGGCCCACAACATCGAAGAGATTACGCGATTCGGCGACATCATCAGCTTTGACCCAAATGGCGCCCGCCTGTTCGAGCGTTGGCCCGGCGTCATCGAAGCCATGTACAAGGTCGCCCGCAAGACGACCTGGCTGGATCTGTACCACTGGAAGGGCGAGTTCATCACGAGGCAGAGCTTTGCAGAGGAGAAGTCGTGGGGACCGAGGATCAACGGCCATAGAGGGGAGCTGTACAACATTATCCATCAGCATGCAATGGATCGTGGGATTGATGTGCGCCTGGGCCAGAAGGTTACCGATTACTTTGAAGACGACGAGCAGGCGGGTGTGGTGGTCAACGGAGAGAAGATGTTGGCTGACGTGGTTGTCGCTGGCGAGGGTGTGCGCTCAAGAGGACGCAAGATTGTTCTGGGCTTCGACGACAAGCCGAAGTCGTCTGGATACGCCGTGTACCGATGCTGGTTCAGCGGTGATGCCATCAAGAACAACGAGATGCTGAAGCACTTGGTGGACGGCGATACGCATTCTGGCTTCATCGGCCCGGACCTTCATTTTCTGGTGTCGTCACTGAAGGAGGGCAAGGAGTTCAATTGGGTCTTTACTCACGTCGACGATGGGAACATTGAAGAGAGCTGGCAGTTTCCGGGCAAGATAGAGGATTGCCTAAAGTACGTGGAGGGATGGTCACCGGTCGTGCAGGAGATTGTTCGCGCGACTCCTAAGGATGCACGATTGATCGATCACAAGCTCGTATTCCGTGACCCGCTGCCGACTTTTATATCGCCCAAGGCGCGGATCGTTCTGATTGGGGATGCGGCTCATCCGTTCTTGCCAACGTCCATCCAGGGGGCAAGCCAGTCAATCGAAGACGGTGTGGTTCTCGCATCCTGCCTGGAGCTCGCGGGAAAGAACAATATCGCTCAGGGTGTCCGAGCGCATGAGAAGATTCGCTACGAGAGAGTGCATCAAGCGCAGGCCACGGGTGTGAAGACGAGGGAAAAGTGGCACAAGGCAAACTGGGATGAGATCCGGAAGACGCCAGAAGCAATCCATCTGACGAGGGAGGCGTGGCTGCTCAATTTTGATGCCGAAAAGGATGTTTATGAGCGCTACGGCGACGTAGCCGCGAGTCTGGGCGGCGAGCGTGCAAAGCTGTAAGTCCAAGAACAGGATATGTGATGAAAACGCAACATCTAGAGGTAGAACGCTTAGGAGAATATGGAATAGAGTTACGCAATGCCATCACCAGCGTTCATTGATGTTGGATAAAGATCACGTGCACCCGGCTGACTAACAAGACCTCACACACGCGCATCTCCCTCACTACCCACTGCTTTCTTACCACATGGCGAACACACGAAGATCGACGCGTCTGTCGGCTACGGCCGCACCTAAATACGTTGATGATGAGTCCCTGTTCTCGGAAGATGGAACGCCCAAGCGCAATGGCAAGAAAGCGACGCGGCGGAAACGCGTCCGCGAGGTCGATGACGTCGACGTAGATGAAAATGAGTGCGTTGGGCACACTCATAGGCCGTCGGAACTCTGCTAAGTGTGTTTACAGCTCTCCGCCGCGCAAAAAGACGGCAACCTCCAAGTTCAAAGCCAAGTCCAAACCCGCCGCGAAAACGCCCAAAGACCCCGTAGCACCACCCGCCGCCTCTTCCGCGAATCGTGACGCCCATGGGAACCAGCAAGTGTACTGGCTGTTCAAGGCCGAACCCCATCAGCGCTATGAGAACGGCGCCAAAGCCGGCGAGGCCTTCTCCATCGACGACCTGGCTACCCGCACAGAGCCCGAGCCGTGGAGTGGCGTGCGCAACCCGCAAGCGTGCAGCATCATGAAAGAAATGCGCAAGGGCGACTTGGGCTTCTTCTACCACTCAAATGCGAAGCCGAGCGGCGTGGTCGGCATGCTGAGGGTGGTTGAGGAGGCGAAGGTGGATGAGTCGGCGTTTGATGCTAAGGATCCGTACCATGATTCGAGGTCGCGTCGGGATAAGCCACGGTGGTTTTGTGTTGGTGTTGAGTTTGTAAAGAAGTTCGATGGGGTGGTGGATTTGCATAGGATTAAGAGCTTTGCTGGAAAAGATGGACCGCTGGAGAGGATGCAGCTCATTAGGAATGGGAGGTTGAGTGTGTGCAGGGTCACTAAGGACGAGTGGGAGTTTATCATGGGACTGGCCGAGGGCAAAGAAGGAGAAGCAGAGGACGACGCAGAAAAAGCAGAGACTGCGGGCAGCGCGGTGCAACAGCCAAACAAAGCAGAGAAGACTGAATGATAGCCTTGAATGACATCCATGGCCGGATTATCTAGAATGTGTTCACAGACCCTCCGGCAGGCGGGGGAAACGATCGGGACGTGCTGGTACACTGGGCCATTTCGGCACGATGCGCGAGGGCTGAACGTGTGCGAGGAGTTGAGTCAAAGGTATGTTGGGGAGAAGGGCAAGCCATTGTTGTACTGGGCTCGCGAGCGCGACGCGTAAATTGGCCTCCATAACGGCTGGACGTGAACAAGTACTATGGTGTGCGCGGGGAGTGTCTGTCGGTGAAAGCGCTGCCTGGGTAGGAAATTTGGAGGCGGCAGCGGTGAATGCCGAGAGGTATTGGGAACCAATTGAGGGAGCGCAGTAGTCTGTCTGCTTGACTTCCGTATCCACGGAGAACAAGCGTTTATGGTAGATGTGCGCGTGCGCTCAACGTGATGGATTTTGATCAGATGCTGACGTCATACTTGTTCCTGTCGTGCAACGTGGACAGTCGCATTGCCGTGGGCGTTGATGGGAATCCGTACGTCTTTACGAGTGTAGGGCCGTCGAATTACTTTTCCGCTGCTTCCCTGAAACGCACTCTCACACGCCCCAAATTGCGCCGAAAGGCGAGAACAGGCTCCACTACATCGAGCTTATGGAGGCGCTTACTAAGGATGGATACGGCCGCGTTCTCGACACCCTGCCCCCATACGATACTCTCCAGATGTGCCAGACGCAGGCGCTTCTTGTTCCCATGTTCAAGATCGGCACCCTCGAAGGCAAGGTTGTACGGAGCCTAAGCAGCCACGGCCTGCTGATAATCACCGAGGAAAAGCCTGATCGTCTGCATAGCACGAATCAGCTCTTACAGGAAGGAGGAGTCCTAGGACGTACCGAGTTGGTGCCGCCATTTTGCTGGCTTGGTAGTGTCACCGTTGACAGCAACTATCTCACGGAAGAGGCTCTTGCGTTGGCGCAGTATTACCTGTTAAGATGGGCTGCTCTTAGGTATGGTGACCCACCAATGTTAGCGATGGAAGTCCCAGACTACGACACATTGCGGTCGGCGTTGAACACTATCAATCGCTACAAGCAGTCTCTGGAACTAGAATTGGTGCCAGGACCGAGGGCTGTCATTCACGTTCGAAACATGCGCTCGACCGACACTGCGCGAGGGAACTCACACCATTTGGCGATGCGGCCGGCCGAGAAGGCAAGAGTTCACGAGAACGATACAGAAGATCGATTTCAAAACGCGCACCTCGAGGCGGGCGTCGGTCAATCTCTGGCTATTCAGGAACGGGCACAAGTCGCTGCTGCAAGTCAGGACTTGGAGAATCGAAGAGCTGGAGGTGGGCGAGAAACAACTCCATTCTCAGATGAGGAGCCATCGTGGCTGAATGTGCGCGTGCACAAGAGTGAAGATTACATGCACAAAACGCCCGGTGCAGTTACGTCTGCGATTCACTACGATACGGAAGCAGATGACGAGCAACGAAGGTTGCAGATACCCTCGCATCGGTCTTCGATCTCCAGCTCCAGTCGAGTGAGGATGGCTAGCGTGGGTGGGTACAACATTTCCTCCTTTGGCGGGCCGAATGATGATTTTTTGGGATCGCGGCGGCCTGCAACCACAGTAGCCATTGCCGGACATCAGACAGGTCGAGATTGGGTTGGTGGCAGTGGCCGTCGTCCGCACGATGTCGGCGAAGATATGGTCTCGTACAAAGAGCGGGTGGAGAGCGGCGACGACGATGCTGACACTGCTACAAGTGAACGCATCATCGAATCACCTCCAATGCAGGAAAACGGTGGCGAACCTCCACTTTCATACGCAAATCCACATATCGAGGCCCTAAAAACTCTCCGAGAGAGCATCGGTGAGGAAACATTGGCTTTCCTCCCGCCACTGGAGGACATTCGTCTCGATGAAGACTTAGACGATACGAATACATATCTCCCCATGATACTCCTTGTCGCTACGTATGAAGATGCAGTGGACGGCAAACTGGAGGTCTGGGCCTATCTTAAGCCAGATAGCGATCCTGCAAACGGGCCAAGTCTCGAGTTGACTGCCTGGAGCTCTGATCTGATCACTGTTGAAGGCATCGAAATACTCGAGACTGAGACGCCATGGAGAAACTTCTTCGCCAGCGTCAGTTTGTACCCCCCCTTCAAGAGCGTATCAAATAGGGAGCAGTTCGACGCCGTTGTCACGTATTATTTCTTACTTGCCGCTGAGGCCGGGGTGTACGAACCAGGAGTACATTCCATCCCTGCAAGTTACAAACTCCGGAAGTCTCTAGGTGCCGCCTGCAACAGTGTCGCGGGGACTCATTCAAAGAAGAAGTTGCAGAATAATTCTAAGTGGGAGGAGTCACGAACGGTCTCGCACAACAAACGAGGCCATAGCCAAGTACCATCGGGCTCAGGCACCGAGGATGAAGCCTCCATCTCGGTTGCATATTGGTCTCAATCGGGAACTCGCCGGATCAAGAAATATCGGCCTGACGATCCAGTGGGTAATTCGAGCAGACCGCTTACAGAATTACGGAAATCGTTCGAATCATGGACCTACCGCAGCCCGTCAACTGTGCTGCGAACGGCCTTCACTCGCTCTACAGGAGCGATTCGTTCGGTAACCCCAGCAGCTACAAAACAGAAGATGCCGAGTGCTCCTGGATTGACTGTAGAGACCAGAGTCAGCGGCTTCGAAACCGACCTCGGAATGCTCAACGCGGTCACTCCACCCATTCTTTCGCAGCACGAGCTACCCTTCCCACCTAAACCACACACCCGCACTTTCTCAAATCCGCCAACGTCCACTGAACTGGAGGTATTCGACCTCAAAGTGCGCCAATTGAGCGATCGGATCGCGCGCTGCTCCGAAGATGCGCAGATCTACTTCGCCAGCAAAGAAGCAGCGGGTGCGAAGCTGCAGGAGATGGTTGAGGCTGGAAAGAAGGAGGAGGCGCTACAGTGGCTGGAGGCTATTAAGTCGCTAGACAAGAATATAAACGAGAAGTTGGGGGTCATACGGCGGATGGTGGAAGAGAAGAAGGCAGTAGAGGGAGCGTTCAGCAAGGAAGTTGTTCGGGAGTCAGAGTATTTTGAGAGGTTGCGAAGTGTGGATTCACGCACGTCTTCGGAGAAGGAGTCACGGTGAAGAAGGCAATTATTGCGATTGGTAGTGGTTTCGGGTGATTCGTACAGTAGTTGTCGCTGTTGACACGGGCTCCTTACTGTGGCCTTGGCACCTCTCCAAAAAGAAAAGAGGCGGATGCGTTCAGTTGGTGCGATGCTAACCGTACCGCCCCCTGTATGTCGCAATGTCCAGACATTGACGGCCTGGTATGTAAGGACATAGGTACCGAGAACCCTCAGTGTAGTATTTGCAAATTTTGTCCTCAATCTCTCGATAGAAATCACCACGCACTTCCTTCCCAAAGTTCCCTCTGCAGTTCTCCAGCTCACCTTTCTGTGGCTCTGCTGCTGTTTCGATCCACTCTCCTGAGCACTGTGTATTCCGCTTCTCTCTCGCTTCCTTTGCAAATTTTCGGTCGCACAACGATTGTGAGTTCGATGTCGACTTGCTGGGTCATGCGGTGCGTTGAAGCATATGTGTAATTATGCGGGCAGTTCGACTTGGCTGCACTGTCGCATCCAGGTGAGTGATATTGGGCGTGTGATAGCCTTTGCTGCAAACTAAGATGAATTCTTTTCGTCAAGGGCGTTCGATGGAGTGACTACTGCACAGAGCTTTACCAACATGAGGCGAAGCAGTATACATCAGAGTTGTAACCTGAGACCAACGCGCTTTTCATGTTGAACGTGATTGATTGAGACGTTCACCGTTGTCGCGATGCGTTATTGCTTCCCTTCTACAGCACCTTTACTGTACGCAATTCTATTCTGCGCTTGAAATTTCCATGATGCGAGCTGTCAAGTGAACCGGAACTTATATGGAACGTAACAAGTGCATTGTTGGATGTTGAATCGAATAGCAACGTAGACACTTGGCCCTATATCATTGTACCCTCGCTCATAGCCTATCCTCGTTCTTCCTCAGAGCTTGCCCGTAATCCCCACCATTCGGTGTCCTCACTATAGTGTGTGTATGGAACTTCTTCGGCTCCTCATTCGCGAGAAAAACTCCTGAATGATGATCAAACTCAAATACGACAACCGGACTTTGTATGCGGTAGTAGAACGCATCCTCATCGCCGTATCCACCAATCCAACTAAAGTACGTCTCGTCGAAATGATTTTCGATCTCCTGAAGGCGGAGTTGGCGAGACTTGGTGGGCAGGTAGAGCAGCATTTCATCGGCAATGGCGAGTATGAGTTTGTGCTCAGTGTCGTGGAGAGAAGAGATGGCCACACCCTCGTAGGGTACAATACGGTTATCTCGGAACGCGCCGCAGAGATGTCGTTGATCGTCCTTGTTCCATCGATCTATTACGAGGTCGCCTGTCTGCTTCATCCGATCATCCCTCAGCTTCTCATAAATTTGCGCCCTCCTCTGCTGCTCCGGCTGTAGACTCTGCATCAGCTCCAGCCCCAAACGCCCTTCCTCGTGCAGAATCGCTGTACCCTTCCATTCACCTTCATCAATGATGTTCGGCTCCGCACCAGTGAAGGTAGGACTAATGACGATTTGAGAACCACGGAAGAAGCAGGATATGCACAAGTGATGACCGTATAGGAGCCAGCCCCAGGGTTGCGAGTTGGATGTTGATGGGGTGCCAAAGAGGAGGAAATTGTAAGAATATTTGTTCATAATCTTGGGAAGCTTGACGACTTCGCCGAGGAAATGATTTATTCGCATGGCAGCTAAGGCTTTTTGGAAACCTTCTGGCGATAAAGAAGCTTCTATCACGGTCAAGATAGATCGAGCAGTCGCTTCTGGAACTGTGATGAGGTCAGATTTTGTGCGGGGGTGTACTTCCAGGAGATGAGTGATGCGGACATACCTTCCTCCAGTCTCAACCCAAACGGCCTCAACAGCATCTCAGGGTTCGACCAAGCGCGCCACTCTTTTGCATTGATCGCATAGCCCAAACTTCTTTTCTGTTCCTCGCTTAGCTTTTCCAGTAGCTCTTCTGTCTTCTCCACCACGTCTTCGATGTGAACATCCTCGTCTCTTGCCTCGAACAAACCTTCTCTGACGGTTCCGTCACTTGTAACGCCCTTGAAAGGCTCCTCGTACAGCTTTAACCATGCCTGTGTGAGATCGAACAACCATGGTGGCGCATGGTTGTCTTGGAAGAACCTTGCGTATTCGTAGACGTCTTGTGTTGCGGCGGTAGTGAAACGGGGTGTATTGAGATCGTGGAGGTGCTGACGAAAGGCGGATGAGGTTTTCTCGAAGGAGGATTTCTGTTCTAGAGCAGCCATGGCGAAAACGATGGGCGTGGAAAGACAATGAACAGACGTAGAGGTTCCAATGACTCAGTGGTACCTATATACTTCAGCGTCAGCCCACTGATCATGATCGTATGCGTCGAATTCCATACCCCCAAATGCAAAATCTCTCCCGATGAATTCGAGCTCCTTTGTGACCGCAAAGTACTTCGTAGCGCAACTTGCCCCAGAGGACACGCAATGACCTGCGAGTATGCGCGCTTCGTACAATGACGCGCGCGTAACTGGATTTGAGACTAGCCGTACGTCCCCAATGCACTACAGGAACTTCCTGAATTGTACGAAGAAACACTTAGGACGCCATCATCGAGCGTGAAGATCGCGGAGGTGCCCCGCACTAGCTCATGTTCCTGGCTCGGACTCTCTACCCCGCCAGGACGTTGGCGTCATGCAGCCGGCAGTGCGCGCGGAGCTAGATCTCGTCCCGAGGGGGAAGCGACGTTTCGTACCAAAAAGAAAATCGGCTGTTGGATGTGGCAGTGGGGACAGCTTTCGATCCCGCGTCGTCCAGATATTCGTAGAGAATGGGCATTTAGATTGTGATAAGAAATCTTGATGTACCCGCCATTTGACCGCTACAATTGCAGTCCGTACTTCATCTGCATTTTGTTGTGATGGTGTCCATACAACCTGATCCCTTTCGACTCGTCACCGTCAACACCTCACCTGAGCGAGCAAAGCGCCTCATTGGCCGTATGATTGGAGGCCTGAGAGACCGCTACGAAGTCATCCACGTCGATAATTGTTCCAGTACTTCCCCCATTTCGCTTGTTCTAACGACCCCACTGACTGTAAACAGCAATCGAAGAAGTCGCACGGAAAGTACGGCAACATCAGCCAGATCTTTTGGTACGTGCATCACCCCAAAATTGCGAGGGAAGACTTGTGTGGAGCATGGGAGCATGAAGCTAACATGACCATAGTTCTCCGCATCGATGTGGACACCCGACGAAGCGCAAAAGATCCAGCGCATCGCAGAACAAGAGCGGCCAGGCATTAAGACACACGCCATACCACAGGGATTGCAGGTAGCGAGAGGGCCGGATGCTATCGTAGAGTACTTGCTGGCCAATGTTCCTTATCTATTGGACAGCGTTGAGCGCTGAGATCGGAGCACAGAATCTGCAAAGTTCATCAAAAGGGGGTTCAGTGCCGTATTCTCTCATACCAAGAGCTGCGCTGTTTCGCGTTTTCGACGCATTTTATTCCAAACCGATGAGCCTGGGAGCAAACATCTAATACAACGAACCGCACTCCCAGCTTCCCGCATCATCCACATCCCCATTTCCTTTGTACTTCGCCAGCTTCGGATACATGCAAAGCGGCCTCTGTCTCAAAACCTCCGCCTGTGTTTTATCATTGACATACTTTGTGCCAATGATGTGATTTGGAGCGTCCCCTTCCTCCACCCAGGCAACCAACGCGAGCAAAGCGTCGTGCTCCTTGTCCCTGAAGCCTGGAACACCATAGACTGTGGGTCCGAGGGCGGGCGCTTGATTCCCGCCAGCAAAGTACCACGGCGCGTTGACGCTTTGAGTCGTTCCTGAACAATGGCCCATGCCTGGGACCAGGAAGAAGCGGAAGAATTTTTCGACATCTACGCCTTGCGGTTTGAGGGTGCGGTAGACTTCATTGTAGTAGAGAGGGGTTGAGCTGGTAGGGATGAGGCCATCGGCCATGCCGTGATAAGACAGAATCTTTCCGCCTTTCGCGTTGAATGCCGAAAGATCAAAACCCACTGATGCATTGCCTGGTTGTAATCTATCGGCCAACCGCTGGATGTCTTCGTTGTAGTCGTAAAAGGACCAGTCGGGACCAAGACCGAGGAAGTACCGCACATAGTCGGTGCCGAGACTGTTGGGCTCCTGCCCGGAGAGTAATAACCACTGGCCTTCGCTTCCAGGGTATAGATGCGGGAATATGAAGGTTTGATTGTCCCCAATGGAATCGGTGTAGATCTTGTACAGTGTTGAGATCTGAGGGGAGGTAAGACAGCCAGTAGATGTGGCGTTCGTAACGTTCCCTGCGCATAGAAGCTCTTCTGTACGAAAGTTGCAGCCCACGGGATCGGAAATGGTGTTGTCCTTCATACCATCCTGCGGATCGCACTGCTTCAACACTTCTGCACCGATAGCTGGGAAGAGTGCGGGCGGGATGTGATAATCTGCCGTAGTCGGGAGATTGTATAGTGCCACCTTTACGGTCCAAGGCTGCAGGTGCGAGGTCCACCACGCCGGAGCGCCAGCAAGGATACCATCGAAGTCCTCCGGATAGTATTCTGCTTCTTTGAGACCCTGGCGTCCACCGGTCGAGCAACCAGAGTAGTAGTTGTAGGCGCTTTCTTTCTCATAGTACGCAGTCGTCATGGCCTTTGCCGCGACCACGGAGCCATGCATGGCGAGGTGGCCCCAATTCTCGACCTTACCCGGTTCGTTGTATGCCCATTCCCCATCGCTCGATGAGGAATTGTGACCCGTGTCAGTGGACATGGTCGCAAAGCCGTAGCGACTGCCCGGTGCCTGCCAAACAATAAGCTCCCACGCTCAAGCACTCAGAGGTTATGCACATACCATGTCTAGCCAATTAATGCCACCAGCAAACCCCCCATTGCCTACGGCGAGGAATCTACCGTTCCAATCGTCTGGCAGGAAGAGCCCAAATCCAAAGGTCGTGTTCCTGACGGACTGAACCTGGGCCGAGACAACGCACAGTGCTGGAAGGCTGACGGGGCTCACGGGATACCCGGTGTCCCCTTGGGGGACTTGGAAGGTCGCATTAGCTTTCAGCGGATAGGCGAAGTTGACGGTCGCATTCGATGGCAATGCAGCTTGTATGGCCGCTGGCGAGCAGTCTAGCGCTGCTGCGACCCCGAAGAGTGCGCCATGGCTGTATAGCGAGTCCCAGCGCATCGTCGTACACGGTGTGGGTGTGTCCTGTTTACCCTGAGACGGAATTCAACGGACAGAAAGAGAGCGAGCTGGCAGGACCCCAGGACATGTCCATCAGTATCTTTACAGGTGCGAAAGCCAATGGCTCGCACTAGCTTCAGGGACCTCGGTGGGGAAGAGGAGAGCGGGCGCTATTTCGGACGGGTATGTATGCTTCGGTCGATTCATCCCGGTTGTGACGTATATCGCACAGGGATGGCTGGACGGCTTCACATCGTGGCCGGTGGACGGCGGGCGGTGTAGGGGACAGCCTTGCTTCCACCGGCATCATGGACTGCACACGACGGAGACGCGAACCGGTCCATGGCCACTGAGATTGCGCCTTGTGTAAATCGAGCAGCAAGCCGACGATGGTGTTGGTACCGGCACCCGCCTCGCCGCCAGTAGCTCCCGACATTCACCCGCAGCGACGAGGTGGGGCGTGGCTGGCCCGTGCAGCAACCCATGCGGGGCTCTCGTGGCTCTCGTGGCTCTCGTGGTGGGGATCGGCACCTGGAGATGAATGTCCAACTCCCGTCGAATCAATCCTCGGACGCCTCCGCTACGCGTACACAGGCGTGTGGTTTTCTCGCCATCAGCTGATGCCATCCGCCGGTTTCTTAAGATGCATGCCGCGTCTGCTGCCGCGAGCCGGGGTCTACCGCCACTAACGACTGCTTTTTTGTACGCTGGTTGTCCGCCCTGAACACCTTCTCCCGGGCACAACTGGAGCTAATTGCTCGGTGTCGGGACCCGTGAAGCCGACTGGCTGCTGATTGTACGAAGGAAGCTCTAGCACTTGATCCGCGTGCACGCGGGACGGGTGGGTATAGAACCTCTAGAGGCAAGCTCTGGAGGCATCCTGTTTGGAGCTCGTCTTCCTTCTCGTCTTCGATCCCCATTGCCGCTTGGTTGCTCTGTCTGTCGCCTTTCATCCTACCCCATTGTTGCCCATCATGGCAGAGAACCTGAGAATAGCAATCATCGGCGCAGGTACGTTCAAGCATCTCTTCCCAAGCACCTTCGATCCAGTCCTCACATCATCTAGGCATGGGAGGCCTCGCCACCGCCCTCGCACTCGCCAAATCCGGCCACAAAAACATCACCGTCTACGAGACCGCACCCGGCATGGGCTTCGTCGGCGCAGGAATCCAACTCGCCCCCAACATGGCCCGCATCCTCGATCGACTCGGGTGCTGGAAGCAGATTGCCGCTGAAGCTGTACAATGTGGTGACACGTATATTCGCGAGGGGAGCACAAACCAGGAGCTCGGACACGTCAAGCTTGACTACGTGCAAAAGACGTACGGCTACCCTCACATGGTCGGACACCGAGCGAGTCTGGCGAACGCAATGTACGAGGGCTGCTTGAGAGAGCCCGGAATTCACTTCAAGCTTGGGAGCCTTGTCTCAGACGTGCGATTCGGGGAGAAGCCCAGCTTCAAAGTCACACCCGTAACCGGGGACGAGGCCTACGTGGTCGAAGCCGACATCGCCCTGGGATGTGATGGCGTCAAAAGTCCTACACGCGTCTCCATGCTCGAACGGCTCCAGGAAACCGCCGAAGTTAAGGATTCGGGCCAAGCAGCATACCGCATCATGTTGACCCGCGACCAAATGAAGCACGACCCCGAGCTCCTTGCTCTCATCGAAGCCGACACCGTCACGCGCTGGATAGGCGAGAAGAAGCACATCATCTCTTACCCCATCCACAACAAGCAAATCTACAACATCTCCACTGCGCAACCTGATGTCAACTTCGCCGGCGCACCAAACACCACGTACACGACCACAGGGTCAAAAAAGGAAATGATGGAGGTTTTTGGCGACTTCTGTCCCATGATCCACCGTATGCTGGACCTCGTCCCCGACGGCGAAGTCGTGGAATGGAAATTACGCGTCCACGAACCCCTCAGCACCTGGGTAATGGGTTCCGCAGCCCTGGTCGGCGACGCCTGCCATCCCGCACTTCCTCATCTTGCACAAGGCGCCGCGCAAGCCATCGAAGATGCCGCCGTGCTCGGCGTAGCCCTCGCCCCTTCACGCATCGCTGATGCGCAACCCGCAACCATACATCATGCGCTCAAGCTCTACGAGAAATTGCGAAAACAACGTGCCGAAGCACTCGTAGAGCTCGCTGCTGAGAACGGGCGGCAGATGCATCTTGGTTCGGGTAAAGCGAAGGAGGAGCGGGATAAAATATTTGCGGCCTTGAAAACCGGCAAGGGTCCAGTCCCGGATAAGTGGGCGGATGCGGATGTGCAGAGAATGATCTATGGTGTAGATGTTGTGGCAGAGGCTGAGAAGGTGTGTGACGAAGAGAAGTTCACAGCTAAACTGTAAGTATATCTTGGGAGTCCTTGGTGGTGGTCTGATGTGTCGGTCTTAGAAATCATTAGTCCTTCATGTTGCATACTGGATAGAGTGGAAACAACTTTCCGGCATTTGGGAAATGGATTCTTCAAAATCGTTGGCCGTTTCAGATGCTTGTATCAATTGCTGTTGGATGGTGTACGGAGCTCTCTGATCACCGTTACTCCTCATTTGCTCAATGTCAGCGCTCTTGGTTAGATTGGCACTGTCTTATCCCGTCTCAACGCATCCCCCTTCCACTGCACGAACAACGTCGGGAGTACACTCGCACCAACAAACACCGCGACCGCGTCTCGAGCACTATTTGCAATGCCTACATCCTCAAACATCTGCAGAAACTTATGATCTAGTCAGTGCATCTATTATGGCCAAACACAAAGCAAGCGTGACATTCCATTGGCCCTCGGGAGCCTGTTCGATACGCACCAGAAAGACGACTGTACCCGCAAGTAGCAAGAGCATTCCCGGTATAGCTCAACTACAGGCGAAACTCGGGTGCCTGTCTCCCATCCATCGCCTTCTTAGTTCCTCGCCGCATCCGCAAATCACTTGTATGTCCTCCGATTTGTTCGCCGATGGTGGATCCGACAATGATGCCTAGGAATTGTAAGCCAAGCTGCTGCAAATTGAAGTGGAATGTCTCGCCGAAAAGCTGCGGTATCTCGACGGTGACGATAACGGAGAAGAAGAGGAATCTCACGGCGTATGAGACGACGGAAGTCATGACGCAGGGATTCTTATCCATGCGGAGAAGCGAGATGAAATCGAAGGCTGCGATGGGTGTTGGGTTGATGCGGCGGAACGTGAGGTAGAAATCCTTGAACCTGGGGAGTGCGCCCGAGGTGTGGAGGTGTCGATGAAGCACGTTTCAGGACTAATAAGATCAGAGTACGAGCTAAACGCCGTTGCTCTAGTGGAATGGTCAGCGGTATGTCTTTGAATGGTACATGATCTCCTCAATTGACATAGAACAGCGGTGCTGAGGTTGGGCTAAAATTCATTGGGTAGTCTACAAAGCTCGCCCAAGGAGGCTTCAGCACTTGTTGCCTCATACTGAAACGCCTCTCCATCTTGCAAACGCGATACAATTCCACCAGACGTAGAGAGCCAGAGAACAAAGGATGAAATTTCCATGGCCGGTATCCAGTAGATCCACCGGTAGCCAGCATGGTAGGCGATAAAACCAAAGATGAACAGTGCGAGAGGAATACTAAGCATGATCATGACAGACCACGTGCCAATGTATTTAGTCTTCTCCTTCTCGAAGAACGTCCTAACAATGACCGCACTGCTAATAGCAGATGCAGGCGAGATGAAGAAGAACTCAAACGCTCGACATGTGGCCATTGAGGCATAAATGGTTGCCTTTGCACAAGCGATGCTGAACACCAAGCTCCCGATGAGCAATAGAATGGAAATGGGTCGGCGACCATAGCGCGTCGAAAGCAGTCTGTAAAAGAGTGGCGCGCCGCCGATGATAGCAACTTGAAGGGAAGTGAGGTATGAGGCTTGTTGTATGCTGAGACCTAGATCCTCCGCGATTTTTGCCTACGCGGGAATGATAGCTGCTGCAGTGAAAGAGATAGATGATTTCCTGCGGGATGTGAGTGAAGGAATAAGTAGGAGTGTTCAGAAATAATTCTTTCAAGCTCGGCCAGTTATATGGGTCTGCATAGCTCATCAAAGGAACAGGGTCAAGTTTGAAAGTTCCATGCCTTTGAAGAAAATACTGCCGATGCTCTTCTGATAGCCTACTATTTCACCCTTCGCCAGCTAGGTGCCATGCGTCGCGGCGTGCTCAATGTCTTCACTGTGCAATTGGCGGTTCTGGACAGTGCCTTTCATATCGTCCGACGTTGCCACGTGCCGGCTCAGGAGATTCCAGTGCCAATAACGTAGTAGATGATCCGCGCGGGCTTTTAAAAAGAGAGACGCAAGGGAACAAAACCTGTCGTGCACCAGAGACCTAAACCTTCCGCAGTTTTGGTGCCGCAAATATCTCACTCCGTGCTATCTCCATTGATGCATGGGGTGTGGAGTCCCGGGTCTTTGCGGCGTCTCCACGGAGTTGCAGACAAGGATTATGGGTCTATCGTCACGACGATTTTGTTAACTCTTGTCGCGCCCAACCACACAACGCCAGGACAAGACTACACTAACATTAGTCTGGCAAATCTGGGACATCACCGGAGAGCTTTGTATCTTAGCTTTCTTAGGGGTCAAATCGCGTCTCGTCGTCTCCACGTCTGGAAATGGCAAATCGAATCGGTTTCTTGAGCACGGTGCAGGATGCGAGCGATGTCTAAGCACCTCGATCATGGCAATTCAAGTACGTGTCGTGTCAAAGCTATCGGACTCGGTTCGGTCGTCGTACACATTCTTGAGTTGTACGACAATGCTTGAGCTGTAGAAATAAGCTTTCCCGCGAGGCTTATTTTCGGTTCCAAGATTTAGTCCAAACCTCCGTCTTTTGATGCATCCGGTGGTAGAATTGGAATCCCATGATTACCGCCAGTATTTGCAAGATGGTCGATTGTAGTTGATACGGTTTGTCTGGAGAGAACGACTATTAGGAAGAGTCCTGTCACGTTGCATGAATGCATCCGCGAAGGATGTTACGATTGGCAGTTTTTCGATTGGGACGCGCCCGCACCGTTTGATGTGGAAGCTCTTCCTTGAGCCTCATCTGACACCACCCAAAAGGCGACCTTTTTTAACCGGATAGTTATCCTTGCGAGGACAGGATGAGCGAACTCGTAGGAACTTTCCCTTTAAACGGGCATAAGATTTCTGGGATCCACCCTCCCTTTCTACCCTTAAGATGCCGATTGACCTTCTTCGATCGACCTAGATGAACTAGACGGCGCGCGCGGCGATGCAGTGGTTGTAGACTCCCGAAATTCACTCCAATTCCAATGCTCCACAGCATCATCTCACTCTTACAGCGAAAAGTCGAGAGTAGATAGACCGAGTGACTCTTAATAGGGTAATGCCTCGAGCCGTGAACGTTGAGGCTCATCACGAACCGTGTCGAACATCCTAGGCATTCGCACGGTCCAATAAATGTTTCTTCCCTTGAAGAGTTGGTGCCGGTTATCGTCACGGTTTCACGCTCTGTCCACGGAATGCTGACGTTCCTCGAAGTCATTCTTCGTTTGGGTTGGGAGCTGCACACGGAGATCTTCCTGCGCGCTGATGGGCGCAAGCATACTCATGTTCCAGCTTTATTTAATTTTTCGACTACTTCGGTGGAATTCGTTCTTGTTTTTGCAGAGAGCAAGCACTTCCGGTAGTCGCCGGATAGCGGGCGTCGGAGCAAAGAGCAGACGGACTTGTTCTCGAACATTTGGAACATTTCCGCAGCTTTGAAGTCGGGAACACAACGCCATTTTGTAGGGCCATGGGTTCGCGCAGTTGCGACGAGGCGCTGCAACAGCTCGAGTCGTCACGGTTACATAAGTGTACACACGTGACTCCGGGTCCCAACAGCTTTTGTTCGCCAATGCCTGCAGTCTACAGAACGGCAGGTGACATCTGAGTCTTGACACTGCTTATGCAACAGCAATTGACACCTTTCCGTTTTGTCGTCTTGCGAGCGAAGATGCCAGCCCTTACGCTAGCACAGACCTTCCTAATGTCGTGGCGTTCTCCGCAATAATTATAGGTGGCATTCCCAGCCCATCCATCACAGTGTTTGGCACGCAACTAAGCTCCATTGCTTTTGCATCTATCGAGATTGAACCGCCCAGGTCGGCAAGTCGGCGTCATGTCGTGCACCGCTCGGTTAGAAGCGATGTGGGCGGTAGCGGGAACCTTCAGCTCCAGTTTACCCACTCCACAATTACGTGGCACCTCACCTTCTGGACTCACGCTCTCGTCGCCGCAATTCGCTTCGCAAAATCCTGCTGGCGTTATTTACCAACTGGTGGCAAATTGCTTACAGACAAAGCCTCGAAGCTCACGCCGCGAATGGGACCGTAGAGGCTGCGGTAAGCACTTGGTGAACACCAACCTCCACCAGCTTGCAGGAGGCGCTTCGGCGGCGCGAGCATCCTGTTTGCCATAAGCGACTTCCACTTGTTCGTTGCGTCAGCCAGCCCGCACATGCCTCTCGTCTCGATACCAACGCCTCGGCGGACTTCATCATGCAATTAGTGTATTGAACAGCTCGTATCGATGGGTACGTGCCCACGTGGTGTTTCTATTTCCTGGGCTAGCGTGTTTAGCCCCCGTATTACCACCTTATTGGGGGGCGTGGCTTGACCTTGAACGACGCGGAGCACTTCGCGGCCGGGTATACTGCCCAGCATCCCCAACACCGGACCCTGCATTATGGCTGTCCAGGCGCGTTGGTTAAAGAGCAGTCAGCACACCATAAGGCGCGTCCCATTTGGGACAATCGTTGGAAATGTAGAGTATAAAGTAAACACGACCTCGTGTGTTCACTTCTCACGAATCAACGATGGAGGGCTTTTCGATCAGGTGGATTTCGCTTCTTTGCGTCGCATTATTCCTTTCTCTGGTTTCGTCCGCGCCGGTCGACCTGAAGGCTGTCCTTGCACGCTTGAAACAGGATGGAGCATGCGTAAGTGAATCACTACATGGTTTCTACACAACTGACGTCTTGCCATGCAGTGCACTGCGCTGAGCTACTTCCTACCCAATAAGGTCGCAGCAGTCGCCGACGCCAGATACGCGATCTCTTTGTCATCGTACTACTCCGGCCAAGAGCAGAGTATTCTTCCGACATGCATCGTTATTCCCACCAGCGCGCAAGATGTTTCGACCGCAGTCTCAATACTCAACATCGGTTTCCAAGCAAAAATCCCCGGCTGTAAATTTGCGGTCCGAGGCGCAGGGTATGCCAGTCTCCTCACAACACCATACACAAAATTAACATTCTGCTAGGCATACTCCCCATGCAGGAGCTGCGAACATTGCGGGTGGCGTCACCATTGATCTCCAGAGTATGAACTCGGTCGCCGTCTCTGGCAATAAGAAGACCGTTAGTATTGGAAGCGGCAATCGATGGGGTAATGTCTATACGAAACTCGACGAACAGGACCTCGTAATGGTTGGTGGACGTTTGTCGCAAGTGGGTGTTGGTGGCCTGCTTACTGGAGGTACGTTGATGCTTCCCCTTCATTTCGTATGTTCTGACATGGTCCAGGCGGGATATCGTTCTTCTCACCGCGCTACGGCTTCGCTTGCAACAACATTGAGTCCTACGAAGTCGTCCTCGCAAATGGCACAATCGTTACGGCGAGCAGCACTAAGAACAAGCCCCTTTTCCGTGCTCTTAAGGGTGGTAACAATAATTTTGGCATCGTAACGCAGTTCAACGCGAAGCTCTTCTCCCAGACCGCATTCTGGGGCGGTTCGATCACGCAACCGGTCACGAACAAGGAAGCTTTTTTCGATTTCCTGGTCAAGCTCACGAACAGCGCAACATACGATCCGTACGCTGCGCTCATCTCCAACTTCCTCTGGATACAAGGTGCTCCAGTGGCTATATTGCAAACGGCGACCTACACCAACGGGAACGTCACATGGCCACCGGCAGCTTTCAAGCCCCTGGATGACATGCCCAAGCTTGCCACAACCGTCCGGAAAGACAAACTCTCAAGCTTCACCGATGAAATCGGCAGGGATGCGCTTGTGACTCAAGGACGACAAAGTGCCTTCCTCACGGTGTCGTTTGTCAACGACCCGAAAGTCGCAGCGGATTACATGGCCCGTGTATGGGAACTTAGCGATGCCATAGCCAAAGACCTTGTCGATGTTGTTGGCTTGGTTTGGGTAACCACATTCCAGGCTTTGCCCCACGTTCTCTACTCGAAAGATGCCTCTGCCAACGTAATGGGCTTCGAGCGCTTCAAAGAAGACTTGATCAATATCTTCTTCGTGCCGACGTGGATATTGGCGACAGACACTGAGCGGGTGTACGCGAGGATGAAGCAGTTTGAAGCTGATCTTGTCACATCGCAGAAAGAGATGGGAATCTACAACCCTTGGATCTACTTAAACTACGCGGCACCATGGCAGAAGCCAATCGATGGCTATGGAGCAGCAAACGTAGCATTTTTGAAGAGTGTGAGCAAACAGTATGATCCGAAGGGTGTATTCCAGAAGGCTGTTCCTGGAGGGTTCAAACTCGGTATATGAGGAGGACCGCTGACGGTTAGTCTCACGAGTTGATACATAACACGAAAAGCTGAGGCAATCGCGACTTCACTTAGTTCGTGCAGCGTGAGGTTACACTTTTTTTAGGCAGGGCTAGAGGTTGCGTTGTAAAAGCAAAAAACCGTAGACTACTTCATGGTACACTGGCTACTGACAACCTTCGAATAAATCTCACCAGCAGCCCGGCCTCCCAGCATTCATCCATCTTGCTTGCCACGTTTAAGAACATGCGCACGCTTATTCGAAAAATCACCGCACCAAAAGTTGAGGACGAAGCTCAGCACAATCCAATCGTTGTCCATTTCAATTGTATCCATGGCGTGAAACCCGATACTCTGGTTGGCATTAAAGGTTCATACTGGAAAGGCGAGTTCAGATCCTTCTGGTACTGAGCACCATGCTTCTGCATGATGCCCTACCGACAAGTGAAGCCATTAAAATTAGAATGTTGACCCTAATTCCCGATACAACCCCCTCTCCAACAGCCACAGCTGGCCCGTGTGTTGTACATCTCGCACATAACGAACAAAGACGCCTTAAAGAAGGGGTGAGAAGATCATACGTTTGCGTTCGCGTTCGCGTTCATTGTTTTATTCTTGCTCTTGGGCTCCCGATGACTGAATGATTACTTTGCTCAATTGCCCGACTTAGATAAATCGTAGCGTCCACCCGCCGGAACCCTCCCCCACTACAAGTGTCGTCCGATACACACTGAAGAACACCGTTGTCGCTTGGATAGCAATACAGATGTGTGGAATCACACACATAGGGCAAGGTGCCGTCGATCACAATGCGTTGGCAGCAAACTTCATTCTTGGCCATGCACATGGCGTCTCCGTCGATGGCGGAGCATATATACGGATAGAAGGCGTCGCAGAATTGTCGCTTTTCGAGAAAAGAGTTCGCGCTTTGACTGGTGTCGATGTGGATTTCCGCGGCAGAACGTTGTACGGCAGGGATGACGTCGGCTGCGACGGTCATCGTGAAGATTAGCCAGAAGATATATATTAGCCCTAAGGTCCGCATCTTGATAGGTGGGTTTGTTCGCGGTGGTCAAGGAAGAGTGTCTTGTCCAGTGGTGTTTCGCCATGAGGTGTGATGGTATCGGAGCGACAGTTGGCTTTCAACGAGCTTTGGATCGTTTTGATGTCGTGTATTTGTGAGGAATCATGCCAGAATATATACCATCGCTATCTCAATCTCGGAAAAGAGCTGGACTTCCGGTGAAACGTGAAAGGAGCAGTTGAAGTATCTTTCTCGGTTCGCATGAGGTTGTCGAATGTGTGCTGCTAACCATAAAGTGTGGCTTTGTTGGTGGCTCCCGATCAGATTCAGCCTCGCTAGGCTCTGCCTTCATACTCGTACCGTTACGGAGTATACACCACCCTGGTTTCGCGTTAAGGCCAGAACCCAGATGAAAGTGCCACAGCTGAAGAAATCTCGGTTACATTTTCTAGATTAGTCGAAGTCGGATACTCAGCCTCTCCGAGCGTCTCACGAACAGTAGCTTCGCGGCGGTGCAACTTTGTCCACAGAGATTGGTGGGCCAGACGTTGTGGAGTCTTGGCAGCATAGGTGGCTGCAGCATACGGTTTTGTCCGGATGCGGTCCGGGACGCTATTTAAGCATCAGGTACCACCTCTTGTCATATCTTCGCACGGGCTGAATTTTAGGCAACACCATCAGTAGATGCTAGCAGAGGATGTTGCAGAGGGCATTGAACTCACTTCAACGTCACGAGGGCTCGAGTGACATTCGAACAGTACCATTGGGCGTGAATAACCCCAATATTGTTGTAAATATCCAACGGTCGTATAGGGAAACTAGAGGTAAAACAATGCCCATCCTGCGACGTCATATCACCTGATGTTGCATGCTAATAGCCGAACTGTATTGGAATCTCAACACGGTTCGTGCCTTGCGAATGAAAGGTGCAATTAGCTTACGATGCGAGCAGCAAGGGAGGGGTGGGGATGAGCTGATGCTTGAGTGCGCGAGTCGATAACAGTGTTCGCGTATAGAGCCGATTCGTGGTCCTACGCAAGCTACTCAAGGCCCCCGTCACTTCGGTATCCGGCAGTAACCCTACTCGCTCAATCCAGGCAACTCATTCATCCATCCCTCGGCATCCTCATGCACTCGGCTAATTACTTTACACGAGTTCCCTGCATCCGGCTGCTGCGTTATCAATTTTCCACAATTGGCGCCCATGCAGCCCTTCGCATCGTCCATAGCCTTCTGGAGCGAGTCGTCCTTCCATCCAAATACGTAGTCACCGTGTTGTCCGAAGCTATCGCTTGAATTAGTACACAGGAAAAGCATGTTTCATGCTCAATACATACCCGGTGTTATCTCCCGTGCTGAGAACAAAAGGCTGCTTCTTCGAATCCGTGGGCCACTCAGCCTTGTTGTTGAATTGTGTCGTGTCCCAGACAATTTCGAGCATGATTTGCGGAATCTTCACTGGGTGGGTAGAGGGGCAGTCGCCGCCGACGCTGGATCCGGTAAAGAGAGCTGGCCCGTTCTTGGGATACGCGACGTGAGACTTGTGGTCCGGGCTGTCGAGGTTTACGCCGTCCCAGCACGTCGGGTAAAGTATGTTAGAGCGGATACCACCAGGACATGGGCTCGTAGGGAAGCCCTCAGTGTCCAACCTATCCAAATTAGTCGTGGAATGGAAAAGAGAACTGTGCACTCACTTAGCATCCTGGCAAGGAGCGGCATTGTCACCCCCGAAGTTCTTCGCAGTGTAGCACCGGAAACAGGTCTGCGACTTCAAGCCTTTGGCCTCACGGTTCATTGCATCGCCGAAGAGCATTCTGAAACCCTAGGCTTCTGTGAGATGGTTTCGTTACGTTTGAAGATTGAAACGTACGGGCTTGAAAGCGGTAACCTTGCCCTTGCCGGGAGAGACGTAGTAAACGACAAAACCGCCCTTTGTCTTTCCGGTGTACTTATCGTTGAAGAGATCTCTTGGGAAACGGTCAGAAGACGCATCATGATGTGCAAACAAAGGTGAGTTTACTGACCTGTTTGGGACCTGCGGCACGCGCTTGTAGGTTCCATTGCGCGCCTTGAAGTAAAGGTTGGCGGTCCAGTAATTTGAGAGCTTGAGAAGACATCAGCACAAGTTCATTCCAGGTAGCTTACACGACGCTAAGTGTAGCAGCTTCGCTCGCAATTGAAGTGACATACATCTTCCGAGTAGCCGCAAGTGGTGCAGTCCGCTTGTTTGGCAATATCGGTACTCGCCATGGTAACATTGAAGGCGTTCTATATTTGATATCTTAGCGGAAAGACAAGGCATAATAATGCCTCTTACTTACGCCTCCGACGACTGTTCTCATGCCCGATTAGCATTTGACCATTAACTATTCGTCATGAGATCGCGTACCTTGATGCATATGGGGTGATGGTGCAATACCAGGGTTGACGAGAGGATCAATGCGGTCAATGACAACCTGAGAGCAGCCGAATCGCAGCATGGTGGACTGGCCTCCTTGACGCTTCTCGAGCCATTGTCCGCCCACTGAAGGCAGCGCCTCGACGAGGGCCGTGAAGAAAAAAGCCGATAGGATCATCATGGCTTCAGGGATCAAAAGCTGAGTAGCCACAGGTAAGCTGTCGCACAGTAGTCAACGAGACGAGATGTGCGTTTTGCTTTCATACAAGAGCCATGGTGGTACTCAGTGCATGTATTAGTACTTGGCATTGCACACTTTGCGCTGAGTATGTGCCAAGCAGTACACTGAAAATGACAGATCGAATATCGGTATATTGCGCGGGGGAGTCTGGATGTCGGCAGTTGCGCAGTGTAACTACACCGTTCGTGGGGCCGTTTCGGCTAAAGGCTTGAGGATATCACATGCTAGTCGAATTCCACTTGTGTACCACTCGACCGTCCCTGTAGCAAAGTTCTGTTGGGTGCGAGGTGGTTCGCAGAGCGCTTGCCTCACAGCATTGTCCGGTCAAAGGTGTCGTTGTGAGGACCAGATCGGGAAGGGAGTTTTAAGGAGCCCATGGGTAGTGACTATCTCCTAGGTCTTGGGACTTCGTTCAATACATCATGCAAAGAGGCGCAATGAAGGCTGACTGGATCTCGTGAGTAAGTGACCAGTTTGGAGTGAGCCAGCATGTTGGTTCAGTCCCCTCTGTCGCGATCCTGACGTTACAATATATACTGAAAGTCAGTAACATCAGTTCTAGTCTCTTCTACAGCCGCACAGTAAGAATGGTGGTGGAGCATGCTGCAACAGACTGTTGAAAGCTGATGATGCTCTATCCAAGGCAGCAAACCTCAAGACTCACAGTTGACATCGCGAGCTGAGATCTGAGGTGACTGGGTGCGTCAGCCCGGTATTTGAGGGGGAGTAGCAATACTTTGACACGCAGCCACAGTCAGCTTCCAACGTGTTTTGTTATGTTAGACTTAGATTTTCGGGGACAAGACTGGCGCACTGTCTCGTCTTCGAATCTTGAATTCGGTGGCTGGTGTGGGGCTCGGTGGTCTTCGCGACCTTATCCGGTACAGTCTAGCAGGAACTCAGTGGGTTGGGGTGTTGAGTCGGAATTATTCCCGCCTTGAAGCTGACCAAAACAGAAACGATCGATGACACATATGGCAACGGCATCTGAAGTAGGAGCCTCGTTGAAACTCGTTATGCAAGGAACAAGAAGAGGATGCTCATCGATTGCAGTGGTATGCGCATGTCAACAACGTTTTGTGATTGGTGAAGGTGAGTTGTTGAGGGTGCGGAGGTTCAAGGTTTCCACACAGTACGTTGTACTTCAATGTCGCCTGAATCCAACCTTTCTTGATTGGGGATAGGCTTGATCACGAGATCTGTTTAGCTGCGAGGCTTTGTACTTAAACTCTTGACCACTTGTTGTTACGCAGAAGGTGGCGGCGATTCATAGGAGTGCTCTGATGGCTGTTGTGGTGAAAGCATCTCCAGTCCATACCAGGTCGCATGAGTACTCTACTTGTACGTGCAGTTCTTAGATTGCAGCTACCATGTCTATTAGACAACTCTTACACCTTCTTTGTAGGGCATGATGAACACCATCGGAGTGGACTGTGCTCGCGATAGGCTTAAAGGGTTGCGTCTTTCTGCTATCACAGTAAGACTTTGCAAGCAGGTGCGTTGGTGACTTGCCAGCTTTGGAACTTGTCCTGACTCCAAGTTATTAGCACTATTGACGGTTGTCACTATGTGGTCTTCTTTCCGTCAAATGCGCGCACTGTGAATACAAATATGATCCATACATTGATAGCATGATTTTAGAGCCATAGTCGAACAATTATCCTACCATTTACATTCACCAGCCACGTCTACCGGAAGCGATTTTGCCAAATGCACGAACATACATCGAAGGATACACTACCATGCCAAAAGCGGGCTGGAATCGGGCTTGACACCCTCCCACAAACCATCTAGTTCACGCACCAATTCCTCTGGCAGTGGCCCCGCACTATACGCATCAGCATACGCCAGCAGCATTGCGTAATTGTGGCCCCCTAAAATGACCCCATCACCCTTCTCATCGAAGATACGGCCGCCCACCAATCTTGAATGATAGAATATCCACCTCACCGCCGCATCGAACGGCTGAAGACCGTGGCCCTTGCAAAGCTTGTCCATGGTTCGCACTGCATCATGCATGGACGGTTTGTCGTAGCATGCAATGTAGGCATGTCCAAATACATTCGAAGGACTTCGTTCCCAGCGGGTGTCTTTCAGCTCTGACGGATCGGTGGCGAAGGTTACCTTGCCAGTGAGAAAGCCGCCGGCGATGGGAGTGTGGGCGAAGAACCTGATGCCGTGTTTCCGCAGTAGAGGGAAGTGCGATTCTTCGTACGAGCGACATAGTAGGTTGTATTGGCCCTGGAAGACGCCGGGTTTGACGTAGCCATGCTCTTCGCAGATCTGGAGCCAATTCTCGAGCAACGGGATGGAGAAGTTGGACACACCAAACAAGGTGAATTTCCCGGCGCGATACTCTTTGTCAATGGCAGCAGCTTGTTGGGCGATTGGTGTTTGGTAGTCCGGACGATCACAATAGAAGACATTGAGCTACAGATCACATCAACCGCGGATCAAACGGGCTAGAAGCTGATCAGACGCGACTCATAGATGCTTACCTTTTTGATACCCAAGTTCGACAAGGTCCTATTTAGCGACTTCGAAATGGCGTTTGCAGTCATGGTTCCATCGCCATTGCCCTTGCACTCCACTCGAGAGTCCAACAAGAAGTTAGAACCCAAGTATGGTACCATCGTTCCAATCATAGGTTCAAGTACTCCGGGCACCTGGAGCGGCCATGCGGGCCCTAGATCTGCTTCTCTCACCCCAAGCTCCCTCAAGGTAGGGACGAGTCGATCTTGATCCTCTTTGGAAAGTGGTTTGCCAAACGTGATGTTGCCGAGGATAAACTTGGGCGGTGGCATGACGGTGGCGGTGAGGGTGGCCTCGGAGTGTCGTGATTCAGGTACAGAGCTTTGCTGATGCTAAATCCAAGGCGGGGCGTGCGGCGTCACAACACTCGGGGTTCAAAAGGTGTGGCTGCCGGGATGTTCGCCTAATTCCGCCTTCCTCGTTAGGGAAAGCTCTCGGCCCGCCCGATCGGTTGCGGGTTCCTGAGTGCGTGGGGTTCTCGGTCTCCCACGAACCGCTTCCGAGCCGCTATGATGTGATTTGATTAAAATCTGGTAGCAAAGACCCAAAGCCTTGGGTACTGACAGGAAAAGGTCCGGTTTCTTTGTTAACACAGATCAAGAGACTATCCAGACCGCAGCTCTTTAAGAGATCAATTATTTATGAGCCTGACTCTGGACGTGGTGCATTTAAGGTGGTAAACGCCGCGACTGCGTCTAAAGAATTGACCAGATATAAAAAGAGGCTGCCTTTCACGGCCTTTCCAATTGTCGGGGTTCTTTGACGTGCCGAGTAGCTTCCAAGTTGAATCTGCAATATATTAGCCCCAAACCATGTGCATATTGTTCACGGCCTCCGAGGTATGTCAACAAGACACTTACTTCTATGCGTACTTCAAGACGATCCACTCACGGAGGCTCACGGAGTCATTGTCCGTGCCCACCAACAATGATTGCCTTAGTGGAGATGGCAGAAGCTGAATGCATGGCTAGATGACGAGGGAAGCCTGCGATACACGCCCAAGCCAGCCAAGATGTGCTTGAAAAGTCTATGGGAGGGACGCAAACGCGTTGCCCCGTTTCAATATGTAATACCTGCGGACGGGTTCTTCTCCCGATCCCGCTCGTTGACGGCAGGCTGGTCGACTATTGCTCTTCTAAGCGAGACAATACTTTACGAAAGAGTCGCGGCACTTAAGTCTTCGAAGGAAACACCGCGTTGCAGCGAGACTGACAACAACCGGCACTCGGTGGCGTGCGAGTGAGCTGCCTCGGTGTGCTAAAGTCGCCGCAGCGACAGCAAGCCGTTTGGTGGCTAGACGCCAGAGCAGCACATTTCTATCGCGCAGGTAAACTGTAAATGATAGTACGGCTCAGTGATAAGGTGCCGTCGCTCTTCGGGTATGGTTAGGCCTCAGTCGAGCCTTTACGTACGAGTCTTTCGGTCGAGTATAGGCGGGTAATGTGCTCCTGCATCTAGATCCCACGAACGCCATGAGCTTGGGAGGTGCAGGGCACCAGGTCTTATCATGTCCCGCCGATGACAACACAACTTTTTTAGTGCTGGGCTGCAGTGTGTACATGTTCCTCGGTGTTTGCGTGAGCGAGCCTCTTTCACGCCCACGCTTGATTTCCGAGCCGAGCTGGGTTGGGTCAGTTGCTGCGAGCAGCGCGCGTTTGCGTCTATTATGCAACATGCACGAAGCGCACGCTGCATGTGCAATCCTGTGCACAAGAGCGGTGAAGACGTGCGTCGTTGGCCCGCACATTCTGCGGGTCAAGGACCCCTTTCGACTGCCTGCATGCAGTATGCAGTATGCACCAATCCGCAGGGATACGCCTCTACTCGTGTTTGCCACGGGAGTATTCTGGTCACGACCTGACATTTTGCAAAGCAAGCTCGGAAGAGATGGAGAGTGGACAGTAGAGCGGCTGAGGCGACTCGAGGACCAGTCCGTTTGCATTGCATGCGGGTTCAAAGGTGCGGTTAAGGTTGGCAGCGGGCAAATGACTCGTTACAGTTGGGACGGCCCGCTTCCACGAGTGTTGGTACCACCACGCTACCCCCTCCCGTCCTAGTCATGCCCCATGTCGTACCAAACCACCACGAACTAAATGACGACTTCCACCAGACATCACGCTATTTAATCACGCTGCGGTAGGACGAACTTGGAAGCCTTGAGGTCCTTCCTAGCGTCTTTCGATCCATGCCACCACCGCCGACTCCACCATGGTTTCGGTGCCAGGGTGGTTTGAGCATGCAGGTGACGACGCTGCATTAGTGATGAAGCTAGCAATAATACTCGATATGTGCATATTCGGAATTCAGAACATGCCCAACACTTTCCCGCGCTTGATGCGCCTCGATTTACAGCCGCGAGCTCAACCGCGCGCAGCACGTGCCATCTCAACACCGCCCGCACTTGTCACAGGCCACTCTCCTTTTCCGGATCATCAGTTTCGCGAACGGATTCAGAAAAGCGAACTCGTCCGCGTGGAAAATGTTTGGCCTTCCTTTCCCCGGGGGAAACTTGAACTCAAACTCATCTAACAGCTTGACCATCATCATCTTGACTTCTCCGATAGCAAAGAACCGACCCGGACATGCCTGCCGGCCATAGCCGAAGTGCTGGTACTCCTTCTCTAGCATGCCAGCTAGGTGCTTGTTGAGTTCACCGGTCTCATATCTCTTGCGGTAGGAACGCATGGGATCGAAGATCCTGAATTCGGCTGGATTGTTGTACACGACATCGGCCTTGGCGCATGCGATGCGGGTTCCGGCGGGAATATGTGTGCCGTCTTTGAGAGTGATCGGAACCAAAACTTGTCGTTGGTTGCCAACTGTTCGCATGTCAGCCGGTGATACATCGCACACAAAAGAGAACAACGTACGTAATAGCGGCGGGCTGAGTCTCAGACTTTCTATCAGGGCACTATCCAGCTTTTCCAGGCGAGGCAGCCATTGCTCTGCGCCAATTCCCGGCCTCTCCCCCAGCTTGCCCAGGTCCCTCTCGATTACGGCAATTTCTTCCCTCAGCACGGGAAACCATTGGGGGTTTGCGCAAAGGTCAAATAGGAGGTTCGAAACGGCCATCGAGGTTGTGTGGATGCTGGCAAGCGTGAGTATGGTTTGCCGAGATGCCATCTGTTCAAGTCTATTCTCCTCTTCTGTGCCATTGTCCATCATCCAGTTGAGCAGTGTGTCTTCTTCTTCAACCTTCTCACCAGCAATCCTTCTTTGCACACAATCTCTGTGTCTCTCCATCAAAGGGCCAACGATGACCCTCGACCTCTCCAAAGTGGACGCAACCCTCCAACGCAGGGGAAACAACGGGGCCACCATTGGGTGCAGGAATTTTGGCACTTTGCGGAGTATGAAGGCACAGGCGAAGAGTTCAATGCTGAAGTTGATGGATAGTTTGAGCCACTCGCGGTTGCGACATGCTGGCTCACCGAGGAACAGCTTAGCTGTCATGCGCGCTACGCACATTCGCAAAGCTTCCTGGATGTCGAATTTGGTCCAATCTATTGTTTACTATTAGCCTACACCACTGGCGATATGTTCGTCCAGGCCTGTACGAACCTTCAGGCTGCGGCATGTCGAGAGCCCAGCCGTACTCGAGCTCTTTCCTTGTAATGTCCAAGAACTTGGGCAACTCGGGAGTAACTTTGTTTAGCAAGACACGGAAGTGAACGTTTGATTGCATCATCAACTCGCTATATGTCCATTTCGGAACGAGATTCTAGGGTCGTCAGCAAAACCGGAAGGGTTGCCAGCGCCAGTCATACCGTGATATGTGCGACCACGCCACTTATCTTCGTCGCTGGGTAAAAGCGTAATTCTTCCATGTACTTGTTGGGGAAGACCGTCATGTCAAGGTCCCAGCGCCGCAACACAAAAGGCCTGTTTTTCCACTGATCTTGGGTCAAACTAGCCTCGTACGAGTTGCAGCTGGACGAACCTTCAGGCTGCCGCTCGCAATGAGTGCCTTGGAATTAAAGATGAACCTTGCTCGTACAAAGAACGTGGGCTCGATCCATGACCTGTATCCGTGATATACGGCGTTGGTCACAGCTGGAGGCTTCTTTACGAGGGGACCTAGGGCCCAAGCAATGCACAAGATCAAGATAATAATCTGTGCAGGCGACATGCCGAAGGGCAAGCTGGGAACGACATCTCTGATCGGTGGAATCTGTTCAAGAAAACCGTGTTGTTTAGAGAAGATGGCGCTGTGTTGGTTGATGTTAAAGGAACGACCAAAGCCGGGAAGATGGGCCAAGATGGAGGTGTTGAAGCCGTTACTCCTACGTAGTTGACCGAATGTCTCCATTTTCCGATTCGACGTCAGTAAGATGAGTAGCCTCTGCACGAAGGTGTTCGCGGAAGTGCAAGCCAGGAGGTGTTACCCCGCTATATCCTCAGAGGCTTCACTGGAAACGTCGGACAATCAGTGGAGGCCAGCCTCGTACGTCGGCACCGCGCTTGCTAATACAAAAAACGACCTTTCGTCCAATTGCATATGCAGATCCATTCCGCGGGAGCCGCCAATTTACTCGTATGCGGCGCAAGAGCTGCACAAATTCGGCCGGACGTGAAGGATGAATCTGCACGCTGATGCAGTACAGTGGAGATCCCGATGCCGCTTAAGCGCTTATTTGTTGTGAACGCGGCACTCCCTCCCAATGTGTAAGGCCTGTTGAAAATGAATTGCGCAATCCAGTAAAAGGCCTCGGCTACCAACACCTGCTCGGAACCCATCGGAGAGACATTGCCGGCCTTATCGAGGGCGCATCGTTATTGTTGTGAGCGAATGAATTCGGTGGTCCCACTGAGTCGCATTCGCAAGAAAGGATCCGATTCAGGGTAGAGATCAAAAACGTTCTAAGACTCTCTACGCGAGCTTTGCGGACTTCTTCCTCTAATCTCAAGCAGAGTGAGGTTCACAATGAGCCGAAACCTGAGTTGCGCACCTTGGCTTCCATGGGTCCGTAGCTGCAGAGATTCTGCATGCGAGCCGTCGGACACCGTTGCACTTTGCCCAGCTTCTAGTCTTACCATTTTTAGCCGCGGCATACGCAGCCGACTCGTAGATCATCCTTCCTTTCCCGCCCAAACGCGGTATCCACCGCTCTCACAGTACGACGTGGCAATCGGAACCCGCTCGTGGTATCCCATCCGGCCTCCATTGGCGAGTAGAAAGAGGTGGAACGCACAATCACTGCCGGCTGAGCGCAGTCGACGCAGCATGCTGACCGGGCATTGCCGCGGAGGAACTATCTCTATCAGTACTGGTAGGACCTAGATGGTTCAATAGCACGTCACATTTCAGTGACATATATGGAGCCTACCTTGTGCATTCTTAGCATGCGTGCCCGTTTTTTAGCCGCCGCACTTCTCATACTCTAGTTCATCTCCATAAATCTTGCGACGTTTGTTCAATTCTAGCCAACTCTTCACTCTGACATTGTTCCCTCTCTAGCGACCATTCTCTTTGACCAGCACATGATGTATCAGTCGATCGCGGAAGAAGCATGGGGGCTAGTGCATTCGTTGGCATCTCAATGCATTTCTCCACATGGCTTTGGATCCATGTCGCCGGCGGCTTACGACACAGCCTGGGTGGCTATGACCGAGAAGAAGGACAAGGACGGGAATTTGAGGCCGCTGTTTCTAGAAGCCTATAGCTACCTCAAAAAGACACAATCAGAAGACGGCTCCTGGGCAGCCGAGACGTCTGATACAGATGGAATCGTGAATACGCTCGCTGCGTTGCTGGCATTGAAGAAGCAGGAGCGTCGACGAAAAGATGAGCTAGCAGACGACCAAAGGCGATGTTTAGCAGCAGAGGCATCGCTGCGTCGCATGCTGAACAGATGGGATATCGAGGCATCGGATAGGGTAGGGATGGAAGTTTTGGTGCCAAATCTCCTCAGATTGTTAGAGGGCGAGGGAATTGCGTTCGACTTTCCCTCTCGAGAATCGCTGATGGCATTGAACTCCGCAAAATTGGCACGCCTCGGACCTGCGCTCACGAGTCCGAAACAAACGACACTCATCCATACGCTGGAAGCCTTCATTGGTACGCTAGACTTTGACAGAGTAAAGCAGCACAAAATGCCGAACGGTTCCATGCTAGCTTCGCCATCATCCACTGCGGCGTATCTGATGAACGCAACTGAGTGGGACGATGAGGCAGAGGCGTATCTCCGGATGGTTTACCAGAAACAGTCGGAAATGGGTCATGAAGGCGGGTTTCCTTCGGCGTTTCCAAGCACAATCTTCGAAACTTCCTGGGTGAGTAGGACGATGTCTTTAGATACGCCGATGCAGGCGCAGGCGCTAAGGCGGTCAGGTGTTGGACACTCTTCTCGAATCTGGATTCAATCAGGACGACTTCTTGATGGCCGACATGCGAAGTTTGACGACTTTGCTAGAGTCGAACCTTAAGCAGGGGCAAGGGACTGTAGGGTGGGGTGAGTAGAACCTTAGTACCTTTGAATACAAGGAGTTGACTTTTTCTAGCGCCGTCTTGCCTTGCGGATGCCGACGATACAGCAAAGACAATATCTGTGCTGAGCTTGCTGGGATGGGAAAAGGAATTAGAGTCAATGCTCAGAGCCTTTGAGACAGACGCGTACTTCATGTACGTTTGTGTTCAGCCGAAGCACGTTAACTTGAGCTAACCGAGTAGTACTTACCAAGGGGAGAGAAATCCGTCTACCAGCGCAAATTGTAATATCCTCTCATGCCTTCTTCGGGCAAGCGAGCCTACCAAATACACCAAGCAGATTGTAAAGTGCGCCAGCTTTCTCGCAGAGACTTGGATGCACAACAACGGGCCTGATAAATGGGTAAGGTCTCAGTGAAGACTACACTGTCGTCAGAGCGTGCTGACAGTCTCCTAGCATACTTCCGTGCAGTATCCAATGATGCTTACTGCGCAAGCGTTCTTACTCCTGCTTAGGCGGTGGGCGAAGAATGAGCTAGATTTAGAGGCCGTTCCCAAAAGCCTCATGTACCAGGCAGTTCCGCGGACGCTATTGGACATCTTGGGACGAACGATGAGATCTCAACAAGATGACGGCTCGTGGGAGTCAAAACGGGAGGTCACTGCGTACGCAGTCTTGACCCTTGCACCGTTATTGAGCCTACCATGGGTAGACTTCCTGAAGCCAGAGGGAATCGCCTGCATGTACCGCGGCAAAGCGTACCTGGAAAACAACCGACATCAGTGGCGCGTGGCTGAGCGTGTCTGGGTCGAGAAAACTGTATACGGCTCGCCGAATTTATCTCAAGCCTACTGCTTGGCGGCTTTGAAGATTGTGGTCCCGACAATGTTCGTTTCCGCGAGGATATCCGACATGTTCCCTTCCCAGGTGGCGAAGAAAATAGCCAAGATGTCAGGATTCTTCGCGCAGGTCATTCCCTTCTCTTGCGCACCGAAGTGGAAGCTGCACTTGTCGCTTTTCCAAAGCGCAGGTTACGCAGTGGCTTTGAAAGCTTGTCGCTACGACATATTTCCACCGATCGAAAAAGCCAGCGACGAAAAGTATCAGGAATACATCCCGTTCACCTGGATCGGGTGCAGAGACTCTTTGTCAACGCCGATTCCTTCGCAGACACTTTGGGAGATGATGTTGGTCTCGATGTCCAACTTCCAGATCGATGCGTACATGGAAACTGTGGTCTTCGAGCGCTATAGTGGCAGGCTCCCCAAACTGAAGGATTTGATCCGTTCCTTGTGTGGTGACAGACCCCAGAAACGGAAGAGAGCGGAAGAAGACGAATCTGGGGCGTTTTCGGAAAACCCGGCAAACGGGAGCGTGGCCAACGGGTGGGAAAGAACAGCGACTAATGGTGCGCTGAAATGTCAGAAACAAGAGCACTCGAACGGGCATCATATCCACGCAAATGGGAACCAAGTCCACGCAAATGGGAACCAAGTCCACGCAAATGGGAACCAAGTCCACGCAAATGGGAACCAGGTCCACGCAAACGGGAATCAAGTCCACGCAAATGGGAATCAATTCCGCGCAAATGGAAATCAGGTCCACACGAACGACAAGGACATCCAACTGGATAGCAAAGATGTACAAATGAACGGGAAAGGCGTCCACACAAATGGCAAAGACATCCACCAGAACAGAGAAACCAGATCTAAAAACCCTGCGCTTTCTGACATCCCTGTAGACACCTTCAGCACAGAAGGCTCCAACACTACTTCGAACGAGAAGGATAAGAACGTGGAGGAGGTACTCACTAGGTTCGTCAACTTCGCTTTGCAGCATCCCAAGGTCCTGGCAAGTCCAGCACCGTTGCGTAGATGGCTGGCACACGAGCTGCAAACGTTCCTCCTTGCTCACATTACACACATGGAGGACTGTGAAGCGCTAGCACAATCGGCGACCTTCACGAACGGATCCGTCACATGGGGGAAGCCGCGCACGACCTTCTTCAGTTGGGTTCGCACAACATCCGCCGATCATACTAGCTGTCCCTACTCGTTTGTCTTCTTCCTCTGTTTGATCGGAGAGGATGGTGGCGCGATGAAGATGAATGTGCATCAGCGATATGCACTTGAGGATGCGTGCCGCCATCTGGCCACCATGTGCAGACAGTACAACGATCTAGGCTCCGTGGCTCGTGATCAGGAAGAGAAGAATCTTAACAGTGTTAATTTCCCCGAGTTCGACGTGGAAGGCACGAATGCGACGGCCACATTGGAAGAGCGGACAAACCGGAAGAAGCGAGATCTCTTGGCAATCGCGGAGTACGAGAGGCGTTGCTTAGACCGCGTGATAGCAGAGTTGGAGCCGAGTCTAGATGCTAGGGTAATGGAGAAGCTGAGGTTGTTTATCCAGGTGACGGACCTCTACGGCCAGATCTACGTGGTCCGCGATATCGGGATCCGGCGGGTCGAGGGTGATGGCGCGATGTTGAAGGCTTGATTTAGGTTCCGAGGTGTTGTTCCGAGGCGTTTGGGTCGCGTTTGGATGTTTTGTGCTCTCCTTTCGTAGCTTCTCGATAGTAATGATCAGATGCATTGTTCAGGTATCGCAAGCCGGGGTATGTTGGCATTGAAGAGGGCGGTGAGCGTGGACATATGGGTAAGATTGGTAGCCAATGGGCTGGGCGAACACAGCAATTGCTAGCCATCGACGTGTACGCACTGTATGGCTCGGTGACTGACGGCGAATACATCAATATGCAGCCAGAACCGCACGATCGGTGTGAGCATCGCCAGCATGCGCCATAGTTTCTGGTCGCCCGTCGAGCTCCAATCAGCTCAACGTTGATCGGTTGAGAGCACGTTGTGAGGGCGCGTTCCTGCTCGGTGTCTTGATGCAGGGAAATCTTGGGGCAATGAGAGATGACGGGCTCGTTAGGGAAAATTAAGGCGTGAACCGAGCTCTGATACGGAACTCCGCCGCCATCCATTCCGAAGCCCAAGCGTGTTCCATCCCATCTCACTGCGCATCGTAGCGTGACCATTGCTTGCACACACTCGTTCCCTTTCGCATCCGCTTACGATACTCGTGGAAAAGCCCTTGGACCGCTGGTTGCCCGTCTCTTTCCCAGCCTATTGCGCCCGTACGCAAAGCTTCGTACACCTCGAAAGCTCCGACTCAGCTCCACGCCGTACGTTTGGGCGACTGTCCTGCCATCGCATCACCCATACCTTCACGCTCAACCGCAGATATGCCGCTCCCGCCCATCGTGTCTTCGTGCCTATTTTCGCTCGCCATCGGCTGCGTGTCCAACATCATCGCGCAGAAGCTCAAAGCTTACAGCGACGGCTTGCCCTTCGTCTTCGACCAGAAGCTCTTCGTCCAGTTCGCCGTAGTTTCCGTCGTCTCAACACCGGTCAATTACCACTGGCAAGCCTGGCTGGAGCGCACCTTTCCCGGCTGGAAGATGGCAAAGCAGAGGCAGGCTGCGACAAGCGACGACGCCGAGAAGGCTATAATTCTCAAAGAGGACGGCGAGGACAAGCGGGCGATTGAGGAGGTGCGCGTGCGAAACTGGCCGAACATCTTCTGCAAATGGTTCACCGACTGCATCACCATGGGTGCGCTATTGAATACGACCATGTTCCTCGTGCTCATGGGATACATGGAGAGCAAGACTTGGGTACAGATTGGGAACAATTTGAAGCACGACATGTGGCCCATTATCTGGGACTCCTACAAGGTGTGGCCCATTGCCAACTTCTTCAGTACCACCTACTGCCCAGTCGAGCGCCGAATCGTATTCCTAAGTTTCTGTGGCCTTATCTGGAACGTGTACCTCACCATCGCAGCCACGAAGCTTTGAGCATGTACTGGACGAGCAGTCTAACATTCTAGCCACTGCGTGGCCCCGTCTCCCACGCTTCCAGCACAGCTTTCCAATACCTACCCGCGTCCTCACGGATATGGCCCGCATGCGGGCTCTTCTCAAACCGCACCCTCTTGACGGCCCATCCTTGCGCCTCAGCTTGGTCCGCATGCTCTTCGACCTCGTCGTCCTTGACCATCAGGTCCGCCTTGCTGTACAAATACACCCGAGGCGTCCGCACGTCAAAGATGGATGCATCATTCGTCTCCCGGCACATGACCAACATGCGGTTCTCTCTCCCAGTTAACGTGTTGAACGCGAAGACCAAGAAGAGTACCAAATGGAGAGCAACAGATCCAAATAATCTCCACAACCATGTCCGCGGCAGACTTTCGAGTATCGCCGCATGTGTCCTGCGCCAACTGCCTGGGCCCGGCGATGAGTCCATCATCTGCGCACGCATCGGTAAAATTGAGCCCTCTCGTTCTCTCCATGCTTTTGCAAACTCGTTCAGTTGGTTTCCGCCGCCGTTGGAGAAGCTGTGCACGAGTACCTCGCCACCGGTGCTTGTGTGCTCTTTCACCACGTCCATGGCTGGAGTCAAAAGCTGGGCATAGGACGATCGTTTGCGGAATACATCGCGAGTGTAGCTTCGCACCAGCACGATGCGCGCGGTGGGAAACAGGCTTTGATACGTAGCTGTGTACTTTGCAATGTGCTTTGCTGCCGCAGCATTCCAGGAGAAGAGGAGCACGAGCGGCTCGTTCGATGTGTAGGTCTGGGGCGTGTGAATATAGGTGTTGTGTCCGATCTCTTGAAATTCGCCGAGTGGCTTGGCCGCAGCTGCGGATGTTAAAGCATCCATCCTTCAAACGACGATTCAAGCAAATTTTCAAATCAGGCAACGTAGGAGAGATATGCCTTGCACTGGGAACACTTGTCGCTCTATAAATGCATATGCTGAGGCATTCGGCCGAGCTTCGCGTTCCACAGCCGAGGCACAGGCTCGCCCTAATTAGTGAGACCAATGTTTCGGCCAAACTCTAATCCCCGATCCCGCATCCCACTCTGCCTTTTGTTTTTTTGCTTGGGTCCAAGAACTCACCCGATCCGACATATCACCCAAATGAAAGCGAGACCGAGAGCAACAACTTCCATTTTTTCAAGTGGCCTCCCAATCGAAGACGTCGAAGAAGCGGGCAAAGCCAATAGCGAAGTCTACGAGAGCTTCGCAGCTGCCAAGTGACGAATCTGGAGCAGGAAGCTATGTCGACTCGACGTACGAGGAGTAGAACAGCAAACATGCAAGCAGACGTCGGAACTGATCAGAAGTGGGAATTTTCTTGATTCTCAAGCAACGCAAGTTGACATGGTCCAGTGCGGAATGGAAAGACGTCTCCTTCCGACTACTCGACCTCCCAATTGCAATTAGACGACGCATTTACCGCTACGCCATCGGTCTTCGCGTTGTTCACATTTTCTCTACCTGCCAAAAGAAGTCAAATAGAGCTTCTAGTTTGCCTTTGACTTCCTCCGTCTGCAAGAGTGCATCCACCAAGCAGACCTTGGTCGAACAATGGGAGACAGGGAACACGAGCGTTGTGCCTTCCTGTGCCTATGCGAGCGAACATAGCGACGTACCGCGAGAGACCCTTCAACTGAGCTTGTTGCGGTCTAGCAAATGCGTATTCGAGGAAGCGGGACGTATCCTCTTCGGACACAATATCTTCGCATTCCAAGATAGCGGCCCTTTCGAAGTTTTCTTACTGAAAGGCCCAAGTGCCGTATTTCGAAAGGAGAAATTGACGAGGCTGGCCATCGTCATCACCCCTAAGTCCCGCTCTACGCACCTCTGGAACGGAGTGTTGGGCGAGCTCTACCTCCCCCATGGCACCATGTCCTCACCAGAAGCGCACTTCCCCGCCATCATAGCACTGCAGCTCTACCTCAAGAATGATGCCTCGGATGGTGGATGCGACAGGTGGACCAGTCCAATTTGGATATGGGCTTTCATGTACTTTGCGCTTGAAACTCTGGAATCTGTCAGTGTTATCAGCAAAGACTACAAGGTTCAAGATCTAGCTGAGAGCAGTAGGGGGAGACTTTTGAACGAGGAAGAGCAGAAGGGGTATGAGGCTATGGTGCAGGAGAGCCTCTTGCGAGAGTGGATGGGAGGCGATCAGGATGATGTGGAGTTGATGCATGGTTCTTACTACATGAAGACCCGTGATTGCGCTTGGAGAGAGGAGGGTGACGGAGCTTTGCCTTGGGTTGAGCGCTATTAGCATTGGGAGCGGAGCATGGCGACCTCGTTTCGCCAGTTGAATCTCAGACAACAAAGTTTCCAAAACAATCTAATGGTATTAAGAGTGTTCCAGAGCTTGAAGATATCGGACACAACCACACGAGAAATGAACAGGCTACAAGTACGACTACCGCGGCCCAAGCAAATCCAGACATCACTCTCGCCACGGCTTCACCTCCCCAAAACGACCATGAACCTTCATCGCCCGCAATCTCTTCCCATCACCAGAGTAGTGCAAAGATTAAGAACACGAGACATCCCGCTTCTATTTACAGCGCCATCCAAAGCCTTCCGTGCCCCTACATTGCAAACTACAACGAGAACCCCACCACGCCCGTGCGCAACGAATCTCGACCACAATCCAAAGCAACACAACCATTTCCCTTATATTATGGACTTCCCCAACCGATTCCCAAAATAGCTTTTCTCTCGACTCTTTCGGCTAACACCAACGTTTTGCAGCGCCGTCGCGACCTGGATCGTCGGTGCGCTAATATGGCTAAATGCGCGCCACAAAGCGCTCGAGGCCCAAACGTTGCACCGCGAGTTTAATGAAAGCGGATACAGACGTCAGAGGAGGCATACGGTGGCAACACACTCGATATTGCGACAAGATTGTCTGGCGTGAAGATCTTTGGGAATTGGTGATTCGAGACCGCCGGCGAAGGGGAATTTGTGCGAAGATCCGGGGTAGACATTATGTCTATATAAGATGGTGGACCCTCTGATCTTCAGTGCATAATCACAACGGTTTTTTTATATCGGCGCAGCACTTCCAGAAAACTGTACCGTCATCTTACCACCTTCTCGCTCACATTACCTTGACCCACATACCGTCATCACTCTAACATCCACAATGCGTTCCTTCCTCCTTCTTGCGTCAGCCGCACCAGCGCTCATAGCCGCCGCCCCCGAAAGCGTTCCCCGCATCACACAACTCAAGATCTCCGGCTCAGGCTGTCCTAACGACTCCGGCTCAGTAAAGAGCACGAACGGCGTTCTAGGCGACACCGCAACATTCACCTTCGGCCAGCTCCGTGGTGACGATACGAGCAACTGCGAAATTCACATCCAGTCCAATGGGGCGTCGCAAGGATGGCAAGTCGCGGTCAAGGACGTTGCGTACCAGGTCAATGTGGCATTGAAGCCCGGTTCGCAGCTGGATACAATTACGTCTGCGTTCTGGAGTGAGAAGGCTGCCGATACTGTAAGTCACCTGCCAAGTGAGCACAACTAGATGGAGCAGTTGTTGACCTCACAGCAGTCCGTGCTAAAGTCCTCCGTCGCCTGCGCTGGCCCTGAGCTACGAGACTACGTCACCGTCCGATCAAGCACCACCGACCTCAGCTGGTCCAAGTGTACGGGTGGAGATGGTAACCCAGGTATCCTGAATGTGAATGCGCGCCCCGTGGTGCAGGGAAATGCTGGATCGTATGATGTCAAGCAGGTGACATGGGGGCTGCAATGGAGGAAGTGTTAGTACGATGGTGGCTGGCGGTATTGTACTTTACATATGAAGGCGAGAGAAGGAAGCGAGTTACATGTACATATTCACATTCGATCTATAAAAGATAATTAAAGAAGGTATGGCGATGAAAGGGAGTAAGAGTTCTTGACCATAATCATCGTTCGCATCCGTGGGAAAGAAATCTTCTCGTGAAGAAAAGTCGGCAAACCCTAATTCTGTGCCCGGCTGGAGGAACGAACTTTCGGAAAGCCCGAACATACGGAGTAAGTGACCTTTAAACCATCACTCCTGATGTCCTTCAGCCCACAATGATCAATACTCCGTCTCACTCCTCCTTCTTGATCCGCACTCTAGGAGTGCTAGCCTCTCCCTTCCTCTTGCGCTTGCTGATACGCTCGAAAAGCTCGCCAACAGTCTCGATGGCATCCTCCGCGCATGCGCCGATCGTAGGAAACTGGGCGTCATCATCTTCTTTAATGACCACAGGTAAAAGGTCTCTGAGCTGCTGAGACTTCTCCAGTAGTGTTGGTACCAAGTTCTCGAGCTCCCTCCGCATGGTTTCGCCTACCGGAGTGATGATATAGTCCACGGGCGCCTGTTTGCGAAGCGTCTCGCTGAAGCCTTCGAGAAGCTTACTGGCGTCTTCGAAATGTTCATCGACGTAGTTGTTGAGATACTGGTCGAATTGCATCTGGAATTGGTCGATCAAATTTTCCACCAGATGCGGCTTAGCACTGATGGTGAGACCTAGTAGTTTTCCCTTCTGGTGCGCTACTTTGGACATGACGAATCGCTTCTTCCCTTTATTCTTCCCGGTTGTAATCTCTTTGGTGGCAGGCTCAGAACTGAACACATCGTCGAAGATACTATCCATTACATGAGCAGCGAGATTGTTCTCACGCGCATCCTGCATAATAGCCCAGTAAAAGAAACGCTTGTGAAGTTTCTCTATCTTCTTCATGAGAACTTGTAACTTCGCCTGCATCTTCGGGTGGATGTTCTGCCATTTCTTCTTTGCTTTGTCGATGACCACAAGGTTTGCCGAGGAATTGTCCATCATTATCATCGTCTGCAGGTGAGCTTGATCCAGAGCTTGACTCAGAGCAAGTGACATGTCTCTCATGTTCCTTGATTGAAAACGTAGCCACTTGTTGAAACCGGGGGCCAGTATGTCCGCTATCTCCTTATTCCAATTGCAGCCCATGTCGAGGCCTCTGGCTTTCGAGGCACCCTTGGCAACAACGCCTTTGAAGTTTACAATCTTCTTGAAAGCTGGACCGGGCACAGTGAGCCATTGCTTGCTAATCTTGCCGTCGAGTTGCTGCTTGTATGCGTCAATATCGGCCCGTACTCTTGCAATGCCGTTCTTCGACAAGTTCCCAAAGGCGCTTTTGGTCTCAGATCGTAATTGCTTGATGAACTCGTGACGAATCGTGTCGAATTGCTCTGCGAGATCCCTGAACCCTGTGTCCCGATCAGAGTCGGCGATCGCGCGCCTGATCTTTTCAATAAAAGACGGAATTGTGACAGCCAAGTGAACCTCGTATTCTCTCAGATTTCTCTGCGCTGGGAGCGAGAACAAGAATTGTCGAATGGATGGAAGGCCTGTCAGTTCCGGTGGCAGTTCTGGCTGCTCGATGAACCGGAGGTGAGCTTTCTTCGTCCGGTCCATGTAGTTCGAGGCCGATGCATGCAGTACTTCCGGGTTGTCTGTGCGCGCTTGAGTAGGGAACTTCGCAGAAAGTTCTTCGTCGATATTCTTAGAGCGTTCGATAACCTTTGCCTGCTTGAGGTGGCGTTGCAAATATAGTATGTATTTGCTGATGAGATCCTTCGCTTGTAAATCATCTTCTTCATCAGCTCGGTTATGCTCGTTCTCGGCTTCACAGATCATCTCTTTGATCTGGTCGTATGGGAAGCCAGTGCATTGATCAAGTTGGTTTCGGGTGAGTGACTGGTCTGTCAGCGCACGAACTGCCATCCTTATCTGAAAACTTACATCGATCTTTGTAGCAATGAGCTTCACATTGGTAGCACCGCGAACCGCAGCGGCTGCCCTTGCATAGTTGATGACAGCATCATCCGATGCAATCCGTATCGTATCGGCCAAAATAAGCTCGATATCGACACTTTCCTTGATCTCCTCAGCATGACGCACTCTCGAGAGGTTGATGTCGCCCCATCCTGGATGAATTAGCCCTGGATCGAAGGTGACCGGATATAAGGTGAGTACATTTTACCTGCAAACAGGCAAACGCACCCACATACTTTGTCTAGTAATGTAACTTACCTGGGACGTCAACGAGCTCGATGCCCTGTTCGAGAAGCTCATGACGAAAGCTAATCTTGACGTTGTCCACCAATGGCCATAAACACACTTCGCCCTTAACCTTCGTAAGAAATGGCTTGATCTTTGCAATGAGCTCTTTCTGATTTGTCCCGATGAATTGTGCGATGCCTTCAGAATTTATGTCGAGTTTCGCGGTTGCCATTCCGCACTTCATCTCGCAGATTTTGGCGAACTCTCCCGATTTATAGGTTTTCAAGCTCCAGCAATCTAGGAACTTTTCCACCGAGCCGAACAATGTGACGAAGATGTCCTCTGCAGTATCTTTCGCACGTCGCTCAGACTCCTCTAGTCCACGCTTTCTAGCATGGGTGGCATCTTCATCATCCGAGTCGTCCTCCTCATCGTGCAAATAATGGAATGATCGGGCGTGCTCCTTGATCATCTCCTCCCTCTTCTTGGCATTCAAAAATTTGATCCGCGCATAGAATTTGCCGACGTCTTCATCTCCGCCGTCTGAGAAATGCGCGTATCGTATGACGGCGCTGGTGCACGCAGCCCCATCCGCGCCGGTCAAAGATAAGCCATCACAGCTGAACAAGGCGTTGGTCATGAGACTTTTGCCTGCACCTTGGGCGCCAACAAGTGCCACTCTGACAGGATTGCTGGGCTTCACTTTCGAGAGAGTGTTGGCAGTCCGTTGAAGATGGTCCAATTCCTTGTCGTCGTTTGGTACATTGACAAAGACCTTAAGAACAAGTTGCGCGAATTCTCGAAGCTGTTTGTCGACTTTCGCTTTTTCAAACTCCCACCAAGGATGAGGGAGCTTGGGTTCTTTCGATGGGTCGTACTTGGCCACAACATTGTGTGTCTTGAGATAGCCGGGAAACTCCGCAATAGCCATTGGCATCTGCGAAGAGGGCAGAGAGTCTGGTGTGGGCGAAATTGTGGTCTAGGATAGCGTTAGTGACTGAGGATCAAAAGCATTCATTCGACAAGGAAAGTTGACCTCTTGCGGTAGTTCCATATTGGAACGAACACGCACCCCGCTTTGGGGCTCTGGCAGTCACACTTGAGTAACGGAGTAGGCGATTCAGTGTTCGAAGTATCGAAGAGTGGAGTGGATTTAAGTAGAATGGAATGAGTGGAGAGGAGGGGAGTGGAGAGACTCGAAGATCGATAACCGCTTTATATACTAGTGAGTTTGGCTCCGAGCTCTTGCTGCCGTTAGAGGTGAAGTTGAGCGCCCGTCGATACCTTCTCGTATGAAAAGTAAGACTAGGCATATATCCTCTTTCAGGCTCACTTCTTCGATATCGTTACATGACTTGTGAGAGAACATGAGCGCTAAGTGATTCAATAAAGTATGATAGTGCTTTCAAGCAGGTCGTTAACTGCGTCGACCTGAGTCTAACGAAACTGGGAAAGTGATGCGTGGAATGCCACGCAGGTAGTGAGAGATGTATGCGGACAGCACATTGCTCCCAAAGAGAGACAAACCTACTGATTTCATGGTTATTACTTAGCTCAACATGACAAAATCCGCACATTGACCAGCCCAATGTACGGAAGTGACTTGGTTCGAGCCTTCAGATTAACGAGGAGTCTCCTCGTGTGAAGGCCAAGCGAAGCACGAAATTCGCATTGGATTGTAATTGTGATGCCATTTCCGACGACAACGCGGGAAGACGTTTCGCCGAGCCGAGGCGCGACTTCACCTCCCCAGTGCTCGATAACGCTGACATCTGCGTCGTTTCTCGCTTTCCGGTGCATAAAGCCTCTGTAGTCCCCTCACCACGCATTGGTCGTTGAAATTTGGCGCCCTCTTCTCACAATGCTGAGTGATGCGCAATTCCGCAGAAGTGCGGAAGTCCGCACTTTACCGCCCACGAGTAGACGCGCGGGCATAAGGCGTCTGGTGCCTGAAATTGAATCATGGAACGATCTTATGCGCCTCAATCCACGCGTCCTCATACTTATTTATAGCGCTCACTCGTTGGTGTGAGCAGAACGCAGCTTGTGTCCCTTATCCTACTGACACTCCATCACAACAACGACTACGACCCCAGGCGCAGCAGAGACGCATCTCGAATCGTAGTCATGGGTATGAAGCTATCTCACCTGCTAGACAGTTGTCACATTAACTCTCTGCATCAGAGCATTCCCCAGACGTCACCAAGGCCTTCTCCAGCTTCGCGTTGGACCTGTCCCTCTTCGCCTTGCCATTAGAGATCTCTAACACAACACTGCGACCCCTCCCACTCATCACGTATCCCGCAGAACCGCGATTCACGTTTCAACAAGCTCTCAACCGGCTCGATGCCGTGCTGAGTCCGAAACATGCACTCTACCTCATCTTACGCCGCAAAGACTCCCTCGTTGCCGTGACATATGTCCCCTACCTCGCGAGCGCCGAATCAAAGGAGCTCTTGCTTGAGAGCAGGAACGAGCTGGTCAATGACCTCGGAAAAGAGAATTTCTCCGCCTCGATCATATGCAAGGAGATAGGCGAGATCACGGACGCGCGGTCGTGGGATGAACGTGATGGCCAAGAAAAATCACGGGAGGATGCGAACGCCGAAGGAGAACAAAGTTGTGGAATGCATGAAGAGACCGATGCGGAGACGGGTGGAGCGAAGGATCTTGGCTACAGAAAGAACAAGTGCAGACTGTGCGATCGACGTATGAAGAACAAGATCAACGACGACGCACTTGAAGCACTGAGCAAGCTAGAAGAAAGCGGAGCTTGTGTCCAACTCGTAAGTCGTTCCAACGGACCCTTCTAGCCCAAGCTGACCCAGTCACAGTCCGTCGACATCTCAACTGAAGCCCTCCAATTGAATTTCCACGCTCCCAGCCTCACTCCCTCTCAGATCCCCTCAAAGCTCCCCGCCAATCAACCAAGCTTCACCTTTTACCGCCACCAAACGAGCCACGTGCTCTACTTTATCTTCTGCTCGCCTGATCATGCCTCCGTGCAAGAGCGCATGAAGCATACCATGGCTATACCGGGTCTCATCAACGTCATCGCGAAAGACAATGGCGTAGACGTTGACCAGAAGATTGAGATACACGATGCTGAGGATGTAGTGTTTGAGGAGAAGGATAAAAGAATTGGACAGTTTCGGTCCATATATCTGCGTAACAGGTTCGAGGGGACTGAGTCTACCTGGGAGGGGATGGAGTCGTACCAGAAAACGCTGGATGCTATTCGTTGAAGGAAATGGCCGCGTGCTGGCTGTTGGAGATGGTGTTGCACTTATTTAGAAGGGCCTCAGTTTCTACAGCACGACAGATCCGACCTATTTGATGCCCTTACAACGCAGGTTCCGTTTGATCTGCATACACGCCCATATCTGAAAATTTTCTCTTTTCCTGACCCTATCTTTCTTCCAGTCCTCACACAACAATTTTTCCCGTCAACCTAACATCCCTCGAGCTTCCCCCCCCACCAATCTCAAACTCCCCACTCGGCACAACCCACCTCCCGCTATCCCAAACACTCAAATCTCTCCTCCTCAGCTTGAACGTCGCCACCCCACTAGCCCCGGCCTCCAACTTGATCTTGTTGAACCCGCGGAGCTGCTTCGGCGGCGTCGACGGTGCAGACGCTGGGTACGCAATGTAAAGTTGTGGGACTTCGGCGCCAGCCACGCCGCCGCTGTTGGTTATCTTTGCGGTTACGGTCGCGACGGTTTCAAAGAGATCGGCCGGCCCGCCAGGGGCTTTGGCACCGGTTGCCGGGCCTGGGGTGGGGGTGCCAGTTATGGCGAGATCGGCATAGGTGAAGTTTGTGTAGGCTGTGGTGTTTAATTAGCTGTGTGGGATTTTGGGAGGTGGAGAACCACTTACACAGTCCGAAGCCGAACTCGAATCGCGGCGTGATTTTGTTCTTGTCAAAGCGGCGGTAATCGACGAACAGATCCCATGTGCTATCATCACCACCAGTAACAGCAGCACCATAATCAGAGGCCTGCTTCGCGATCGTATAAGGAAGCTTGCCACTTGGCGAAGTAGCGCCGTAAAGAATATCAACGAGCCCGTTGCCAGACTCTTGTCCTACAACTTGTTAGCATCATCCCTCACTCTCCCCGCTCCCGAAGGAAACGTACCAGGTAGCCCCGCCCAAACCACAGCAACAACGTTAGGATTATCAATGTACGGCTCCAAAATGAGAGGTCCGACACTGTGAATCACAACAATTGTTTTCTTGTTGACAGCAGCAACAGCCTTGACGAGATCGTTTCCATTGTGCCACGGATCGAGGTTGTTTCGGTCGCCAACGTTGCCTTCCACGGTAATGTATCCCTCACCGGAGTCCGAGTTGATGCAGACGATGGCGTAGTCGGCGTTCTGAGCAGCAGAAGCACCTTGTTGGGCATTGTCGTTGGATGAAGTGGTGATTGTTGTGCCATCCTTTTGCGCTTGTGTTTTAATGGCATCGAGAGGGGCGATCAGGTAGGGGAACTCGACGGCGCCACTACCCCAACCTACGGCAAGAGTTCCATCGTTGCAGCCGCGATCCACACTATTTCGGTTAGCTACATTCACAGATGCAGGGTAGAACAATGACTATACCAAGCATTAGCACCCTTCGGCGCAACGATAGAATCACTGCCGATAACAGCGACGCTCTTCGGCTTCTTCAACGGCAGCGCGCCGTTGGTATTTTTCAGAAGTACGATACCATCTCGTGCCATGGCCCGCACATTTGTCTTGTGATTTCCTCCAACATCTCTGCTTCCAATCTTCCAGGAATTGAAGGTTGCAGTGGGATAGCCTTTGTCTTGGCCAACCAAATACCACGAAGCCAGGATGCGCTTGACCATGTCATCGACACGTGACTGTTGCACTTGTCCGCTCGAGACAGCGCTTTGAAGCGCTAGGTCGATTAGACAAAAGATCCAGTACGTGATAAAGCGAGGGACTTACCTGGGCCCCAAAGAACGTTCTTCTTGTCAAAGTCGCTATACACTGCGTCAGAAAGGATAGATTTGGATGATGAGGAAACGTTGCTTACGATCCAGGCATGGTCATGTCCAGGCCAGCGTTCGCACTACCGGAAGTCGTGTGCTGAGCTATTTGAAGTCAGCAACTGACGATCCTAGTTCGTCGGGTACCTACCATTCCAATCTGTCATCATGTAACCACGGAAGCCGAGTTCGTCTTTGAGAAGCTTGTTAATGATACCGCCGTTTTCGCATGCCCACGTCCCGTTGATCTTATTGTAGCTACCAAAGTTAGCTCCCACCTCCGAACCCGCATAAGAGGGAGCACTCACCTGCACATGAAACTCGCAACATTAGCTTTCACCGCATCCGCGAATGGCCAAAGATAAAGCTCATGTAACACCCTATCCGGAATAGCTGAACTCATAGTTTCGCGGTTCCTCTCCTGCTCGTTACCAATATAATGTTTAGCACAAGCTTGTACACCTGCCTCTTGCATGCCCTCAATCGTCTCCTTCATCGCAATACCCGTCAGGTACGGGTCGACGCCGAAGCCCTCCCAGTTCCGTCCTCCAGTGGGAATCTTGCCGAGAGGACCAGCGACGGGGCCAAGCATGACATGGATGCCGAGTTGCTTTGCTTCCTGGCCAATGAATGCGCCGCGTTCGCGGATGAGGTTGATGTCCCAAGTCGATGCTGCGTGGATACCGGCGGCGAAGGCCGTAGCGCCCTGAATGTAGCGTACACCGAGGGGCCCGTCTTCCTTTGGTAAGTATATGGGGCGTTGAAGGCAGATGAAAGTTTACCTTGCAGACAGAGCGATGGGTAGCCAATGGAACCGGCTGCTTTTGTGTTGCCAACGCAGTTTCCAGCTTGCCAGCCTGTGCCAGTGACAATGCCTATTTTGTCGGCAGAGGAGAGCTTTGCGAGCGCGGTTGTCGCCTTGGAGTACGCATCATCCCAGCTAATGACTGCTCGCTTGGCGGACGACGACTCAGACGGAATGGCTGCGTACGATCAGTTCACTGAGCATTGGGAGCATACATGAGCTAGCAGCTCACCAGTAGCTTGTGTCCAAGCAGCCGAAGCCAACAAAGGCAGGATGTAGTCGCGCATTTTCTCAGATCTCTCACTTGCCTTCGGCACAAAACGCACTTGGAAGACAGACTTTAAAAACCCACGAGACACTCCCACTATAAGTAGCACGACAATCACTCATCCACGGCCCCTCGTGCGCCGTCCATAATTGCACGGAATAATCTTGCCCAGTTGGCCGGTACCTTAGCATCTCTAACTACATTCTCGGCGGAGACCTCTTCCAATGCTCTGTCGAAAGGCTGTGTGTGGGGTAAATTGCCTTGATCGCGCTTGCTGGTGGGCATATTGAGGCGATGGTCAAGCTCGTATGGGTCTGAGATGTAACGGGCCGTTACTCCAGGGTAGATCATCCGAATCGTTCGGTTGACAGGGTTCATTGGGAACAAGATCCGCGCCGAGGGGACGTCATCGGAGCGAGTATCTGGGAGAGGTTTAATTATTTTTGATTAGTCGTGCAGCCGCAGTTTGCATGTGCCGACGTATGGCTTGGAGCCTCACGTCACGCGGAGAAGAATGTGGGGTGTGAATTCCACGGCGCACATGATCTATGTCGCTGGCCTTGGAAGCCCGACCCCACCTAAAATGCAAACACTATCAACCCTTAAACAGAGCTACTCCCAAGTGTTCATCCCATGCCTGCATGGTCTGCGGGCCGCGTTGGCATAATGTCTGCATCACCAAGCCTCTTCGAAACTGTCGAATCGGGCAATTAAACGAACTCCATGACCACTACAAGACGGGAACCTATCAGCACCTCTCATGTCAGTTAAGGGAATGCAGACTTACCTTGCTGAAAGACTATGACATACGCACCGATAAATGTGATGTCCACCTCATGAGACTTCGATGAACTGACTCCATATGAGGGCAGCGCTACTCCGTAAAACGAGCATAGCTCCTTAGTCGGCATACTCGCAACCGTGGTTGGTCTTCAAGCAATAAGCGCAGGAAGGCCTCTCTTCGGTGCATTTGCGTCTCCTCGTCTTGCAATTGAGGCATCCGTTCTTGGACCGTTTCTTGATCCCAGGCTGCTCGTATTGGCACGTCCATAGATCTCTGCGACATTGATTGCATGTCGGCTTCGCTTCGTTGCATTTGATGGCTTTCTCTCGGCATCGCAAGCACTTGCCCTTGGCTGGTTGTACGAGTGGTGGAGTGTCCTCGCCAACAATAGCGCCTTTGCGTGCCTTGGTCGGAGACTGCGGCTGCTTGACTTCCTTGACTTTCTTCGTGGAAGAGGTTCGACTAGTATCGGGTGAAGCAGCACCATTCCTGCGCCTCTTTTTCGCCAGCGTCTTGGTGGCTTCTGGCGATATCGACATGTCTAGGTCAGGACCGTCCAAATCGCCCTCGATCGCGAAATGGGTGTTGTTATCCCGTTTCCTCTTGCGCGGCTTAGTGCCATAGGGAGTGCCGTTGGAAGTTTCCCACGGCGTGAAACTACCATCGACATCGGTCAGAGTGGGCAATGTACTGGAGGCGGTCAGCACGAATGAAAGGCCCCGGGGTGATTGCGCTCACATGGCATTTCCCATCGAGAGAGTGCTGGGAATTCAGGCCAAAAAATGGAGGCTCATCTGTCGCCATTCGCCGGACGGCTCTGCACATCGCGATGGATTGGGTTGTGCTTGTATATGATGTTGATCGCATCTCGCTTCGTCGAGAACTTGACGTGTACGGCGCCACCACAATCGTACGTCGCCAGTTGAGGAGTACCCCTCTTCTTTTCCCTCTTCTTTCCGGGCTCTGCATTCTCGTCTTCTTTGACCTTTTGGACGTTGCTCGTGCAATCTCTATTCTGGAGGCTGTCCGAGCAGACGTATCTGAACCGGGTGCCGTCGCTGCCGTCCTTATTGCATGCTTGGCGTTCAGAATATTTGAAACCGTCTAATTCCTGAATGGTCTCGACGAAGGACCTGTCGAACATGTTAGTCGCATTCAATGGTCGCTCACGTCACGTGGCCATACCTAGCGATGGCCCGCTGCAGCTTGAGCCTCTCGTTGCCTTCGATAGCACGGCACAACGCATGCTCAACAGCAATGCTCTGGGCATAGTCGGCAGGGTGGTATAGAGCGTTGAGATTCGGCTGCTGGGAGACAGGGACCGCAATCGTGGACTCCCATCCAGCATGTACGGGACTTGATCATTAGACGTTGGTAAACAGCTGTACTTGGTTTGGCGCTAGGCCTAAAGCAGGTTCCGCTATTGGAAAGCCAACGGGAGATTACTACGGTCGAATAGAAAGTTTTCGCAGTCGTGGGTTGGTGCTGGTAGCTGGCCATGGCAGACAGGCTGACGCGCAGATGCTCATGGGACCGGCGTCCTGCTATTCCTGTGCCATGGATGCGAAACCCGCAGGCTGCCACCATGGCGGTGTTTCGGCATCGAGGGCCAAAACATTTCTATTGCGTGCACGGCGTGCACCGCTACAAGTACAAGTGCCACTGGCATCCGCCCCCCGCGCCCGATCTTGTGCAAAGCACGGACGTGTCTTGGTTTATGCTTGCTGGAGATCCATCGGAGCCTTATCGTGCAAGGCGCAGTGCAGTGCCGTGATGGAGACACACGACGACGCTCGCTCTCGCCTTGGCCGGCATCCCTGCGCATCGCGCATCGCGCATCGCAGCGCCTCGGGGGCTGGTGGGCCACGCGGTGGGAGGACCCGCGCAGGCACAGCACAGCAGAGGCCGAGTCTACGACAGCAGCACCTGCGCGGCAATCAAAGTTGTGCACGACGCACGTTGCTAGGTCGCTTTTTAGAGGGGGTCCGGCCACCGGGCGCACGTTGGACCAGAAGCCTCGCTCGCTGTCGCGCATGGGGCTTAGTTTGGAGAGACCCGCTGCCGAACCTCACCTGCCTATACGTCCTCTCTCCACGCCGTGCAGTCACTCCGCCGTGCCCACCCCCCACCCACCCACCAGCGACACCCGCGAACACGCCCCGTCGACTCACGCTGCGTCCTCCGTCGGCCGCCCTTCGCCCGCTCCAGTGCTCCCCGCCGCGGCCGTCGCCTTGAGAGCTCGAGCGTTCTGACAGTTCGTGTTTCGCCGACGACAGGTGCTTTCGCACGCGCCTAGTGCGGGCCTGGCTTGATTCACCGGTAGAGGTATGCTGTTACCACCGCCACAGTCACCATCGTCGAGCTGGACTGACTTGTCTGGCTGATAGGCCCTCTCGCTCTTTCCACCCCTCGTTCCGAGACCGCCCATCAACACCTCTGCCGCCCTAGTCGCCAGCTTGCGTCGACGTGCCTCCCGGATATCCATCGAGCGCCCTGCATTTCTACACCCCTCCGAAGCAATCCTCGGCCCTCTTCCCCCACGTCGACTTCTGCCCGCTCCAGCCCGTCCAGCATGGTCGTTGCAACTATAAAGTGCGTCGTTGGCAAACCCCTCCCTTGGGATGCACCTGCTAACGGAGACGCACCAACAGATGTGTGGTGGTCGGTGACGGTGCTGTCGGCAAGACGTGCCTTCTTATCAGTTACACCACCAACAAGTTCCCCTCGGAATATGTCCCCACTGTCTTCGACAACTATGCGGTTACCGTTATGTGAGCCTCTCGCTGAGTCTTTCCTAGAATCTGTGCGCTGGGGGCGGGTGCGCGCCAAAAGCGCACATGGGGGTGCCTTGTTGAGCATGCAGGGCTAATCGGGCATTTTGTAGGATCGGAGACGAGCCATATACCCTCGGCCTCTTCGACACGGCCGGTCAGGAAGATTACGACCGCCTGCGACCGCTATCATACCCACAGACTGACGTCTTCCTTGTTTGCTTCTCCGTCACATCCCCCGCATCGTTTGAAAACGTCAGAGAGAAGTGGTTCCCAGAGGTCCACCACCACTGTCCCGGCGTTCCCTGCCTGATTGTTGGGACCCAGGTCGATCTTAGAGAGGACGCGTCTGTCAAAGAGAAGCTCGCCAAGCAGCGGATGTCGCCCGTACGGAAGGAGGACGGCGAACGGATGGCCAAGGACCTCGGTGCTGTCAAATATGTTGAATGCTCGGCGTTGACCCAGTACAAGTTGAAGGATGTGTTCGATGAGGTGAGCATATGATTCAGCTCTCACCAAGTGGCGTATTCTAACCGGTCCACAGGCAATCGTGGCGGCACTTGAGCCTCCCGCGACACGGGAAAAGGGAGGCAAAAACGGCAAGAAGCGCGGAGGCTGCGTCGTGCTGTAGAAGGAAGACCGTGATGAACCTTCGATTCTAAACCAATCTTTATAGGCCTGGTGTGATTTTCTGGATACCTTGCGGATTGCCGGCGCCATGTGGGTAGCGATGTCTCTTGTTTGCTCTACTTCTTTTCTCCAAATTCAAGTTCTTATCTCCATCTTGCACAATGCATAGCGAGCCGTCGCTCTTGGTGGAGTTTGTAGGTCGGTCCGGAATATGTTGTGGCGCTGTGATTGCGGGTAGGGGGCCCACTGAGAGCCACACCGATGAGACGCGTGATGTTGGTTTGGGAGTCCAGCTCAGGTAGTATCAATCATTCCGCGCCTTCCTCACGTTTTTCGACTTTGTCTTGGTTCCTTTGGCTAATCTCTCGCTATGACGCGAGTCCTCCCGCTACCGCGACGTTGCCTGGGGAGCTGGCTCTGCCGGGCGGCGGGCGTTGCAGTGAAAGATTCGAAAAGCTCGCGCCGCGCCTTGAAAAACAACACCAGCTTTCGCTCGTCCTCCTCGCTCCCTTTCCTCCCCAAGTTCCCCCCCTCTAACGTTTTTGTGAGTACAGATTCGCCGTTCGGCTGCTATCATTGTCGGGCTACACGAAGCCTCGCCATCTGAGGTCAAAGAGGATATGTAAGTACACCGCTTCTCTCTAATCGCGGGAGTCTGCTGACCGGGCAAGTCTACGCCAATTCCTAGCTAGACTGCACGCCGGTAGCTATGGCCTCGCCCTCTTCCGCACAGAAAAAACGCCCACCCCCCATCGAGCTACCCTCCACCTTCTGTCCACCCCATCAAGTTCCGCGCATCAAAGCCTTCGCGACCGCTGAAGGATATGGACGCGAGCAGCAGGATCGAGCGCGAGCGGATGCGTACCACCAGACACGCCCACATACCCGTGATGGTTCTGACACCCCGCAAATCGCGTCCTTCCAGCATGCAGAGAACGTCGAGCGCCTCCCTCGCTCAAATTCTGTTACCGGGAAGTTCCGCAAGTCAGCTTCAACGACCTTCACTAATATCGTAGATCATGCGCGTGGTGGCCTTTCTCCGAAGAAGGGCCAGTCCCAGCCTCCGCAGACGTCGGACCAGTCGCATGGCTCGGCGCACGCATCGGCCGAGGGCAGCCATGTATCAACAAGCCGTCCACGGCCCTCAGAGCGGAAGCACCGCCCCGACTTGAGCTCGGTGGGCGAGGAGCATAGGACTCTGCGTGGTGAGATGGAGAAGCAGAAGGAGCGTAAGCTCTTCAAGCTGATGGGCACGGTACCTGATACGCCAACCGATGGTCAGTGGAGTATGAGAAATGGTTGTTGACTTGTACTAACTGCCGCTATAGGTTCTTTCATTCCCGATAGTCTGGTCAGCACGAGCGACCTGCGGATGAGCAGGTATTTCATTACATCCAAGAACTGAAAGCGACTATGACAGCTGACATGTACTAGTAGGGCGTCGAAGGACTCAGGTGCGTCGAAGAAAACCGAGGACGGCGCGAAGAGCCCCAAGAAGAAGTTCTTTGGAATCAGCATGCCGAACTTTCTGTCTTCGAACAATGCACCATCGGCGACACCCATGCCTGCGAACGTGCGTGAGAAGGCTGTAAAAGTGCTCGGATCAAGCCCGCCTAGGAAGCGTAAGGGCCAATCTTCACCGCGTGCGTTGAAGTTTTCCGACAGCTCAAAGTCGCTTCCAAGCAACATTCTGAAACGAGAACCACGACACAATCGGCGCCGACACGAGGAGATCAATCTTAACAGCGCATCGAGGTCGCGTGTGCGCCCGCCGACCCGGAGGTTGCCAACCAAGTCGGCCAAGTCGTCACCACCTAGGCATGTTGCGACCCCTTTTGAGTCCGATGCCGCTGCGGTGCCTCCGACCCCGCCTCAGAAAGATACCCCAGAACACATCAAGATTTGGCTCCACCGAGGACGGCCACAAGAGGAGGTTCGTGCTGACGCTGACGCTGGCATATGGAGACACCTGCCTACCATGCACTTGCTAGACCCCACGATGTCGCAGGGCAGCGGCGAGAGCCCCAAAAAGTACTGTCCCAAGGGCGCAGAAGATCAAGCTCATGTCAAGCATGCCGAACACGTAATGTCAGCCTACGGCGTCGTCGAGCATACAGACACTGAGCAATCGGAGCTCCTCACTGAGACCGAAGAGGAGGAGTCATCACTGCCAGAGGTCTCATCGTCGCTGGGGAGTCCATCGGACCCAGAGAACTACCGTGATTTCTTAGAGAGCCACCTCTCTGACAGTGGGCTCTCGGATAGTGCTCTGTCAGAAGGATACATGGACTTTTCTGATCCTCTGTACACCCCGCGTGGTGACCGGCGCCATAGCGACCTTCCACCGCGCACTCCTCTCAGCGCTAAATTTACTGGCCATGCCCAGCCGGATACTCTGAAGACTTTCAAGCCGGATACTCTGGAGACTCTCAAGCCGGATACTCTGAAGACGCTCAAGCCGGAGACTCTGAAGACGCTCAAGCCGGATACTCTGGAGACGAAGCCGGAGACCCTGAAATACCTCAAGCCGACTGTGTACGTGCCGCAGCCGAAGAAAGGTAAAGGCAAAGGCGTCGGCAATGACGACCGGTCCCAGAAGGTGAGTCCCCCATTGCTCTTGCCTCGAAATGCCGCGCAGGCCACTGACCTCACCACTCACCACTCACCATTCAACCTGCTCTAGCCAGCAGCGGGTGTCTGGCGTTCTCTACCCACTCCGTTCACCTTCACCTTTTTCATTTACTGACGGTATGACGCAGACGGACAAGGACCGCCTGCCCTTTGCACTTGCACCGAAACCATCGCACACTGCCGAGAAAGACAACCAAGCGTCCATCGGAAAGACGGCTGAGCACGGAATCGAGAACTTCTGCCCACCCAAAGTCAAGTTCGACGAGAACAAAGGGCCTTTCTTTGCAAATCGGCTCATGCAACCCGGACCGCAGGCCAGCGATCAGAATTCGTACGTTGAAAACATTGTGCGGTCTGACGCCCGCCCTCAGAGCTCTTCATTAACGGATATGCTTGGCAGCGTGAGCCCGACTCGCACCGGATTTCACGACTTCAAGCCTATCTGTCTGAGTGCGGTGCCTAGCCCATTGCGCCGAGTGACGGGTTCTGGCCCTTCTCAACCGCGCCCAATGGTGGCTACTGTGCAAGAGTATCCCCCTCGCCAGAAACCGACGATGTGTATGGACGATCACTTCTTCGTGACCAACGAGCATATCGACGTGGTTGCCTGCACCCTTTGGGACAAGATTGCCGCACAAGCCAAGCAGCAAACCGATGATAGCTCCGCTAAGCACGATAAGCTTCTGTCTCTTGTGGACCAGCAATTCGAAGACGTCAAGGCACAGATCAGCTCAATGAACAGCAAGTCGGACCACGGTGCAACGCAGGTCCACAACCTCACCTTGCAACTGAGTAGGGTCATGGAGGTAATTAAGAAGGAGGTTGTCAGTTCCCTGGAGGTGCAGAGCAAGAAGATGGCGGACATGGAGCAGACGGTCAAGACGTTGCAAAAGGCGATGCACGACCTGCACCTGCACATGCGGAATGGGCGGAACCACGCTGCCGCCGGCCATGGCGCCCCGCAGAGTGCGATGAACCACTTCCCATTGCCCAACCATCGCTCTCAGCCTTCGCTGGCGGGCTACTACGACAACTCGGGACGAGAGCCGATGCCGCACCAACAACAGGCGCATGGCTACATGGAAGGCCAGCGATCGGGAAACTCCAACTACGTGCCGCGTCACGGATATGGAGGTCGTGAGGGCAAGGATGGCGAGAACCCGTTCTCGCGCACCAACCCCTATTACACGCCTTCCAATGCCGGTAGCGGCGGCTTCCCTCCGGACGTCCAGCACCAGTATGGTTACTCGCCTAACCAGGAGTACCAGCAGTATCAGAACCTTCAGCAGCAGCATCAGCAGCAGGCTCAGCAGCAGGCTCAGCAGCAAGCTCAACAGCAGGCTCAACAGCAGGCTCAGCAGCAGGCCCAGCAGCAGGCCCAGCAGCACTACGGTTCTAACCAGGGACCGGCCAAATAGTGATTGCGACTGAGCGCACCACAAGGTCGCTGGAACTCGGTTGGGAAGTGTGCCGACGGTGGACTTGATGGATTTGCTCATGGATTTGCTATGCTGGAGATGTGATTGGCGGTTGCCAAACCTTGCTTGGCGCCAGCCGAGCGCTGGTCGGCTGTGGATAGAAAAGCTTACTGAATGACGATAAAACAAGACATGTAAATGGAGCCCACCCGACGCTTGATATGTTGTGCCCCAGTGCTGCTGTAGGTCGCTGTGTTCGTGCAAGCCAGGAGGTTAGACGGGTGCTACGTGCATTGTGCATGTGGCGCCTACTCTAAGCCAGCAACCTAGCCTATCCAAGCATTCGTGGCCCAATGCCGCCCTCCCATAGGCCGACGTTGGATGTTGTCTTTTGGGGAGGATGCACGTGGGATGGTGCTGTAGTAGCGCGAGACTCCAATGTTCCATTGCCCTCAACAGCGCCCCCCTGGCCGCGAATATACGGTACAATATGCCCTGCCGCTCAAGAGCCCGCTGCGTTATCGACAGCGCCACTGACATGGAGATGGCCTCGCACTACTGCACGCCGGCGCTCTGCTGCTGAGGTGCTTGGACGTGCTCGCTGCTCGCTTCCCCACGCTGGTCCGAGACGATTGGACGCGGTGGTGGGACGGTGCACTGCCGGATCGAGCACAGTCCCCAATCTAGTGAGGTGACCCGCATGCTCGGCGAGCGAAACACGACGGTGCCGTTGCAGCGTATCTTACAACATCATGGAGGACTCACAGTCATCCTCGCAGACGCAGAGTGACCATCCGTCCTCCACCTCACCGCCCGGCCACCGGCTGGCCACCGCACCCGACGCACACGACCCTCTGCATGCGGACCCGGACCGCGCGAGACGACCCAACACCACCTTCGGGACCTCGGCGGTGCATGGCAATGCGACCGCAATTGCAACCGCACCCGCAAGCCTCGTGAACGCGCACCTGCCGCCGCCCGGCACTGACGACGCTGACGACGTCCCCAACGCCTCGTCGCCGCTCTACCTACCCCGGTTCCATATCCGCAACCCCTCCGCCGCGGGTCTGTCTCTCCAGACCGACTTGCCCCCACAAATGACGGCCGCTAACGACCACGCGCCGAACAAACCTACCATCGTGGAGGGCACCACCGCAGACCTGCTGCGGCACTCTGCCACGGCCCCGATTCCCATCCAGGACGGCTACCTCAGGAGCACGCTGTCGACGGCGAGCATGAGCGAGTCCTTGTCGCCAGCATCCTTACTCTCCTCGCCTGCCCTCAACGCCCTCGCAGACCTCACCCCGCTGCCTTCCCCGCTGGTCATGAGCGACTCTCCTGGCGGGCCATGGGCGCGAGCTCCCATGACGATACGCCCCCGCTCACGAGGTGCCTCGAACTCGTCCAGGGACGACACCTTCGCCATGTTCAGCAAAGGATCGCTCTCGCCCTCGCCATCGCTGAAGAAGAAGGGCTACCAGATGCTCAGGAACGCTGCAGTCCAAGCGGCAGATGCGAGCATGCAGACGCAGCAGAAGAACGAGGCGAACCACGCAAGGAACAGGAGCCTCAGCGAGTACAAGCCAGACTCCCTGCACAATGTCGGTGCGCGACACGTCACAATCTCGAACGTGGCACCTGAGCACATGGAAATCGACGCTACTGCTGCTCCCATGCTCCACCGTGAGGCCTACCTCGCAGCACAACGAGGCTTGATATCTGCTGCAGTCAACGCCGGCATCCCTACACCGCCAGCGAGCAACCGGAGCGTGACCGAGAGCGAGGAAGAGGAGGTCGCGGAAGAGGACAGGGTCCGGTACATCACGGTACGCCAGGGCCCGCAGATGACCAAGAAGCTCTGGCGCCCAGTCCGCGTACTCGGACAAGGCACCTTCAGCAAAGTGTGGCTAGCCACTGACGAGAAGCGCCCAGCTAAAGATGCGCTCGACGAAGCAACTCTCGATCCGCACAGACTCGCCGCCATCAAAGTCGTAGAGCGCGGCCCGGCCGGTGGCGCCGACGAAGACCGTGTACAACTAAGCCTGAAGCGAGAAGTAGAGATGCTGCGTTCCATCTCGCATCCGTCGCTTGTGCACCTCAGGGCGTTCGACCACGGTGAAGCACAGGCTCTGCTAGTCCTGACATACTGCCCTGGAGGTGACTTGTTTGACGTAGCCAGCACGCACCGCGAGCTGCTGAACCTAAGCCTTGTGCAACGTATATTTGCAGAATTGATCAGTGCCACCCGGTACCTGCATGACCAGCTTATTGTGCATCGCGATATCAAGCTAGAGAGTACATCTCTCCGTCCTGGTGGTCAGTCTACCTAACGCGGTCATTTACTAATACGTGACAGATGTTCTGCTCAACATCCCAGTCACTACAGTCCCTTTGCTCAAAGACCCACAATCACATCCGTATCCCCTAGCAACACTTACGGATCTGGGCCTCTCACGTCGTATCCCTGCTGCGCCCGAATCTCCTCTCCTGACTACGCGCTGCGGCAGTGAAGATTATGCCGCGCCTGAGATTCTCCTTGGCCAGCCGTATGATGGGCGTCAGACCGATGCCTGGGCGCTTGGTGTCGTACTGTATGCTCTCATGGAAGGCCGTTTGCCGTTTGATCCCCCGCCTGGTAAGGCTGGGTCCCGTAGTAGGGCGGCCCACCGCATCGCCCGATGCGACTGGATGTGGGTCAAATTCGGTGATGCGAGTGGCGAGTGGGATCCTGAAAAGGGCAAGGAGTGGGAAGGCGCGCGCGAGTGCGTCGAGGGATTGCTCAAGAAGTTATCTCGTGGCCGGAAGAGTCTTCAGGAGATTGAGAAGACTGAGTGGGTGCAGCAAGGCATCAGGGTTGAAGGAGGCATCAAGAGGAGGATCGAGGATGAAGAAGAAGAGTCGGAGTTCCGGGGACTTGGTATTACAGTAAGGTGATCGTTAGTGAGGAGAACCTCCCGACCGCTTCAAGCGGGAAGTTCAAGACCTTTGATTTTGATCCCGCCCATTGGATACCTCAACAATTACCACCGGAACGTTGTATCATATCGCATCATTCGTCACAACCCATCTCGGCAATATGTTCCAGCAAGAGAAGGGTCGGAAGGGAGGAAGGGAGGGAGGGAGGGAGGAGTAGGACAACATGACATAGGTGGGCAATTGGGGGTATTGGCGGTCACGGACGACGATGATATACCCCTGTGCGTACATCTCCGGCATTTCCTCGACCGTCCCACGTCGACGCCTTAAACTGGTTTCGGCTCCTCTAAGGTTCTCCACGTTCGTTTCTTGTACTTTTTTCTTTGTCAACTTTGATATCCACATTAGGACCCATTTTCATTCAATCCGGCATGTGCTTGTGGTTTTGCGTTTCCCCCAACCAGTTACAATGACCTCATCTTCCACAAGCTCGTTATCAGGCATCTAGACAAAAGCGGGCTTTTGGGTTTCTTCTCTTCTTGGGTTTGGGCTTGGATATTGAGTGGCTTGTGGGCTTTAGAATAAATATAAGGACATGGTGCGATTACAGGTGTGACTTGTAACTTGTGGTTTGGTTATGAAATGTGTACAAAATTGACAGACGGTATTTCGTGACTTGATAGCAGCGCGAGCCGATCATGTCTGCACTCATCTTTATGATTCTATGATTCTATGCCCATTCGCACCGTGTAGAACCTTCAGCGCATGAAACTGCGGGGAAGGGGCAAGATACACTCTAGAGCTTTTACAGTGGAGCATCAGAAGACGGGAAAAACTGCACGCTCCGACGTCGCTTGCAAGTGGCACCGGGCCGATGCATTTTGATAGCGCGATTGCCCAATGATAGCACGGCCTTTAATCACCAGGAGATAAAATTTGGTTTGACGCTGCGTCATTTACGCTAGCCCTAATGTGGTTAGCACGCTGTAGCTATCTTCGATAACTTTGACTGTGACAACCCCTCCCCTCTCAAACTACAGAAACTCCACATATCGCCGCTTTCAACCCTCACCCAGTTCTCCAAGGGTTACTGTACCCGCACTGTACTGATACCACCAGCTCCTTCTCTCCGCGCTTATGCGTGCTGTCTCCATCTTCACTTCCCAGGTACGTTTTTAAAAAGCGCTCGCTTCGTTCCTTATCGTGCGCCCAACACACACCGTCTGTTTACCGCGCTTTGTGCCGTCGGCGAGACCAGTTGACTCTGCTCAATGACGAGCTGGCCTCAACCCTTCTTTCTTCCTTTACTTGCTCCGAGGACAGCGGCTAATCCATCGTGATAGGACTACATCTCAGGTATGCTGTTGCCGGCAGACATTGCCTCCGTACGCCAAACTGACGCAATGACAGACCACCTGTGGAAGGCTTCAATTAACTAAGATTTACACCCACAATACACTGCAACAACACAACATCCCCCCCACCGCCTATCCAACATGATGTCCCACTTCTTCAAGCCTGCCACGGCCCGGTCTGCAAATGTCCTGGGACGAGCAACAAAGAACCGCGCACAAGCCCGCTTCATGGCCTCCGTGGAGGGCAACACTCCCCGTCAAGTGCCTGTACCCCAGCGGAAATCCACCCCAATCTCCACCGAGAGGGCCACATTCACGATCAAGGTGTGTATTCCCCACGAGATCGACTATACCACGTCACTCACCGCCATTTAGAATGGGCCAGTCTTTTCCGGAAATTCCTTTGGTGCGAAAACCAACATCTCCGGCGAGGCCGTCTTCACCACCTCCCTCGTCGGCTACCCCGAGTCGATGACCGATCCGTCATACCGCGGCCAGATCCTCGTCTTCACCCAGCCCCTCATCGGCAACTACGGCGTGCCCTCGGCGGCACGAGACGAGCATGGCCTGCTCCGACATTTCGAGTCTCCGAACATCCAGGCGTCTGGCATCGTCGTCCAAGACTACGCACTTAGGCACAGCCACTGGACCGCTGTCGAGAGTCTTTCCCAGTGGTGCGCTCGCGAGGGTGTGCCTGCCATCTCTGGCGTCGACACCCGCGAGGTAGTAACGTACCTCCGTGAGCAGGGGTCCTCGCTGGCTCGCATCACAATCGGCGAGGAATATGACGCCGATGAGGATGATGCATACATGGACCCCGAATCCATCAATTTGGTCCGCAGGGTCAGTACAAAGGCTCCGTTCCACGTGAGCTCTTCCCTCGGAGACATGCACGTCGCTCTGATCGACTGCGGTGTGAAGGAGAACATCCTTCGCAGTCTTGTGTCCCGAGGTGCCAGCGTCACTTCTTTCCCCTTCGACTACCCGATTCACAAGGTTGCTCATCACTTCGATGGTGTCTTCATCTCCAACGGCCCGGGTGACCCAACACACTGCACGTCCACCGTCTACAACCTGCGCAAGCTGTTCGAGGGCTCGCAGATCCCCATCATGGGCATTTGCATGGGCCACCAACTGATCGCCCTCGCTGCCGGCGCAAAGACGATTAAGCTGAAATATGGAAACCGCGCGCACAACATTCCCGCCCTCGACCTCACCACTGGCAGATGTCACATCACGTCGCAGAACCACGGTTACGCCGTCGACCCCACGACTCTCTCTAGTGACTGGAGGGAGTACTTCACCAACCTGAACGACCAGTCCAACGAAGGCCTCATCCACAACTCGCGCCCCATCTTTAGCGCGCAATTTCACCCTGAAGCCAGGGGCGGCCCGCTCGACTCGGCCTACCTGTTCGACAAGTACATTGAGAGCGTGAAGAAGTACAAGGACCATCAGGCCATGTTTTCCGACAGGAACAACAAGCCGAGTCCGCTGCTCGTGGACTTGTTGAGCAAGGAGCGTGTTGGTGTGCATCCCGCGCAGCCGGATTATGAGGGTGGACATGCGGTGGGCAAGATGGAGAGTGAGATCCTTATGGATCGGGAGGGGACGCCGGCGCCGCAGCCTATCGCTGCTGCTGCTTGAGCGGACACTAGGATTGTGATCTAGGATGGTCTGGATACTGGACGGGGCGCTTATGTGTTTTTTGCTTGTGAACAGATTGGTAGTTCTTTCAGTTATGGTTGAAGAGTACTCGTCTGCTTTACTTCGTTTCGAATATATATTACACTGTGATCAACATTTGTATATTCTTGATAATGTGTTGATGTGTTGTTGTTGTATCTGTGGTGCAATGCACAGTACTTGCTAAGTTTTTCCCATACCTCGTGAGGCTATGGAGTGTGGGCGCTATAAGGGTATCATCTCATCTCATGTCGTTCCAGACCTTACGCCTATGCCTGCTTGTAAAGAATATACCTGTCGTTAGTCATCGTCTGCACGAAATCCCAATCCGCTTAACGTGCACAATCCCCTACGCCTTCCCAAAACCCGGCTCATCCTCAACAACCTGACTCCCTTCCACCTCCGTCTCTTCCTCCTCCACTACCTCACCCTCCTTGCCAGCACCCCCAGCCTTCTCCTCCGCCTTCTTCCGCCCCCGCCTCTCCTGCTCCTTCTTCCTAGCCCCCGCCTTAAGCTTCTCCCACTGCTCTCGGTAACGCCCAAGAACCTGAGCATTACGCTCGTTTTGTCGCACCAACGAGTCGTTGTTAGACGTCAATTCGCTGACTTTGGCACTCTGCGCGGCGAGCATGGTTTCGAGCTCTGCGATTCGTTTGGCGGTTTCGGGGTCGGGTTGCGTTTGTGTCTGGGTGGGGGGTGGTGCTGAGGTAGAGGGTGATATGGCGGTCGGAGAGTTGAGGGCGGAGGGGATAGCGTTTGCGCCCATGGCTAGGGCCTGGGCCATAGCTGAGGGGTCGCTGGGTAATTTGCGAGCACGGAAGGATTGTGCGAGGGCGTTGTAGGAGGATTGCGACGTTGTTTCCCACATGAGGAGGCGCTTGGACTGTTTGTCTACCGTGTTCTTGAGCGTTTCGTTTTCGAGGCTGAGTTCCTCCAGCGTACGGAGGCCTGCGCCGCGACCGGCGGCTATGGAGCGAGGAGCGGGGACACTCGCATTGGATTTGCCGCGGGAGTGTGGATGACGAGATGCGGTGGGGGAAGGTGGTGCGACGGTTTCGCGGGCGTCGACGAATTCCTCGTGGGAGGAGCCTTTAAGCCCTGAGCCGGTTTCATTGTCGCCCTCCTCTATGGATTGGAGGTGTGGGTTTTGGGCTGCGTGGTGGGGCTGGTGTGCATTTGGATTTTGGAGTATGTTGGCGTAGGAGACGGTGCCGCCGGAGGTTGGGACGAGGTAGAAGGATTCATTCGTTGCGTATGGGCCGAGGGGAGCGGTGCCGTCTTCGCGGAGGGCGCGGAGAGCGGGTTTGCTGATTAGGGCAGCGAGGTCGGGTTCGGAGGCTTTGACGGAGCGGGAGGCTTCTGGGGAGGTGTTCCTGCTCTTAGATTTGGACGATTTCTCTTTCAAAGGAGGCTCGCTGACGGGTGTTGCCGGGCTGGGGTTGAGAGGGAGGGAGGTAAAGGCTAGTGGGGCGCTGATGGCGGATATGACACCGCCAAAAGCAGTGTAGAAGCGGCGGAAGTTGTCTTCTGTGGAAGACGGGGCGGGTTGGTTGGCAGCGGGAGCCTCCTCTTCCTGCTTCGTGGGCCGAGGGGCGTCCCTACGCTTGTCCGTCTCGGCCTTCCGACTCTGGCGCTCGAGCATGTCGCGGACGGGGGTCGATGGGCTCTCATTGCGGCTCGCAAGGGCGTTGGCAGTGGTAACGGGGGTCGCGCTGGGAGTGCCACGCCGTGGGCCCGGGATGCCACGCTTCTCTGCGAGGTTGCTAGCTATGGAGGGCTGCGGAAGTCTGCGGCGCGAGGGGGCGCGTGTGGGCGAGGAGGTGGAGGGCGAGGCAGTCCTGGAGGTGGAGCCCCTGGGCTGTGGAGAAGTGGCAGAGTCATCTGCAGCCTGCGTCGTATCTTTGTCCTTGTTATTGTTGTTGTTATTCTTCTTCTCCCTCTTGCGCGGGGGCTCTTTGATCAGGCCGGCGAGCCTGTGGTGGTGGTCTTCGAGCAGGCCAAGGATGCGCAGAGCCTGTCCACTTGTTAGCCGGAGAAGCAAGCCGTGCGGCCGGGAGAGATGGTAGCCACCTCGGTGTTGTGCGTGTCGTGGGCGGCGTCGTGGAAGGACGAGGCGGCCAGCTCGTGCTCGTGCCCCGCGGTCGCGATGCTGTTCCCGTAGGTGGCGGTCGCGGCGTTGCGGACGTGCTCATGGGCCTTGGTGAGGTGCGCTGACTCCATGGTGGCGAGGTGTCGTCGCAGCAGCTCATGGCGCGGGAGGTTTTGTAGGTGCAGAGCAGAGCAGTCAGCGACACAGGCCAGTGTAAGTACCTCTTGCTACCACCACGGACCGCTATGGCTTGTGAGCTCGCTACGCTAATCATGCGACAGGGATGAGGCCCCATGACGCGCATCAACCATCAGACACGCACCCACCGGGAAAGCGGCGTTGGACTGAGCTCCATCCAGCACGAGCGTGAGGCTGACATCCCCAGCCCGCCGCAGCTGCGCCCTTCAGCTCCCCCACACACCCTCGCTGCTGTTTCACCGACAATGTCTACGCCGGCATTGCTCCTCGCACCCACACCCACTCCATTCCGCGCGTGCTAAACCTCCGAAGCCAGATCGTCACCGCGCATCGACAGCAGCACCGGCAGCAGCATCACCGCAAACCGCAAACCGCCAGCCTTGCCCCCCCCCCCCCCCCCCCCGCCAACACTGCTACTGCTGCTGGCTGCATGATTGCATCCCGTTGCCGCCACTACCAGCACACGCCGAACCTCCACTGCGCCGACTCGAGATCCACGAGACACCACAACCACAATGGAGGCTTTTGAGCGGACGCAGAGCACCACGTCCTCGCTGGGCAGCAGAGAAAACTCGCTCGTCGCACCAGTCGCCCGCCGGCCGTCCAAAGGCGGCGTCAGCTCGACTGCGACATCAGTGACAGGCAGCGACAGGTCTGGCGACGGCGACCTGCGCACGTCCGGGGACGGCACCTTCGACAGGCGCAAGAGTCGTCGCGGTTCCGAGGATGCAAACAGCGAGACATCCTCACGCCGCAAGATGTCCAAGCTGTTCAAGGTCGGCCGCAAGAGCCGCCGTAAGTCGATGCAAGACGACGTCTCGCCCGGCGACACGGGTGCAGACGTGCCCCCGCTGCCAGACATGCCCGACATCATCCCACACGGCGACGATGCGCGCTTCCAGAGCGAAGAGTCGCTCGGGCTGCACAAGAGCGTCGCCAGCAGCCTTCTTGTCGAAGACTCGGATGCAGAATCGTAAGTGTCAGCTTTCCAATATTCTTTCTCCACCCTTGGTAATGGCTGCGACGCGACTGTCTCGGGCATGCAAGCGGGCAACGTGGAGATGCGGGAATCCGGCAAGGGAGAGCTTGGACACCGAGCGGCACCACCACACCACTCTGCGTTCTAGCCTTTGGCCTGTTCCCCACCTCCACCGCCGCAAGCATTCCATAACGAGACCACTCGCTCTGGGTTCCTAGCTGTCGTCATCCGCGATACCCACACTCATCGTTATTATTCCTTTGTTGCTACTGCCTACGCATCCGGCCAAAAGTCACCACTAATCCGTCCCCCCAGCTCTCCCGTACCCGTCCGACCTGGAATATCCCCCCATCAATCGCACGCCGGCTACCTGACGCTGTCGTCGCCGCTCATCGCCTCCGAGACCGTCGATTCCATTGCCCCGTCCGATGCGACCCTCGTAGACTCCGCGACTTCCGCCGAGGAAGCCTCTACTCCCCGACAGACCAAAACCTTCGACGTCGCTGCGAACAAGCGGGGCGTCTCGCCGGTGGGCAAGCTCAAGGAAGCTTTCGCTCCAACGCGGCGGTCGACTTCGCCCAAGACTGCACCAGAGGATACAACCGGAGGTGCGCGGCCAAGCACCAGCGGAGGTCTCGGGGCGCTTTTTGGAGGAAAGAAGAGGGAGACGAAGATTCTGGACGACGCTGTGCTTCAGGCCTCACCCCCGCAGATTTACGCCAATAAGGAGACACACTCGACGCCTTCACTGCCGTCGAACGCTCCCAAGCGCATCTTTACACAGATTCCCGCAACGCCGCCGAATACTGTCGATGCTCCGACCACGCTGGTGACTCCACCTACCCCGACCGATATAAGGCCTGCTTCTCCTGCTAGTTCAGTGGAAAGCTCCAAGCAAGGCTCGTCTCAGCCAATTCCGAACGTCGTCGTGTCCCCCTCGGGGAACATGATATCGCACCGACGCGCGCGCTCATCAACAAATCCTCCCAGCAAGCTCTCAAACTCCATATCCGCGCCCTTGACACCCACACTCGAGGAAGCCAAGACCCCGGGCGGTACCGTTGGACCTGCTCAGTCCCCAAGCGGCTTCTTCTCTTCTGTCTTCTCTGCCGCACAGAACGCCGCTAACACTTTGAGCACTTCTATTGCCAATTCTGCTGCTCCAAACAAAAGCAAGCCGGGAACCCAACAGAAACCCGAAACCAAGCAGTCTGAAGAGACGGGTGGTGAAGAGGTGATTGGACCTGACACGAGCGAAACAGGAAGCACTGGGCCTGAGAAGCGTAGGTTGGCCGTGGAAACCCTTGGATCTGGGAACTTGAGCCTGGCGCAGCTGGGTTTCAGTGAGAGCGAGAAACCGACCCCAATGTCTTCCCAGACCGACCTCCCCATGAAGTCGGATGAGGCTTCGGCCAAGGCTGAGGACATGGCGGCCGCACAGGCCGTCAATGCGGCATATGCGGCAGAGAAGCCTGCAACCGAGAACGGTGACCGTCCACGAGCGCTCACCGCAGGCACTACAGCATCTGGGGGCGCTGTGTCGCCCCCGCGCCAGCCCGAACTTACCGACTCGCCCGCGCCGTCGACGATCCAGCGCCAAGGTAGTATTAGGAGTCGCATAAGCGGCGGCAGGAGGAGACGGCATAGGGGTAGCTCCGCCACCACTGGTCATACCATAGCTGCCGCAATTGGCGCCAGCACAAGCACATTAGCCCCCCAGGCTGCATTGAGCGGACAACGTCTGAACGGCACTGGTTTCGCCGTTGCATCGCCTAAACGAAACCGGGACTTTCACAGCTTGTTCAAGAGTGTGCCTGAAGATGACTACCTAATCGAAGATTACAGTGCAGCGCTGCAAAAGGAGATTCTGCTTCATGGACGCCTCTACGTTTCTGAAGGCCATCTCTGTTTTTCGAGCAACATCTTGGGCTGGGTAACAAACCTGGTTATCAGCTTTGACGAGGTGGTATCTGTCGAAAAGAAGTCCACGGCTGTGGTGTTTCCCAACGCCATTGTTATCCAGACTTTGCATGCTCGCAACGTGTTCGCATCTTTTCTCACTCGCGACTCGACCTACGATCTGATCATTGGTATCTGGAAGATCTCACATCCCAACCTGAAGTCGTCTCTTAACGGCGTCGTTATTGATGGCTCTGCCGGAACCGGCGACAGAACTGAAAAGGCCGAATCTGTTGGGAGTGAAGATGGTTCCGACCAGGAATCTGATGACGAAGTTTATGACGAGGATGCAGAAGAGGAGGACGGCATGAGCTTCACAGAAGCAGGCGAAGGCAGCGTTGCCGGCAGCGAGCTTGAATCTGTACAAGGAGAAATTCGAAAGGTCAGCGGCACCGTGGCACAAGCAGTCGGCGGAGGACCTACGAAGTTGAGCGAAAGTGCCGAAGCAGCTGTGAATGGCGCTGCGGGAGCTCAAGACTACCCTGGCGGAGCAACACATGGACCGACTGACTGCGGCGACACTGACCAGCATTACGACAAGTTCCTCATCGATACCACCATACCCGCTCCGCTAGGCAAGGTATACAGCATGATGTGGGGACCTGCCTCTGGCCTCTTCATGCGCAAGTGGTTGGTAGAAGACCAAAGGTCCACTGACCTGCAAATGGAAGATGATGGGAAAGGACTGGGCGAAAACCGCAAAACTTTCAAGTACTCTTACATCAAGCCTCTTCCCGGTTCTATTGGACCGAGACAAACGAAGTGCAACATCGATGCGACCTTGGAGCAATTCGATCTCGAGAAAGCGGTGGTTGTACTTTGCAGTACTCAGACGCCAGATGTACCTAGCGGGAGTATCTTCCTGACGAAAACACGCTACTGCTTGATGTGGGGACCCAACAACAGCACACGTTTGATCATGACGTTCACTGTCGAATGGAGCGGCAAGAGTTGGCTTAAGGGTAAACCGCCCGTCACACCTCCCTCAATTGACATACTGACAACATCCAGGTCCAATCGAGAAAGGTGCAAGCGACGGCCAAATGACGTACGCAACCGCTCTCAGCGCCTCCCTTCGGAACGCAGTCGCCGCCAAGAACGCCGTGCTCAAAGCTCCCGGTAAACCAGGGAAGGGGAAGAAACGCTCAAAAGCACACGCGATCGAAGACAACGTCCCTGCACCAACACCCGCATCCACCGTAACAGCTGCGCAAGCAAAGCAATCGGACTGGGGTCTATTAGAACCGATCCGCGGCCTACTAGGTCCCGTAGCCGACGTTATCGACATATTCTTCACAACCCAAGGTGTAATCGTCCTCCTCGCCTTCCTCCTAATCTACTCCTGGTTCTTCCGCACCCCAACAACAGGCATCTCCTACGGCAACAACCTCTCCACCACGCACCGCCAAATCGCCTACGAGGAAATCTGGCGCGCAGAAGAGGCAGATTTGTGGAAGTGGCTTGAAGAACGTGTCGCACTTGATCGGGCGCATAGTTCTGTTGCTGGTGGGAGAGTGCTGCATGGGCAGGACATTCAAAGTAAGCTTGTGGCGGAGGGGATGAGGGAGAGGCAGATCGATGAGGCGATCAGAACGACGGAGGAGCGGTTGAGGGAGTTGAAGAGAGCGGTTATAAGGGAGAGGGAGAGTGGGAGTGGGACTAAGAGTTCTAGGGAGGCGGAGATGTGATACTCTGGACCTACATATCCCAAGGATTCCGCGACGGAAGTGTTCTAAGGGCACGTATTTGAGCAAAGGGAAGGGAAGGGAAAAGGTGATGGAAGGGAGATACCCCCTGCTTTAGGATTTGAGTGTTTTACTGGTTGCAACTAGCATGCATTTTCTTTTGTTTATATGGGCATGGCTTGCTTTTGCATGGCGTGGCGTGGTGGAGATTCCAAACTTTCTTCTCTTCCGGTCAATGCTTTGTGGGACATATTTCTCTCTTGTGGATGAAATTGGCGTGTTGAGCGTTTGTAGCGGACTTCAGCTCGGCTGCTGCTGGGTTTCATTTTCTTACTTATGAGTGAGGGGTCTCTGGAATGATCTCTTGAATGGAGGTCTTTTCTACACTTATTGCTGTTTCTATGGCTGCACTTAACTCGAGATGATGCGATGTTCTTCAGCCTTTCTTCAAACACATTTGTTCTCCCGCAAAATAGTTCAGGAGTCGGCTACATTGAATAGTGTGTGGTCATGGACTTGCAACAGCTCGCGATCGATGTTGGGTTGACCGCATGTGTATTCTGATGGAGATTCAAGGTCGTCTGGCGAATACCTCACAAACACAGTGAGACCGTCTGTAGCCTCAAGAATGGCATGTGATGTAGCGCGCAACACAGATCGTAAACGGCGAGAGCGAATGGTCTCGTCCATTGCAATTTTTCCAATCAAATCATCATATTTTGCTTTGCATTATCTACGAAACTTATCTCTTTTCTCCGCAGATGTCGACTCCATGCGAGACTGCCTTGCCAAAGAGTAATTTTATCCTGGGCCCTTTCCAACGCCAATATCATGCAAAAGATCCACCCAAGGCATATCCGAAGATCCAGAACCCTACCCATAGCTCCCCACCTCAAAAAAATCAAGAAGTCGCAGTGACTCAGTTCCCACTCCTCCACCCACCACCCCGTCCCCCCCTGAAACCCCCACCAAAATCCCCACCTCTCCACCCACCACCGCCTCTGGCCCCACCCCTACCTCTGTATCCCCCTCCAAATCCCCCTCCTCCACGCCCTCCACCCCTCACCGAATCATCCGCCCAAGGCCCGAAATCAGGACCCACCTCAATGAGTCTATCTTCCTCATCATACCCGAACCTGACCTTTTGATCCTTCCGACTCCCCTGCATACCCCTCCCCTTACGCGTCCCCTCAGCCGTCCAATCCTGACTAGTCTCGAGACTTAGCTCCTTGAGGCGTGCCTCGCTGCGGTCGTCCGACACGGGGAGGTAGTACAGTGAAGGTTTTGCGGTGGTGGAGGAAAATAGCTCGTCGAGGGTTTTGAAGGACTTTTCGATGTCTTGGCGGGTTTCTTGAGTGGGCGCAGGTTTGGGTAGTGTGGGAGTTGCGGAGACACCAGCACTCGTACCGGTCTGTTGTGAGGGGTGACGGGGGCCTTTGGGCGGATTCCATGAAGGGCCTGACGCGCCTACTTCTTGGAATACCGCTGTTACTGCACCTTCGTCGTCTGTGGGATACACAACTTCGAACTTCTTAGGTGGAGGCCGACCGGAACCTCTAGTCTCCTTCTCAGTCGCAATGGCGTCTTCTTCTTCTCTGATCCAGTCCTCTACTTTATCCTCGGGGACAAAGTCGACCCAAAGCTCTTTCCTGTTGGCTTCGGGCGGCCAAATAGAGCCGTGGAGAGAGGCGCGAACGCGCGATGCTGATGTGGTGGAAGCGAGAAGGACGAGCGCGTGGGTTTTCATGTTGTCGATGAAAAGAGTCCTTACAATGGATGGGTCTGGGGAACTGGAAGGTGGGGAGGCGAGAGAAACGAGGTGAGCGCGCAGAGGGTCGGGACGCATCGGGCGCATCAAGTTGCGGATGTAGATAGCGGGTGTCGCAGCGTGCAGAGCTGGAACGATGGGGCGATCGTCTGTAATGGCTTCCTCGGGTGCCCTGTCGGGGGCGGGTTCAAAGAGCTCGCGGTAGCGAGGCGCCTTCTCTTTCTTTCCTGTTTCTGGACGTCGTTCTGACTCTGGGGTCAAAGATTTGGCCTTGGCCGCAGCAGTCACATCTTCGGCTTCCGGCGTCTTAGATTCGCTCTGACTCGTTGTCTTCGCAGCTTCATCCACGGTCTTATGTTCGTCTCCCTGCTCTTCTCCCTCTGGCGGCCTCTGCTGCATAACGGTGTCCACATCTCCATCCTCTTTCAAATGTACTTCCGGCGCAGCATCGTCACTCGGCCTCGCCTTCTTCGCCCTCACGTCCTGCAACGGCAGACTCGGCGACAAACTCCTTCTCTTACGCTTCTTCGAATCCGCCTCAAGCTCTTCCGTGTTCAGCCTTGACCCTTCCGCCGTCGAAGCAATCGAGTGCTCGGGAACAGAGAGCTCCGCCTTCTCAATTGATGGCTTCTCATCTAGCGCAGCCGAAGGCGTTCTATCAACCGTTGCGAAATCGGCTACCGCTGGTTCCGAGTTTGGTAGAGTAGCTTGCGCGGGCTCGGTGGATGTAGGCTCTGGAACGTCGGGTGCAGGTGCTGCTTCGGGCGCATCGGGCGCAGACGCAAGTTCATCTGCGGTCTCAGGCGCATTCTTTTCCACACGCGCTTCGACCGCATCTGCGTCAGGCGCACTTATTGAGACCTCAATCGGAGCACCAACTTCAGGTTCTTTGATCGGTTCGAGAACGACTTCAGGGTCCACCACGACTACCTCCATGTCAGTATTGCGCCGAACACCTCCAGAATTGCCTCGCGACTCACCTTGCGCCCGTCCAGCCTCCGGATCGGCCTCATCCTTCGTCTCCTCCTCAACCGGCACGGCAGCCTGCTCGAGCTCTGGCTCTGCTTCCACCTCCGTAGGCGCAGCCTCCTTCTTATCCCATTCCTCGAGCTTTTCGATAATTTGCGCTTTGCGCGTGAGTCCTGTCGAAGGAATGCCGCGATCTTTGAGCAGCTGTCGCAAGTTCGCGACGGTTTGTTTACTGTAGTCCGTCATGGTGGCCAATCGAGGATCGGTGGTTATCGAGTGAAAGATGACGGTTATGCGATCGCATGTGTGAGGATCGATTGTCCAAAGAAGAAAAAAAAAAGTCGTGTGAAGTGTTGGGTGTTGTCGAGGGAAGCTATCATGCATGCATGCGGCTTGACGTTTTGAAAGAACCTTGGGGCAAGCGCGTTCTTAGTACGTAACGCTACAAGCGGCTTAGTGTGCGTAATGATCTGCAACGGTTTCACGTGGACTGGCGCCACATTAATTAACCATACTCCGGCCGTCAAATGGGAGAGATCAAGCAACGTGATGAAAGAATTGTTCTTTCGTCCCATATCCCGGCACACACTCTACTCATACACTGACCTTGTAGCCCGCAAGCCCGCAAGCTCTAACAAGCAAGTGCTTGTACCACGATGGTAGCTTATTTCAAAAGAAACCAAAAGCTGGGTATATGAAAATAATGGAGCCGGTCAATCCAAACAATCCAGAAGAGCAAAGCGCCTCCATGCAAAAATACAATCAACGCCTCCGAATGCAGAATCGAACAATGTTCACCATCCACCGTTTTAACCGTAAAGCCGTAGTCTCAGATAAATCCAGGTGGTGCATTGCCCGGAGGCCTTGCACCAGGCGGTCTCGCGACGGGCTGCGTCGCTCCCGCAAATACGTCCCATTGCGCACTCGGCCGCCCTGCATCCTCATCGTACTCTCTTTGTAGCCCGAAATTCTGTGTAGAGCTGTGATACGTCGTGTCCTGCGGTTCGAAATCCTTGAACCTGGCCTGGTCCGGCCGCGGCGTCGTTACGCCGTATTCCTCTCCGGGCGTTGGCGCCGAGGGGAGGCTGTCTGGGTTGGAGGGTCTGTCATACGTGCTAGAGCTGAAGTACGAAGTCTGGTTCTGCCGCCCATACGGATTAGCTTGCGCATGAGTCAACAGGGCAGACGTGTCAGAGTCATCAAACCCGTCTTTGCCTCCCTGTTTGACCGGTTGCGCGGTTGTCATAGCCGGCTCGCCGTTGCCTGCGAATGTAGGACCTTGGTACCCCGTATCTTGGTGCGACATGATTTCGAGCTTCGTTTGGTAAGAAGCATCCGTTTTGCGGTGCCGTGCGCCGTAGAAGAGCCAGCGGAAACCACGGCCACAGGCCTTGACGATATCCCAAGGGTTAAGTGCGTCGAGGAGAGCACGTGTTGGGCCGTAAGCATATCTCTTTGGCGCTTCGGTAGACAGGGTATCGCTGCCCTGTGGAAGAGGCTCGTGACGCTTTCCAAGGTCGTAAGGATGCCATGGGAAAGCATAGAGATGGAGGACAGCAAATACGGACATTTCCACGCAAGTCAACATGGAAGGAATACCGATCCTAAGGTCCGGTCCTGCAATCTGATCGGTAGCTTTGAGAGGACCACCCTCCGCGGTCAGAAGGGAGATGATCCAGCTTTGCCAGAAGCAGAAGAAGATGACAAGCTTGATGCAAAGAACCTTCATAAAGGGCCGATGTGGGGCAAGATCGTCCTTGAGCTGAACGTAGAACTGTATCAAACAGTACATGGCAATCGTGACCGATATGGCGTTGAAGCCGGCCGCCCAGATATACGCGTAGCGAGGGTCCTTGGAGCTCATACAATATCGACCCTGGGTCTGAGCGATGACTGAAACGGCAGTGAAGAACGGGCGAATGAAGCAGTACTGGAAGATGCTGATCCATACAACCTAACAAGTTAGCAAGATTGCATATCTGCCACAGTCAAACATACATTGAACCACGTAAGCCCACTTGACGGTTTGCGCAACCAGCCTTTGTTCTCCCCTCCTGTACACTTCTGCATCCAATTGAGGGGCCACACCCAGTTCTTTAGCTCTATGTTTCGAAAGTATTCTTTTTGTTCGTGGAGAGTTGGCGCAATGTAATGGCACATGAGTGTGAAGAAGCTAGCAATTGCAAAAGCCTCATAGCAGTCTCGGAGAAGCTCAAAGTATATGGCGTGTTTGTAGTAGAGGTAGCTGAGGAAGGAAACGACGGCGTAGATGGGTATCATAACGAGGATGCGAATAACACTAGGATGGTCAGATAGTTTCGGGTACACAACGATGGCCTGAACGTACTGTTTCTGCTCATAAGGCTTTAAGTAGTGGGTCGCATGTCGCATGACAAGGAACAACGCGACAGCGACAGCGATGGAGCCAAACGTCGCGGAGAGAATGAGGCCAAAGTGGTGGAAAGTGAGCTCCTTCCATAGCGGTTTTTCGACAACTAGACACTGTTAGCACAATCTGCCCTCCCAGGCGCGCTCGCTGCTCGCTCACTTGTTTCGTGCTCATAGTGGTCGCTCTTGCATTCCATTCGCTTTCCGAGGCTGCGCGTAGTCTTAACGATGGAGCCGATGAGGAACATGGACTCGAGATTCTCGGGGTCTCCCCTGGGTTGTATTCGTGAGGTCATGCTTCGTGGAGGGTAGTTGGAGCATTCGTTCGCGCGAGTACGGCGAGTGCGGAGGTGTTGCGGTCGGGAATGCGCCTTGGGAAGCGCAACGCGTGGAGGTATGCAGTAATTAGCAGGAGACAAAAACTTCTGAGAAGCTTCCCCGACTCCAGCAGCGTCGCAGACAGCGGAGGTAACGTGTGATGGTTGGAAGATCCGAGGGGTTCTTCGTTGGAGATTTCGATAGTCACCGAGGCGGGCGGGTGACGACGCTTGAGTGGTAGACAGCGGCCACCCCTGCGCCGACGTTTCAGGATCAAACTCCCATTGGTAACCCTGTGTGGGTATTATTTTAGCCCACCTTGTGAATTTATTGTTTCCGCTCAGTAATGAACCAAAGCGGGCATAATAGCGGACAAACGAACAAACGTTTATCCCGAAGTAAGCTCTTCTAAGCTTGAGGCTGAACGTCGACTGCATCCTAGCTTGCGGAGAATTATTTAGCGTATGTTGGCGTCATCAAATGCAGGCGCTAGCCAAGCAGCCGGATAGACTTGCTTGATATGCGTACAGTTTCTCTTGCGGCGCCTGTCTCAATGGCCGTCTTCGAATGACAGGATGTGCAACGTTTGACTGGCACGGGGTAATATATTGACGCGCCAATTGATACATTCACTACTTAAGCTACGCACGATTCACCTCGGTACCTTGGATGGGTAAGATGGATGGGAAAACAACCCGCGCAACGGGACCTTTGCACAGCGTATCTTTGATACCGTCGAGGAGCAAAACTTCCAAGATGTCCCGTCGGAAGCGCTTGACTTGAGGAACAACCAGTACTCGAGTACGTCTGTCAACGTCATTAGCAATGAATCTACTAAAGCACCGTCCATAGTGAAGTTGCAAGAGCCTAAAAAATCAGACATCCAAGGAAGGTTGCATTCGCTCATCGACCGTAGGTTCAGTAACGGGCTGGCGTGGAAACTGCGAAGTGGAATGTTTTTCATCATATTGGGCTGCGTGTAAAAAGAACAGGTAGACTTACATAGACGTAGATGCTTGGCTTGCGAGAGCGATTTATTGCAAGCAGCGTTGTATCCGGGGCGCTGGTGATGTGTTGGCAGAGAAAATGTCGAGGAAAGGAATACTTATAGAAGTTTTTGGTGCTCCGTGCGTTCGGTGAGCCAAATGGGCTAACGCTACCTTCATCACTGTCCAAATGTACACACGTGCAAGTAATCCAAACATGGTGGAGCCAGGCGGCCTTGGTAATGACGCAGTGGACAGGTACGAGCTCTGTTTTTAAATGCCTTGGAAACCGCTGAGATGTTATACGAGAAACGGTACTGTACACTGATTTTACATAGATCTACCATATTCTACAATCCCAGAACCATATGCATTTACACCCAATCTACCGATCTGCCAGCATGTTCTTCACAGAGCTCCAGTACCCTCCTTGCACTTCTTTCTGAATCTCTTCCTTCGCTAACCACTTGAAGTCCTTGAGACCAAAGCGGTTGTCTTGAAGGTTGGCCTGACCGGCCATGATGCGCGCCTTCATGAAAAATGTCTTTGAGCCAACTTCGGTAAGACCCGAGGCCGTGGTGAGAGCTTCACGGTAGTTGCGCTGGCCATGACCGATGGGGATGTTGCCCACGACCCAAGTGTTCATGTTTACGCCAGCGGACTGTTCGAGGATGCGGATTGCAGACTGTGGTATGTTAGTTTCGAACTTCCCTTCGTGGAATCAAGTCATGAACGTACAGCATGCAGCGTCTCCTTCTCCAGCGCAGCCTGCGGGAACGTCCACTTGCCCTCCTTGTTCTGGACTAGCAGGTACAACGTCCTCTGCAGCATCCGATTCAAGCTTTTAACATCACTCTTCTCATCCGCCTCAGTAATTCTCGGCATGGGCCTCTCCACCGGCTCGTGCTCCACCTTCTTCCTCGTGCTCACCACAGCCGGCTGGTCACTGCCCTCGGGGGTCTCATTCTCTGCACCAGTCTGCTCAGCATCTTCCAGCAGCCGCTCGACCTGCCATTGAAATTCGCTCTCGTTGGCGCCAACAAGCACCTCGTCGTTCCACGCCTCGTCGCCGTAACCCTTGTATTTCCCGATCTCGCGCGCAGGGGTCAACCGCTGCTTGATCTTCCTCTTCCACTCGAGGTCTGCGGGCGAATCCTTCTTGTAGTAGAAGTATCGTGTGAAGGGTAGGGCCGTTCGCTCATTGAGACGCCGTTGGTAGAGGAAGTAGGCGGATTCGAAGGGGTGGAGGTCGCGCGTCAATTGCGGAGGGCGGGAGAGCACGACGCCAGCGTTGATGCCGTAGGAGGTCTGCGTAGATGTCTCGGCGACGGGCGGGATATGCTGTGCGATGTGGTCGTCGGTCTTCGCTGCTGCGGCGGCAGACGCATAGTTGCGCGATATGGAGTCTCTACATGACCGGCATATGGATTGGCCTAGATTCATCAGCTGCGCTCTGTTTACCGTACAATTGGCATGCTCACCTGCTCTCGAGGCCAGCCGCCTGGTCGTCTGTTGTCCCGTGTTCATGTCTCCTCGCTGTCGCGTCGCGTCAACTACTGCAGTCTCTCGTCTCGAAAAGTTTCGGGGAGCGGAGGTGCATCCAGCTTAGCGCTACTTAGTCAGCAGAAGTATCATCAAAACTTCTTCCGCCCGCCAAACCTGGGCTCTTCAATCTCATGGCACATCTTATCTCCAGCATTCTCTGATTTTGTGAGATTCTGGTCATTTAAATGTGCCTATATTGATCAGGCAGTCTTTTCGCTAGCAGTACCTTCAAAATTGATCCAAGGCGTACCGCTAGATAGACCTTGTCTACATCTCTGATTTTCGTGGGCTTCAGAGCACCTGGTTACAAGCCAAACCGTGTACCATCTCTGTGAAAGTCTCTTTGTCGGTGGGCATCTCGTGTCTCGGACAGCCTCCCTTGTGCGTGCCCGAGAGATGTCACTGAAGATCTGTTCACCTGCTGGGCAGCTTTCAATTCTTGTATGCCACTTTCTCAGTACGTTTAGCGGTCGCTATTCACGCAGCAGCGCGTTTATAACACCAACAAATTACACGTGCATACGCAACTCCTACGTCCTAACGTGCCCTTCTCCGTTGTGCTCCCATCTATAATTTCAACCCTCTTGGTCGGAGCTAGCTTCCGCCGACGCCAAGCCTGACCTTCGCGGAACGCGTTTCTTCAAACAAAAATCGAGCAGCTCCCAGGCACCACCCCGCATACCCCCAGATACCCCCTCCAACACACCCAATATGTCTCTCTCAATACCGAACGCCCCGAATGCTGGGCTTTTCAAGCAAGGTTACAACCAGTCCGTTTCCAACAGCCCCGCCACTACAACTGTATACACAGCTAACCACCCCACAACAGCTACGACGCCGAAGATGGAGCAGTCATTCGCAACATCGACGCCTGCCGGACCATTGCCCAGACCGTTCAGACCTCTCTCGGGCCCTATGGCCGCAACAAGATCGTCATCAACCACCTCCAGAAAATGATCCTCACCTCGGATGCGGCGACGATACTGCGGGAGCTCGAGGTCGTGCACCCGGCGGCGAAATTGCTCGTTATGGCGAGTCAGCAGCAGGAGGCGGAAATGGGCGATGCGACCAACATGGTCATTGTCTTTGCGGGCGAGCTGTTGAAGAAAGCCGAGGAGCTAATCAGGATGGGACTGAAGACGAGCGACATCGTGCTGGGATACGAGAAGGCACAAACCGCGGCTCTGCAGATGTTGGAGGGTACGTCATGCAAGTCGTTTCAGGACCACATGCAGCTAACACGCTATAGATTTGGTTTGCGACAAGGTCGAAGACATCCGATCGCAAGAGGAGCTCAGCAAAGCTATCCGTACCGTTGTAGCAGCCAAGCAGTCCGGCAGCGAAGACTTCCTAGCCGACCTCGTGGCCGAGGCCGTTCTCGCCGTGCTCCCCAAGAACCCCATCAACTTCAACGTGGACAACGTGCGAGTAGTCAAGATCATGGGCGGCGCGCTGGAGCAGAGCAAGGTTGTGAAGGGCATGGTCTTTGCAAGACAGCCCGAGGGCACTATCATCAAGGCGAAGAATGCTAAGGTCGGTGTTTACTCATGTCCTATCGATATCTCACAGACGGAGACCAAGGGAACGGTGCTGCTACACAACGCCAAGGAGATGATGGACTTTACGACTGGCGAGGAGCAGCAAATTGAGCAGGTTGTGAAGGAGCTTCACGACTCAGGTGTCCGCGTGGTCGTCGCTGGGCAAACAGTCGGCGAGTTGGCTGCCCACTACCTGAACCGTTACAACATCCTTGTCATCAAGGTCCTCTCGAAATTCGAACTGCGCCGCCTGTGCCGCGTTGTTGGCGCGACACCGCTCGCTCGTCTTGGTGCCCCCATGCCCGACGAGATGGGTAGCATCGACGTTGTCGAGACTCTAGAGATTGGCGGCGACCGCGTCACAGTTTTCAGACAAGAGAATGACCAGACACGGACCGCCACCATCGTTCTTCGGGGCGCTACCCAGAACCACCTCGACGACGTGGAGCGCGCGATTGACGACGGCGTAAACGTGGTCAAGGCGATCACACGCGACCCGCGTCTCGTCCCAGGCGCCGGCGCCACCGAGATGCAGCTCATCGAGCGCATCAAGTCTCTCGCGGACCGCACCCAAGGCCTCTCCCAATACAGCATCCGCAAATTCGGCGAAGCCTTCGAAGTGATCCCGCGCACGCTCGCCGAATCCGCGGGTCTCGACGCCACAGAAGTCCTCGCACGTCTCTACGTCGCACACGGCGCGCAAAAGGGCCGGAAAGACGACGAGTGGAGCACTGGCGTGGACATTGAGAACGATGATGGCACAGGTACGCTGGATGCCAAGGACGAGGGTATTCTGGATCTGTGGGTCAGCAAGAACTGGGCTATTAAGCTGGCGACGGAGGCGGCGAGGACGGTGTTGAGCGTGGATCAGATCATTGTGGCGAGGCAGGCGGGTGGACCGAAGATGCCGGGCAAGGCGCAGCAGGGCAATTGGGATGCGGATGATTAGAGGAGAGGAGATGACTTGGTGATGGGCGAAGACTGTGTATGATGATTTGGGTCGTATACCATAGATGAGGATACGTCGAATGATACCGATACGCCAGTGAGCCCCCATCGTGCCAACGTTTTTGCTATGCATAAGGTCACAAGTGTCATCGGTTTGCTCCAACGCGCTGTGTACTGTGTACTTTGACACCGTACTGTCCTGTTCATAAAAATACGCACTGCTTCAACTTGGCTGACACTCATTTGTCCCCAGTCTCTACTCACAAACCAATTCAACAAGTACCATATAAATGCGTGCGTACTAGCCAATATGATACATTTAACACTAAGATATTACAGACTAAAAGAACCTCTTCCAGTCTGCCACGACTCCGGCCTCAACTCCACCTCGCCGGTAAATATGTTGTGGTTGTAATGGGTGTACAAAGGAAGCGCGAGATAGGGCCCGCAAACCCCCTCCCAAACCAAGGGGTATCAATCTGTCCCAACTTTTACACCTCCCTGCCCTGCGCTGAGGGAAAGAAAAGCGAACGCAATCGCAGCCTCCGGTCGATATGTGCAATAACCTAGCCGACCACACGGTAGATCAGAGTCGTAGCTTCGACATGACGACTCCAGCTGTGCGTCTCAGCCCAGCTTCTCGAGCAACTTCCGCCTCCGACGCTCCACGAGTTCTTCGTTGACTTCCTCGAGACTAGGGACTTGCCATCGAATGCCGTCGCCCGCATCGCCCGGTAGCTCCACCCACTCCTTCTGCGCCTTTGTCGGTTTATCGTTCAGATCCTCTGCCAACACACTGAAGTTATCCCAAGCCTCCTTTTCCTTCGCCCGCTCATACGCAAGCAACGTCCCATCCTCCTCATCCAGATTATACCCATAATACCCAGCGTCAATCCGCTGCCTCAACTCACTCCTCTTCTCCCTCCCCTTCTTCACCCCTTCATCATCCTCAGGCCTCGTCTGCCTCTCGAACAATTCCTTCACGCCGGGTAACTCCTTCGCCCTACCAAAATATCGATACCCCTTCCCACCTCCAGGAACCTCTCTTCCCTCCTCATCCAACACCCTCCCGCCACGCATATAATTTGGTCCTCCAAGATTCCGTATCTGACTCTCCCACATGTGCTTCTCGCGCATCAACTTGTTGATCTCGTCGTTCAGGTCGCGGATCTGGTAGTCGCTGAGGGCCTCGTCCTGGATCTTGGTGACTTTGCGCGAGATCTCTTTTAGGACTTGGCCGCGCCATTTTTCGCAGACGGGGATGCCCGTGACGGAGGTTATGAGTTTGGGGCGGCGCGTGCGGGAGATGTCGATTATGCCTGCTTCGGCGGCTTGCGCAGCGCGGAAGCGGAAGAGCATCGAGTGCGCTTTCTCGCTGTTGCGGGCCATGGTTGCGGTGGTGGACTGGGATTTGCCTTAGGCGTTTGTAGGGTGTATCGTAGAATGGTAGAGTTATCGCGCGCTTTGAATCGTGGCGATCCTCCTCGTGTTCAAGCGTATCGCGTTTCGTCGGCGATGTAAAAAGTTGTTCAGCGTAGCTTGTCGCACCCTTGACGTCTCTCCAGCAGGCTGTCCGCTCCGCAAAAGTCGAGGATTGATTAAACGGATTCGCTGCCTGCAGTCGCAAAGAAGGTACAGATGGCGAGCTCGTCAAAGAAAGGATGCGCCGACGAGTGGGGTGTTGTGATGCGAAAGTCGAAGTGAAGACGCGTTTGGTTGGGCGAGAGCACTCCAGAGTCTGGTGTTTGGCAAGCTTGCTGGGCGGTGAATGGCAGCAGAATGGGCTTGGCGATGACCAGTTCCGTTTCACCTCCAATTCTGCCTGTTCAGGAGGCCTATGTATGTGCCATGCAACGTTTCAAAACAAGCGATTGTGGAACGTTGTCCCGATTGAATCGTCACGACGAAGTACGCACTCAAATCACAATTTAGACCTTTCTTCCATTCATGCGACCACCAATCTGACCTACAACCGCTCAAAACAGACATTATAGCAGACCACTATCCCAAACAATAATGTATAACAAGGAAAACAGCGAGCGACGTGGAGTGGAACAAAGCTAGAAAACACGAACGAATTATGTGACATGATGAAAAGAGGTAAGGAGAACACAGAAATAGAGAGTCGTCAATTCCGCTTCTTGCACGGTGGCGGAGAAGCGGTCATCTCGGTATCCTCGCTCAACGTCCATCCCCAGTCCACCTTACTCAGGAGACTTCCGATCCAGTTCCTCACCGTGGGACGCCATTCCCAGGGACTCTTGCGTCCCATCAACTCCAACACAGGTCGCCGCAGTCGGACCCAAAACAAGAGACAGCATCCCAAAATAGTGAGCTGTAGAGATAGCGACAAAGGAGAGGCTGTATGCTTTGGAGGATGCATCAGGTGATTGTTTAGTGCGACTAAAGAAAACAGATTGAACTGTCAGTCAGATCAAAATGACATTGGGAAGTTATAGCACTGCCATGACAGACATGGGAGTGAAGAAAGTTTTTGAAGAAAGTTCTAGGAAAGGTAGGTAGGTGATAGGTGACTAGGAGGCTTAACCAGCACCAGAGTGTTGCGCCTCCAGTTCTGTCTGGTGGCTGAGCTGGCCCTCACGTCCGTAAGATTCCGCGCGAGAGTGGGATCGAGAGCTCATGGAGCCAATGAGCGAAGGTCGGGATTTCGTTGTATTGTAGCTGCTATGGCGGCCTTTCGCCGAATGTTGATGAAGATGGTGAACACTGTGCTTCCCTGTATTGATGTTAGATTAAATCGCGCTGTGGATTGATTCTGGAAAGTCAAACGTACCATTGCAACAAGCTCTCACATCCTCTAACTCGAATCGATTCTGATCCCGCGCATGTGAATCCATCATCTCCCGGCTAAGATCTGCCGCAGAGTTGTTCGGCTCCTCGTATGTAACAGATTCTGGCGCGCTGGCCTTGCTGAATCTGCTAGATACCGAAGCTCGGAGGCCTGATCTAGATCGAAGCATACTTCCCCAGCGTCCGGTGGTAGATTCTTGCGTAGGCTCAGTCGAGGTCGATCGGTTGGGTGTCACGGTTGATTGTCGTAGCGTAGGAACTTGGGCGTGATGGGGAGAAGATGCGCGGTGACTGTTGTAAGATGTGTACGAGACCCGGGAGCGTCCAGTCTGGCGTGATGTGCTCCTATGTCCAGGGTTGAATTCGTTCTGGATTTCATCCACCTCGGTCTTTTGCTGCTCCTCACCTTCGCCAGATCGTTGGAGCAGGTAATGAAGTGCATTGAACCAAGTTTCGTGGCGTTGACTGGTCGTCGCAGTGAACTTGACAGTACGGCCTGGCGTTACAACTACCAGACTCTTTTGATGGAGTCCAGGAGGATACGGATTGTCATCAGAAACTTGATGCACTGTCTCAATGGCCACACTTTTCGCTTTCAATTGCGCTCGCCCCGCGGCAGCGGGATCTTGCTCACTCCAATACAGGGTCCGCGTGTACGGGTGGACCCAGAAGAAGCGACGATGGCGATTCTCAGACATGCCTTCACGGCCGGCCCGTCGCGTATATTTCCAAAGGAACTCGCCTATCATGGTTTGAGTGATAGCCGCGATCATGCGTGGGTCGGTCCTTGGATCCAAGCCAGTCTCGCTGAAGGATGGGCCTCCTGGTATGTTGAACCGATGATCGATGTCGGACCCAAAAGACGAGACTGACGAACGGCGAGTCATTGGAGAAGTGGCGCCGCTCCGGGTTTGCGAACTGTGACGGGGACGAGTTGTCGTGCCCCCCATCTTGGGAGGGGGGCTCAGATTGGCCGTCTTGATAGTGGGCGTCTGCGGGCGTTTCTTGTAGGCAGAGGCTGGCATTACCGGCGGACCCATGGCTCCCGGTGTAGGCGGTGTAGGTAACGGGGTGGGAGACTTCAAAGCAGCCGCGGCGATGACCTGCTTGTGGTCTGGGGGCAGTGGAGGGAAGTTGGCTTTCTGGGAGCGCATGCTGGAAGAGCTGCCAGGTCGCCGGGGAGATCGAACTGGGTCGTTCGAGTTCCGCCTGCTTGGCGATGCGGGTGGGGACATGGCCTTCTCGACACCCGCAGTAGCAATAGTCCCAGAATGCCGCTGGTTCCTCGATATAAGTAGCCGGTCGATCTGGTCTGCTGAGACCATGGTTTGAGTACCTTCATCAGACATAGGTATCTTCATTCGCTTGACAGGCGACGTTCGGCCGTCATTCAAGCTGCGATCCTTCTGCACTGCATTGGAAGCGATGGGTGCCAGTGGAACGCGTCCTTCCCTGCTGTTGGCAGAGGCGGCTTCAGTTGAAGCATCCTCGGAAGCAGGTTTGCTCCCAGGCAACACGAAGCCAAAGAAGCCTCGCTTTGCGGGGTCTGAATGCTTCCCTTGGTTGTCTTCTGCTTGCGAACCAGGTGCGAAGGCAGGGAAAGGAACGACGCCGGTTCGGTGGGCCGTTGTTGGTCGGGAAGGCGCGTAAGGCTCAGTCTCCTGGAACACGATAGCTGAGACAGACAAAGAAGTAGCGGTGTCTTTATATGCAGTCGAAGGCCTGCTTGGGCCGGGTAGAAACGCGGGAAGAGTCGGCGACTCGGGCTGCATGTCGTGAAGAACGGTGAGGTCAGACATTCTCTGCACAGGCAGTGGCCTGACAGAAGGCTCCTTCGGTTCCGTATGTTGACCTGTGATTGTCGAGACTGATGGTAGGGCTCGCCTGGGTGGCTCCACGGGGGAGGTGGTCTGGTGTGAAACAATGGAGAGTTGTGGCACCACGGGCTTGGGCAATTTTACTGGCTCTGTGGCTTGAGCTGAAATCCCTGAGAACTGGGAGGGCGGCGATCTTGGTGCCACGGGTTCTGTAGTCTGGTAGGAAACCGACGAGAGCTGTGGCGGAGCTGACTTGAATTGCTCTGTTGGCTCTGTAGCCTGTGAAGAATGCACTGACAACTGCGGAGCAGTCGGGCGAGGCAGGTCGAAAGGCTCCGTGGCTTGTGTGAAGTGTTCAGACAAGCTCATTGGAGGCAGCTGAGGTGGCTCTGTGGGTTCTCCCGCCTGGCTAGACAAATTAGAAAAGTTCAGCGGAACATTTCTAGACTCTTGCGCTTCACTGAAGCCTTCGCTAGGCTCAGTAGATGTCGACGAAACAGTCGAAGCATGCAGAGGTGCTGCAGCCAGTGCTCTGTTTGCTTCATGTTCTGTAGAATCGGGCATTTGCCCTGCGACGGACGAGACATTCAGCCTTGTAGGCAATGACCGGTCAACAACAGGTGAGACCGGTTCCGTTCCTTGCATAGAGAAGGAAGACCGAGCAAGTGATGGTCGAGGTGGGGAGTGGGGCGTTGTGCCTTGGGTAAAGACAGCTGACCTTTTGAATGCGTGCGGAGGTGGGGTCTGAGGTGTTGTGTCCTGCGAAGAAACGGTACCTAAGCTCAGCGAAGGCGGCGGTACGACGTGAGGGACTGTATCGTGCGAGGAGAGCACCGAGAATTGGAGAGGCGTCGGAGCAGCAGTCAGAGGCTCTGTACCCTGTACTGCTAGTGACCCTAAACGGAGAGAAGGCGCAGGTGCTGACGCTGGTATTGTGGTCTGCGTCGCATGAGTAGCGAGACGCAAAGGCTGCACCGGGGCCGACTTCGGTTGCGTGTCCTGAGTTGAGATGGAAGACATCGCCAGAGGCTGAGCTGGTTCTTCTACAAAGGCTGCTGCCAAAGTCGATTCCCATGGCTCTGTCATCATAGCCGAATCCACCATTGGGGTCCTGGATAGAATGATCGACTGCAGTGGTGACCTGCCTAGCGTTGGCTTTCTGGAAGCCTCGGGCGAGGACTCTGGTGACAGCACGCTAGAGCGACTCGGTGTGCCGTCTGCAACGCTCCCATCATCGCTCTCTCCGGCGCTAAGATCACCCAGCTCAGCAAACAGACTTTGGCCTTGAAGGGGAGTACTGTTATTGCTATTGATGAGACTAGCAGGAGAGTCTTTCGCTGAAGGAGGTGTACTGCCGAAGATCTCCTGGCTTCCTCTTGGGGTGGTCCTACGATAACCTCCTTGTCGAAGTTTGAGTCTGTAGCGAGGGTGTTGAGGCTGCACTGGCGTCCTGATATCCGCATCATCGTCCCACTCCTCGCCAGAGGTGGATGCAGTGCTCTCATATGAATCTCTATGACCAGCAATAGCCAACGAAGATGGCCGTCGACGCACCGTGCTGGTAATTGGACCTGCTTCTGTCTCGGTCAACTGATCGCTGCTGTCACCGTCCAAAGTCTCAGCGCCGGTTTGGAAAGCGTCCGTCTCGGTCGTAGTCCCGTCGCGCTCATTAGCAGTCTCGAAAGCGGCATCAGACGTCTCATTGGCCGTCTCGAACCCTTCGGCAGAACTAGATTCAGCTGCGGAGCTGAACCCGGCAGGGAATGCGCCTGGTACAACATCTGTTTGTCGAGGCCGTCGGCTTGGGGTATTGGGCACTCCATCTTGTTCTTCCCACTCCTCGTCATCCAGTACAATCTCACTGCCGCTTCGCAGAGCACCTAGACGATCCGGACGGGCGGGTTTCTTGAAGACATCCTTGTCGTTCTTTCTCCGTTTGCTAGCGCTGCCAGGTACATTTGCCGAAGTGCGACTCGACTCGATCTCGTCCCGCGCATCCTGGAGCATGCGCTTCAGTTCGATCTTCTCCGTCTTTTCGCGATGGATGTTGTTCTTGAGCTGTTGGATCATGCGATGGGCGTGATGGAGCGAGTGTTTGAGCGTCTCGGATTCGAGTTGGCCGTGGCGTGGAGTGGCTTTGGTTGGTGAGGGTGGGGGCGAGTGGTCTGGAGTAACAGCGTCACCCTCTTCGCCGCCTTCGTCTGGAGAAGTGTCTTCAGCGGATGCTTGCTCATCGGCCCGCAAGCGAATCTGCACAGCCCGTGCAAGCTCGTTGTTCTGCGCAGAGAGTTCATCGACCTTGCGCTGAAGAGCGCCTCGCTCCGTCTCTCCCATGCCGACATTGCGACGGAGGGCGGACAATTCCGTCTCGTGCTGCTTGGACCGCGAAGTGTGATCTTCGTTGAGTTTGGCGTACAACTGCTTCAGCTCTTCGAATTCTCGCTCCAATGTAGCTTTTTCGGTCTTGGCTAGATTGACATTGTGATTGAGCCGCTGCTCTTTATCGGCAGCCGCCTTGGACTGGGCCTCGAATTCGCGAACCTGCGTCTCCAAATTCCAATTGACGTCCTTGAGCCTTGATTCGCTTTCGTCCAGTGTCCGCATGCGCTGGGAAAGACCCTCCACTTCGATCTCCAGCTGTGACCTGTCCAGACTGGAGGCCTTGAGCGCCTCGTCCTTCTCAAGCAGGACAGCCTGCAGATCTCTCAACTGCGCGAGCAGAGAGGTGGAGATCTCGGTGGCGAGGGCAATGTCGTTGATGCGGCTAGGCTGCTGGTTCCTCTGCTTCCGTGAGGGGACGCTGATTTTGGACGGAGAGTGCTGGGCCTCGCTGGTGTACACGGATGCACCAGCGGTGGTATCATTCTCACCGCTTGGCACGCGCGACTTGGGAAGAAAAGCACGAGCGGTCTCCCGCCCGACCTCATTGAACTCCTTCTCCAGCTCGGCCAGCTTCGAACGCAGCTCTGGCCCAATGTCGGTGTCCTCTTCGTGCTTGTCTACGTCCTTCAGCCTCTCCTCCAGCTCCTTGCGCTGCTGGACGAGCGAGTTGCCCAGCTGCGAAGTTTCCTGTAGCCGGCGTGTCGTCTCGGACAGATGCGCCTGGAGGGCCCGTTTGGCCTGTGCAGGGGAGCCATTGAGGTACAGGGAGAACTGCGAGTTGTCAAAGGCGGAGTATCGCTGCCGGTGTGCGTCGTTCGAGCTCGCGAGGAAGGGGTCTGAGCCGTTGCGGTCGTCGACGGCATACGCGCCGGGCGGTGGGTTCGCCGTCGATGCCATTAGTAGTTCCGGTGGGTGGCCCGTTACACGCCCATCGCCTGAGGATCGGTTTGCGCTGAGCTTGGCTGGCGGAGATGGTCGGCTGTGCGAGGCAGGAGGCGATCTCGGGAGGGGTGGGAACAATATTGATTAAAAGCAAGGCTCGTAAGGCCGGAAGGAAGGCAAGAAGCGAAAGTTGAGCACCGTGAGCACCGGGGGCCGGGGAAGCAGTCGGACACGAAAGCGATGGCGGTTTGACTGCCGTCGGGAGGCAGACGCTCGCTCGCGAATCGTGATAGCTGGACGGGCGAGGCCGGGTCGTACAGGCAGGAGCGCGGCACCGCGGTTGCTGGAGGAGCACTGGAACGCGTCTCGGTCACACAGGAGCAGGCAAAGACATGCGCATCCTCGACGGCGCTTACAGAGGCAAGGAGAGAGAGGGGCGAGGGGCGGTGGGCGGACAGGGCTGGACAAAGACAGACAACACAGAGGGCGAGCGCGGCGCCCGTGTTGTTTTGCATGAACGAGTGAGATTGAGATTTGGGGGGTCTGAGCGCCCGATTGATTTGCGACCCTGGCTGACCATCGCCTCCGCCAAACACATCAACAAACAAGATCAATTGGGCCACATAGACTCTGGTGCGCGCCTACCGATGCACTACCCACGTCGCCCTGCGCTTCAGATGCGTCTGCGCCAGCCTGTCGAGGGGCGGGTGTTTACGTCTATTATTGGCGCGACGCGATGGACCCAACACCGGAGCGGAGACCCCACCACACCATCTGTGTGATGCTATAGGGGCGCTACCTACCCTCTAGTTGCAGTGGCTGGCAGGACTCAGGTCGACGTCTGGTCGCGTCATTTGGAGGTTATCTAATTAGGGCGACGTCGTTCGCGTCCATCCATCTCATGGTAGCCGTGGCTCGCGTGCCCTAGGGCAGACGACTGTGCATGGCTCCGTGGTACTCCACCAGGCGCCACATGGCTGAAGTGTCAGTCTGCCTGTCTTGCTCGGAAGCCCAAAAGCACATGCACTTCGAACATCTGGGCCCTACTGCAAAGCGGCAGCGGTAACAGCATTACGTATGTGACAGATCTCCCGCATGTCGTCACCTGCGGGCGGGCCGTCACAGATCTTCACGTGATCGGTGATTTCTCAGCCACATTCAACAGTGCACCTAGCTCCAGCTTTGTAACCTTCAACAGCTTGCGCCACTCTACAGCCTCACGCCTCCAACAGGACCCTCACACCCTCACGACACCCTCCACAACGCCATGGCCGACACGGAGGCTCCCGTCGTCAAATTCAAGAAGCGCGGCGCCAAAGCAGCCCCCCGCAAAGTCGCACCACCGCCTCGATCAGACTCCGACTCGTCCTCCGGCTCAGACGCAGAAGATGGAGACGGGCGCATAGTGAAGAGGCGGAAACTCAACGGAAATGCGCTCAAGGCGTCTACGGCAGACCAAAAGGCCAAATCAGCGCTCGAAGGCACGACCAAGTACGAAGCAAACCGATCCGCCGTAATAGAAGCCAGCACCGACGCCACCAAGCAATCAAACTGGTACGAGGAGACCGCAGACGACGCACTCAGCTCCAAAAACCTCCTAGGCAGCACAAGATCCTTCACAAAACCACAACCACTCATCGAGAAGGAGACGAATGCGCCGGAGCGCAAAGTCGGACCACAAAAGGCCTCGTCGAATGTCCGAACAATCACAATGGTGGACTACACCCCAGACGTATGCAAGGACTACAAGCAGACGGGATTCTGCGGTTTTGGCGACAACTGCAAGTTCTTGCACGCCCGCGAGGACTATGCTGCGGGCTGGAAACTGGACAAGGAATGGGAGATGACCAACAAAGGCAAGAAGCCTGACGGCACCGTGGTCGCGTCCGCAAACCGCGATCTCAAGGAAAAGGACGAAGATGGTGTAGACTTGGCCATGCTAGAGAAGATACCTTTCGCCTGCATCATCTGCAAGAAGCCGTACAAGAGCCCGATCATTACGAAATGCGGCCACTATTTTTGCGAAGCATGCGCGCTGAAGCGCTACCGGAAAGACCCTACCTGCGCAAACTGTAGTGCGAAGACGAATGGTGTGTTCAATGGAGCACGGAATCTACAGAAGCTACTGGATAAGAAGCAGAAGTGGGAGGACAAGAAGAAGGCAGACGAGGAAGAAGCCAAAGCGGCCGAAGAAGGCGGAGGATGAATATCGAGAAACAGTATATAGACGGACCGAAAATGCAACAGCTATGCGGCAAAGCTTTCCAAAAACCGCGCAATCACCTCGCAGTTTTACGGCTACCAAAATTGCAGTCTCAGCTACTATCGGGCACCATCTTGTCGCAACTTGTGGAGGTAATGAGATGATACCACACCACAATTCTAACATCAGGGCATAAGACCGCAGTCTGCAAAGCATATCCACAGGGTGTCAATGCGTATCGTCTCGTACATAATTCTAACACTATGCTGCTAATGCGACGCGTTTGTGCTCCAAATGTCAGTACATTCGTGAAAGCATCGTGTTCAACGGTGGCATGGATCACGCGAGCTCGCGATGGCGCGGTACGCGTAAAGTCATTCCCCGCTGACAAGCCCACGAGTCATGTCCTAGTGGAATTTCATCTGATGTAACACGCTCCTCTTCACGTTCCAGCCCGCGCCAACTCAACGTGTCTTTGCTATCGCGCATCTGTACACCTACGCCGCTACGGAGGCACGTTTTGCACAAACCAACTTTTTACATAAGGGGTCGAGTCCTTTCTCGCTACCAGCGGGGAGATTTTCAACAGAGCACAAGGACTGCGGCGCGTGTTTTTGGAGGCTGCCAGGAGGCACAACGCACGACAAGCTTGCGAGAATGGCACCTATCACTGATATCCCCGTGTGTCGCGCGCGCCTATTGTCGGATTTAAGCGGTACGTAGGATTGAGCATCTGCCTATGGTGCAATTTGCGTCGCAATTACGAGGCAGCGTGGTCTTCAAGCCCAAGACGATGGTTACTGATACCCTCCGGATAAGCTTCGCTGACTTTGTACCCCCCAATTCTAGGCCAGACGCCGTGCGATAAGGAAGCCACGTCTTCCGATGGAAGGCTCTGCGCGTTCCACTCTCGCCAATGTTTCGCCTTGTACCGTGGCTACAAGAGGCGTAACGCAGAACTTGATGCACTTTCGGAGAAACCCCCGACATATCTTACAGAATCCAAGACATCTCTGGTGGTGCAAGAATTCAAGGATGCCGACGATGAAGACCTCCTCCGTGAACTCCACGGCTACCTCTTCCGCAGATTTGTGTTACTTGATCGAGTTATCAAAGCCCGAAAGCTCCATCATACCCATTTCTACGCCATCGACATGGACTACGGCCACGAGAAATACTTGACTAAGCTACAGAACGAGAAGCACGTCTTGGCAAAAGCACTTGAGCGTCTGGGTAAACGCGGTGCCGACATCATGTATGAGAAGAAAGAGTGGCTTGATTGGGTAAAGAACTGCCAACATGAAGACGAAGGTCAGCGCGAGAATGAGAGCAAGAAGGTAAAGCTCGAAAGCTTGCTGTTGAAGCGCCACCAGAAGGAGATACAGCATCATCAACGAGAGATGAAGGCCAAAGAGGACAAGCAGCGTGAAGAGCAGTATCTCCAGCAGGTGTACGAACAACGCCTTTCTGAGATGTCCGAGCAAGAGCAGGATGATTGGGACCCTGTTCAGGATGTCTTTGGCTTGGAGAGGGACAACTACGTGGACCTCATCAAATTCTTCCTGATGCTCGAGGATCACAGCTCGACAGAACCGGTCACTGGCGATGCAAGTCCATCGACCAAGAACGACACCGCGGAACCGGAACAGCCGGAGAAGTCTCTTTCCAAGAGCGCAAAGAAGAGAGCCAAGAAAGCCAATGCCGAAATCAAGAAACTCGACGACACCTCCAAAGATACACCTGAGGGTAAAGGCTCCAGTACCATTGAGATGGAGACAAAAGCGCAGATGCGGGAACGACTACAGAAGCCGGTCAAGTACGAGCGACCTTCTGGTTGGTACATTGATGCAGATCAAGGGCCAGTCGGTGTTCGTGCGCAAACCCATGCTTTACCTGATGATGAGATCGATCAGTTACTAGAGGAAGTCGCCGAAGTCAAGCATTTCCTCTTTTGTCGACTACTGCTTTCGCACGCCTCTCTCCTCGGTATCGCCCTCCAATCAGACAGCATTGAAGACTTTCTTGGTAGTGAGGAGGTCACCCAGGAGCATCTCCGAGACCTTTGCTTGAAGCTTGAGCGACCAAGACTTCAAGACGTACGCGACGCCTGCGCAGACTTTGTTCGAGGGAAGGAAGGAGACGCGGAGGAGGGAGCTGATGACGAGAAGTCAGAGGAACACGAGGATCGGCCACACTACAAGGCGGTACCAGACAAGTACGCCATGAGATTTCGCGAGAAGAAACGCTTGCCGGAGAAGTATCAGACGAAACGCGAAAAGGCCGCTAAGAAGTCGAAGAATGGCCCAATGCAGCCCTACGGCGAAGGTGAGCAGGATGGTGTTGTTGACTTTGGCAAAGTCACGGACGAGAAGGATTACAAGCGCAAGCGCACACGCATCAAGATATGTGGTCGGTACATGTACGACTATCCCTCGGAGAAAGCTCTGAACCGCGGCGGTTGGTATCACTTCTCGGTCCTTGCGAAAGACTCGAACCTGTTCGATGCTGTTGAGCTGTGTCGCAACTGGAATGAGTTCTTCGAGCTCAACATTCTATGCCTGTACCACTACTGTAAGTTAGGCCGAGGTCTATTATGTTCTATGAACTGCATCAAGACACCTACTGACCGTACATCCCCTTCAGTCCCGGCTCCCAAGTGGACACGCTTCATTGGCGATCTACTTCGCCAGCAGTTGCTTCAGCTTGGCTTCATCCCGTACTTTTTGAGCGATAAGGCGGACAAAGTCACACATCACTTCCAGACCGGCTCTCGCGGCATGGCTCGCCGAGCGCACCAAGTCGTGGAGATGCGGAACTTCATCTGCGGCAACATCAAGCGAGATGATCCTGTCAGTCGTCGCTTCATTCAGTATCTTTCAATGGAGACTTGGGAGATCCGCGCCCTTGTCCGCGACCGCAAGACTGGTCGAGTGCTCATACAACCGCCCGAAGAAGAGCTTTGGCTGATGCGCGAGAAGAGTGGATACGGAAGGGCTAGCAAGAACGAGTTTGAGAACATCGTCGAGGTTGGGCCAGAGTTCTTCGAAAAGATGGACTCTGTTCGACAATGGCACTTCGGTTTCGAGGAGTACTATGATGTTTACATTTGGGACGCATCACCGGGAGGTAGATACTCCAGGCTGCACCGGAAGCTCGAAGAAATACTTTGTCATGCCATACGGGTGAAGAAGATCAAGGATATGTTCAGCGTCAGCGCTCCCATTTTCAAAACCATCACAAGAGATAAGGATACAGACAGAGTACGATCTATACGGCCTGGAGAAGACGTCGAGACCATGTGGGACAATCTCGATCGTAGCGCCGCGGCATGGCGATGGAATCCGAACGAACCTGGACCGGACAACGTCGTCGAAGGCATCGATGAGTCTTTCGTGTATACCGAGGCTGATGAGATTGAGGACTCTATCCTATTTCCAGAGGAGGGATCTGGGGAGATGAAGGATAACCTCTTCCGTGCGAACCTGAGCCACATGGAGTTGTTTGAAAAGAGGCCTTCACTCGATATGCGACGCTTTGTGAGAGATCTCGACTCGGACGAAGAGCTGTCGGACGAGGATGGATACTACAGCGATGACGAGCCTACCGATGGTGATTCGATTACTGAGGAAGACGACGACGAGGCCAATTGGGATACGGAATCGGACGAGATGAGCGAAGGCTCTGACGACGCGTACGAGTTCATCACCGCCGAAAAGGCTGAAGTGGACGAGGCGATTGAGGCGCTCAGCAAGCATTTCAAGACGACGAGCATCTCCGACAGAGCCAATCCAGATTACTTTCTGCCCATCTTGAAGGACCCCGCCTCCGCTTGGTGGATTCCAGAGTCGGTTAGAACGAGTCCCCCAGATCTGATGGCGGCTTTGCGGATGAGCATGAAGAGTCAGAAGGACTATGAGGATGAACTTCACTCCATCGAAGCGGACTTTTTCCGGCATATTGACCGCGAGAAGTCCAAAGTGTTCAAGGACTGCTGGCACATGGGAGACCTATCGCCCAAAGCTTCGAGTAAGGATTTCATTTGGATGATTGCGTTGAACCTCATGGAAGACTTCGTTATGGACAGCGTCAATTCCGGTCCATTCGAGCTTTGCAAGTTTATGGGTATGGCGCCGCAGTTTGTGGAAGAGCGTCGGGTGGTTGACGATGCATTCACCGCGTACGCCTCAATAGCACTCTTCTACGAGACCGATGCGTTCTTACAGTCAGTGCGCGGCAAGATGATGCGGGAGAATAAGCTGGATCTGTTCAACACTGAGCTCCTGAACCAGGCCGAACGGGCCAAGGATCTGACGCATCTCAACAAACGGACGCATAGGAGCAACAAGACTATGCCGAAGGAGTTCTGGGCTGATTGGGATCAGTTGCTGAAGGATAACAACCGTGGGGAGGGGAGTGAGGTTGAAGACGTGTATCCGCTTGAGTGGCGGAAGGCAATGAGACCGGTGGTCACGCATTGTAAGTACTACCCGACAACGACTTTCGAATCTTCCGAGCTGACACGAGATTGTAGTGTTCAAAGCTGGTGTGATATGCAACTCTTTCTGCGGCTCCGCCGCCGGTGTAGTCATGGCCAACGCAGAGCCTAAGCGCGAGTTGGACCTCTACATTGGTACGTCAGCAGATCGCGTCGGAATTCCAGGGCATCCCAACGCCCAGTTCAAGACGACACTTACTGAGCCCCCTTGGTGAGCTTTACTGACCTCAATTCTAGACTACCGCGCCGGCATGGCCCATTCACACGTAGTGTCACATCTTGCAGACCCCACGCCCCTCGATCGCGCGTATTTGCTACGCACGGCATCAAAGTTCCGATCCGAGTACCCTGATGCACGATTCTCCATCCTGCGTGAGTAGTCCTGTGCACAAAATTCCGCCGTTGAAGTTTTATACCAAACCTGGTGCGGTCTAAGCTCACTGGGAGCCCTCCGGATGAGGCTTTACAAGGAACACGATGCTAACATCTTTGACGTAGGCATGTGGAGCGCTCCCCACTTCTACCCCCTCATGCTGGGCATGGACCGCCGGGCCACGGTCTCCTTCCTCGACGACCGCGGTCGAGCATGGGAGTTCAAGTTCATCCCCAAGGATATGCCGTACAGCGAATGGTCTGTCCACCAGCAACTTTCCCTTCGCATCGAGCCGTACCGCCAAATGCTACCGAAGCGGAAGGTGATCGTCGCCAAGGATCTTATCTTGGTGATGGGGACGGATGCAGCGGAATGCAGGAGATTGAGTGAGGGGACTACATGGGCGGTGCAGACTAGACCGGTACGTACATTCTGCGGACTGCGTCGTAGACGCGAGGTTGCGCGGTTGTGATTCTAGAACGACGGGTCTCGATACGCCTCTGGATGAGCTTTACTAATTGTGTTTTAGTGGAGACTTGAAATCGACTTTTGGAGAAGCTTTGTCGGCGTTGGTTTGGATTTCCTCGAGGGTTTGGATGAACGGTGGTTGGAATGAGAGAACAATGAGGGAAAGCTCAGTGTCGTAGATAAGAGGTAATGGCATGGCTCAAGGTAGGCTCGTCGGATCTTGGATGTCGTTGCATAGCATGATAGCCTCTCGGTGCACAATTGTTCCTTAGGCTCTGGGTCCCAAACACACTTTGTTGCCATCAAGCCTCCACATTATACGTGCTTGACTATATTCTCCGTTCAACGACCCTGCATCAAGCCAGGTCCAACTGATCCAGAACATCGCTCACACTAACCTGCTCCACCCGATTCACCACCCTATCCAACAACGAGACTATCTCATCGCCGACGAACTCGGGGCCGTCCTTCTGTACAAAATGCCCACACCCCACCGCAATAAGCGGCCCCACCGCCTTCCCCTCATCCGTAATCTTGACAAGCCCCTCATTATACCTCTGCCAGTACGGATTGGCATACGTCATAGTGAGGACCTTGGGTGTGTGCAAAGACCCCGTATACGACTGTTCCGCGAACGTCTCCCAGTCGTGCCCGCACACGGTCAGAAACGGGCCTTCGCCGCCATAGCCATCTAACTTGGGCGCATCGGAAGAAGGTAGGAGGGTGGCGAGGTTGCGGCGCGACAGCCCTTCGGAGTTGGGTACGTCGGGACCAAACATGCGGCCGTATTTTACGCGTGCGTCGCGAAGGTCCTTTTCGGTCGCGCCTGGGGGGAGAACGTTTGGATCAAAGTCTTTGACGTCTGGGTTTGGCCATACATCCGCGAGGTTGCCATTCGCTATTATACTGTCGAGGAAGAGGAGCCCTAGGACGGTGCCGCCATATGTTTGTGCAAAGAGCCGGGCAATGGCGCAGCCGATGCTGTTACAGACCAGGATGAGGGCCGGGAAGTTGGTTGGATTCGAGATGTCGAGGTGCTCTTTCCAGATTTGGAGGGTGAATTGGCGGAGGTCGTGGACGGAGGATTGACAATCGTGGCCGTGGCAGGGTGGGGGTTCCTTGTCATCCGGATCTCTTTCGCTATCACCTTGACCATAGCGGTCATAACTCAGCAGACTCGGATACGGCAATCCGTTCAAGATCCTTTTCTCGAGGAAGCTATGAAGCGCGTCGTCCCAGGACGAGCGGGGCAGCATAAGGCCATTTAGAAAGACTACCAGGGTTTTGGCGAAGGGATTGGGGCGCTGCGGGGTCGAGGCTGAGGCTGGGTAGTACGTGTATGCGATCTTTGCGCCGGGTTTGTTTTCGAGGGTGCAAGAAGAGATTTCTGGAGTGGGGAAAGGGGCGATATCTTCGTCGGAGGAGTTGCAGGAGGGGTTTGTCGTAGGGGGTTGGAGGGGGATGTAGGCTGGGACGTCGGTGTGGCTTGTACCGCCGACTACGCCGCGGGCGTGGGCCATGGTGAGCACGTCGGGCTCTCCGAGATAGTGTCCGATTATGAGGCGTGGGAAGGAGTCTGAGATGCAGCTCTCACACGTAGTTGACGTACGACAAAGACGTGATTGGGCGAGTACCGCGGGAGAGTTCGGGTAATGTCGAGGCTGGAGAAGTAAGTATAAGACACGACATAATACTACCTGATAAGCAGGTAACGCGGGAAGGTTGTACCCCTCATGAGGCGTTCAGGCGTGCCGCTCCGGGAGCTCTTCTGGTCACAATGTTGCACTATTTTCGAACGGTGGAATGTCCATTGACTGGCAATCGAGGTACAGCTTATATCTCCAAGTGGATCTGAACGCCCGTTGACCAAAAGTAAAGGCAGCTTACGCAGCCCCGAAGACTGTGGAGATCTCGACAGGCGTCCGATGTTGTACCGGCCGATGAAGGTAGTCCAACGTCGCACGCCAAGCCATGACGCAACTCACCAGCGCGGCGCCGATCCACGCGGGCAGAGTGTCGCAGACCACTCTTTACCCAGTTAAGCCTCGAGCGGGAGGTGGTGATAGGGCCGGGCGATGTCTTGTTTCACCGACCGGCCAACTGCTGTGGGCAGAATGGAGATCGACTTCCGCAGCTGTGGATCCCGATGTTCAGGAACGGCCAGCTAGCTATGACGTCGCACCGAGGTGTTGCGTAGCTGGTAGCTTCCTTTTCCCTTCCACCCCTGCGTAGAGCCACACCGACCGCTTCACGCTAGACTCACGTCCCTCCATTCCCATCCCCACGGTCCAGTCCATGATGGGACCGAGTGTTGAACCACGTTGACCCAACAGCCCCTAACTCACTGCATTTCTCAAGCCGTCCGCCTGCTGCGAGTGAACCGGCCGACAACCCAGCTCGCCCAGCTCACCCGCCGACACAGCCCGGCCGACGTTCGACACACTTTCTTTCTTTTTTAGCTTCACGTCACTCATCGACCAAGCGAATCTTTTGACGGCTCGATACGCGAACCGCCCTTCGAGAGCTTCTACGCCCAAAGCAACATCCCTCCTAGCGCACCCGTAGCGTTTCGCGCCGCAACCCTACGCCGTCACCATGCCGCATTACGTCGACGCTTCCGTCCAGACCCTTATAGAGGGTCTAACCCACGACTCGATGGCACACCCCTCCGCCCTCCTGCCCCCCACAAACACGACCACCCCACCAGACGACATGGCTATCGATAAGCTCCACCTTGACACTGCCCCCTCCATCTCCAAGCTAAACATGGACAACCTCACCTCCCCAACATTGCTGCTGAGGCGCAAAAAGAGACCTCCTATGGTCACTCGCATCTCCATGCCGGAATCTGTATTCGGCAATGTCAAATTTGACGTCGAGAACCCCGCCTCGCCGCCGCCGACGGAGATGGTTTTGTCACCGCTGTCGGCTGCGAATCGACTGCACGCCGGTCACACGCCGATTATTCCCCGCGCGCGGTCTCCACTGCCACGCGACGAGAGTGATCCTCCTACGCCTGTGGAAGACGAAGCGCTAAGCGGACCGCTGTTCCTCCCGCCCCAACCAGGCGATGGAGCAGAGGACACGATTTCTTTGCACGTCCTGGACGCTGAACTAGAAAGAGTACGGCTAGAGCAAGAGGAGCAGGAGGACGAGAGCGCCTCACCTCCACCAGTGCCTACAAACCACCATCCTGCCCATGGCCTTGTGTCAAGCCAGCCCCGGCCCGCCGCTGAATCTGCGTATCTACCTCCAATTGACAACGTTGCCACCCAAGGCAGCCGTAACAACTCCGGGGACACTGGGCCCTCATCCGACAACTCGGTAGACACCCTGCGGTCCTCCGACTACTCTGGAACGACCAGACGCTCGTCTGCGGACGAAGCCGAAGTCGTCGACGGCGTCATCCTCAAGAAACCCAAGATGAACCTCGGCGCACCGCTAGGCAAGGCTTAGATGGCCCTCGCCCCCGTAACGTCAACACCAGCGCGGTCCGACCCCATCTTTCGCGCCGTCGGACTGCGCCGCCGCTACGATGGCCGGAGATGGTCCCTTGACATGCCAGAATACGATTACTACGAGGACACAGCCGAGGTAGAGAGGCACAGTGTGAGTGTGCCTGAATGGGAGACGCGCGGAAGATCGCGTTCTCGAGAAGAATGACGATGATGATGAATGATTGAACGAGAGATGTCATCTTTTGGTTATTGCTAAGATGGAGCGGCATTTCCTCGGCATTAGTACCATGGTACACGGGCGTTTTGGGACACGTTCAGGACATGAGTATTTCCCGGACGAATCCGGGACGATTGGTTGGACAGCCTGTCGCTACCGAAGGAGAAGAGGAGCAGCAGGCGATACCCGTAGTCAGGTCTGTCACATGCCGACGACGAAAAAAATGGAAAAACTCAATGTTCAACAATTGCACATGCAACGCCACCTGACCATGTGAGTGTCCGAGTAGCGACGAGAAACGTGGCGGTTGTCAAGCCGTAGAAACCTGTGAATTATGTACATTGTAACTACAAAACGCGGTCTAGCTCACTGCAGCGAGAAAGCGCACATGCCATACACATACACATGCCGACGCACGTGTCAAAGAGCCTCCCAAGACCGTGCCGTCCTGAGCATGATCAACGCCAATAAAGCAGAGAACCACCAAATGCAAGATGCCCATACGCCTGTCCTTGGGACGCTGGAGGCCCCAACCTCCGCGTACCCCACACTAGACAGCCCGCAAATCCATAGGGTACCCTCGCCGTCCACCTATTACCCCCCACATTTGCCACTCAAGCCGGTTCGGCTTGCCTAAAATCCCTCCATACTGCCAATTACATCCATCTCGTCATCATCATCGACTCTGTTTACCTTGCGAGTATCCGCACCGGCAACAACCCGAGCTTCGTCTGAACCCGGACCTCGGGCTCCGTCCCGACCATGCATTAATAACTCCTTCTCCTCTTCGTCCAGCCCCGCCTTCTCCGCAGCCGCCATGCGCACGCTTAGCGGCCGGCTCTGCATGTAGCTCTCCATGTAACTTGCGCCCAGACTCGAGGGGTATCCCAACGAGCCCGTCTGGTCAACGTTGTCGACGCCAGACCCGCTCGGCCCACCAACATACGTGCTGAAGTCATCCTCGCCCCCATCAGCGAGCTCAGGCTGCGACGCGTAGATCGGGGTGGAGGAAGAGTGCTTCGGGATACTGACGCTTGGAGGCGCGACATCGCGGAATGGAGCGTCGGACGGAGGAGAATTGTAAAGTGTAGTGGTTATTGGCGACCGTGGAGGCGATTGACTGAGCGGGGAGTCTGGGCGAAAGTGTCCAGTGTTCGTACTAGGTGACGTGCTTGCGTGGTTGCGCATCGGATATGGGAGGCTGTGATGTACAGCATCCTGGTGTTCATACTGTTCGTACTGCTCGGCTTGCTCGGCGTGCTCGTCCTGCTCGTGCATCGGTGTTTCGTTGTTGGGTAGGAGGCGCGGGTCGATCACGTCGTCGAGCGAGGTGGTGGAAGTGGAGTTGCTCGAGATGGTCGTTTCGGAGGGAGAGGTAAGCGGCGGCTCCTGGTACTCGTCTGCGGGCAGAAAGATCTGATCATCAATAACCAAACTCACCCTCTTACGTCTGCTCCGCTCCCCACTGCTGTTTTTCCGTAGAGACGACTTTTTCATTGTGGGCCGCTTCGACTTCTTTCTGGACTCTGCCGCCTGCTTTTCTCTAGTAGCGTCGGCCTGCAGGGCCTCATCTTGCTCCATCTTCTCGTCGCCCTCACTTGGGTGACTACGAGGTTCTTTTCCCTTGCTAGCATCTCGCGATGGTGATCCTTGTTCAGGCGTCGGTGGAGAAGTGCCACTGCGCTCTCCCCTCTCCTTGTGGCGTCTCTTCTTCTCCTTCTTTTTGGCGGGCGTGTGCTCTCCAGCTTCCAACAGAGGGAGGAAAATGGGCGTCACGAGCCCAAAGAGCTCCTTCTCGCGTTTGTGCACGCGCGTATGCTTGGTCCGCTTCTTTTCCTCGGGCGCACTCGACTCCAAAGGAGACTCGGGCAGGTCAGCTAGAGCAGAGGCCGAATCCGGGGGCAGACTGGGGTTTTGTGACTCGACACACATGGATGCAGATTGTCGAATGTCGGCGCAAAGCGTTTCGCGGTACTGTGCGAGAAGCTAGGCCGGATTAGCAACGACAATGTGTCGACCCCAGATATCGGAATGCGCGCACCTCTTGTTCGCAAGCGGCGAGCTCGCGCTGCTTCTTCTTTATATAAGCATGGATGTCTGACTCAAGCCGCTGCTTTTTCAGCTCAATGCTGCGCGCCAGGCTCGCCAATTGCTCCGAAGAGAAGCCTGGGACCTCGGCCAGGCGCGGGTCGACTTGCAGGAGCATCTACAGCGATGGGTACCTGCTCGGGCGGAGAATGACCTGGTCACGGGATGCGAGCGGCGAATGACGTTCAGGCGACCGAATACGAGTCGTGATATCCGTGGAGGCGACTGCTGTGCATGCGGCAGCAGACGGGGACACCTGGACTGGTGTCAGTTGCCTCTTCATCAGCGCGCGCGCAGGCTGCCGTCTGCGCCGCCGTCACTCGTGAGATGGTACCTGGCGGACGTGGAGAGTGACGCATCCGGAAAAGGTGTCTGTGAAGCGAGGGTCACCGGACGTGCCTGTTGTGGCTGGGGGGACCTTGGAACGGCGTGGTGGCGGCGGCAGTTGAGGGGGACTGGCACGACTGGGACGACTGGGATGGCCGGGCGGGGACAAAGCGACGACGTCGGGATCAGGGGACGACGGCGGGGGAGGGAGGGGGGAAGGGGGTAGCAGGGACAAAGATGATAGCGACGGAGCAGAAGCAAAAACTCTGATGTCCAGGCGGTCCGAGGGGCAGGACATGCGGTCAAGCTGGTCGTGATTCTGTCTAGAGGAGCGTTAGCCCGATGGAGCAGCCGCGGCCAAAGCCGGCCTACGCGACCACCACCATTACCACCACCACCACCTCCAGAGACAGCTTCGCGCGGCTTCACTAGCTGCTCCAGCCAACTGTGTGGCTCCGCTGTAGATTAGGGGCGCCGTGTCCAGTGGCTCACGTACAATAGCACTTAACCCAGTCGAATCCAGAGTGGGGCTCTTCCAGCCTGCCGACAGTCCAGACCAAACGTCGTCTGTCTCTCTCTCTCTCTCCCCCCCCTGGAACCCACGACACCACGCCCGTCTCCCCAGCAATGAGTAGCCACCAAACACACGGCTATCAGCACACACGCGTCGCCTCCTCCAAAGTGTTATTGTATCCATTGACACACGGCAATCCGTCGTATCCAGCGGCTAAACACGACCTGTTCACATGTCCACAGCCCATGCCACCAGCCCGCGGGAACCCCCAAGCACTAGGACTCCAGGACCACCCCGAAGCGGCTATCCGGGCTGCCTGCTGCGCGCCGCTGCGCCGATCGTCGCCAGCCCGTCCGCCCATGCAGTGCCGTCCATCTTCGCTGCACTTCATCTCGCGCCCACCCGTTGTGCCTGCCAAGCGGTGCATACGAGATACGTGCCACGGTCGATAACGCACCGTTGCTGCTGTGCGACCCGCGCCCGATATATTGCGTCGGAGATGGGCACCGTGCGAGTGGACGGATGCTCGTTGCGAACGTCGTCTTCGTTCGAGAACAAACGCATCCTATGCATGTGCATCAACAACCTGGTCCGCGCGTCAAATATAGCATGGAGAGACGCATAAAGCTTCGCAATCTTTGTCCGAGACCAACAACTAGGGCAAAACCATATCCACCAACTCAACATGCAGATGGCCTGCATTTCGCCCTTGACCGGTCAGACCGAGCCAACAGGAAGAGGCCGTCGCAAGCTTACGGCATCCCCGCCACACTCCGCTTTTCATTGCGTCTCTCCGCCTTTACCTCCTCGCTCACAAACACGACAGGTTGCTGGGTCTCCCGAGTGTTCACGTTCTCTCGTTCATGCATGACACACTATGATCATATACGCCAAGCCCCATACAGCATCCATTTCGGTGGAAAGTTCTATTGCTCCGATCGCCGAGGAAGCCGATAGCCAAATTCATACCAGAGCTTCTTGGAACATAGTTCCGACCGAATCGACTCATGCTACAAGAGGCGAGACGACATGCAAGCGCTATCAGTCATGCAAGTCCTCTCAAAGTCGCCCAATCATCTCAGGTCAACACCTCGACACAACGACTCCCACGAATTTGCCTCCGATCCATCTTCCGCTCGAGTCCTCGTTCCTACTAGAGTCCTCATTCTCATTCTCATTCTCATTCTCATTCTCATTCTCATTCTCATTCTCATTCTCATTCTCATTCTCATTCTCATTCTCATTCTCATTCTCATTCACAGCCTCACCCTTCTCCTTTCCTCCATCCTGAACAAGATCCGCCCACCGCGGGTCCTCGGTCGTGTCCCGTGCCTTCTTCGTTGAAAGCGGATACTTGCTCACAACCTCAGGACGAATCTTCACCATTCCATTTTGCTTATTATCGTCCGCTTCTACCTTCTTCCGCGGATCCTCCTCGTAGGGATTGATTGTATTTCTACGGTCCAGGATGGTGGTAGCTTCGTGGTGGACGAAGCCATGTGTGGGTATGCTCTTCGTGGTGGCTAATGGAAAGTCTATGTAGGTTTGGCTTGCAACGAGTCTGTTGGTTGGTGCAATGTGCTGCCGCGTACTGTGATGTGATGTGAAGGCGATGGTAGGTGATCTGATGTCTGGGTCGCAGATGATTTGGTCTTGTGCGCGGAGGGAGGGGGTAACGTGGGGTAGGAGCAGGGTGTTCACATTGTTGTGAAATACAAGTTATGGATATGCGACGTGCCGAGTTTTGCGGGACCTTGGTATGTCGAAGTGAAAGTATAAAGGGAACATGGCAGTGCAGGGTGACCGCATACTGTCAAAGTAGCATCTTGACTTCTTAGAGAAGCAGGGGCTATGTTGGTACGATGCATCTGCATACACACCATGTGAAAACAATAAACCATAGAATCTTTCGCGCTCGTTGGGTTGGGGTATTCACTGCAACGATCCAAAGCATTGTACAGCCTGTTTACTTAGAGCGGTGTCAGCACTACTTCAATTCCAAAGTGTTTTACACTTTCTCTCCAATCGTGAGATAGGCTGTAGTCCCGACCTGATGTTCAGCAACATGTACACGAGAAATGCGAGCAAGTTCAAATGGATGGATGGAGATTCATCGAGGGTCGGTCGGACAGTAGCGGAGACAAGGTTTCCGGACTAACCCCGTTGTCCTGATGCCAAGATGGCGCCCGCCGCAACCCCGGCGCTGCATTTCAACGTGCACCCGCACCCTTTTCGAGCGCCTCTCGGAAGGTCCCCCAGTTGTCGATATCCTGCCGTACGCCCCAATGAGCCGTCCCAGATGAGTTGGAATCTGCTAGAGCGCTTCATAGAGTCGGATCACTTCAACCACGATCCTTCGCTCACTGTTGCGTACCTCTCGTGAGTCCGGAAGCCACCGTTGCGCCCGCCCACTGCACCGCTCTGCACCGCTCTGCACGGCCACAGTTGGCAAAGGAGCTCCCCCGCTGACGACGTGTGCCTGCGCAGACGATATGCCGAGCACGTCGGCATTCACTATGTGCTCTGCTCCAAGCTGCGCCAATTCGCCTACGAGGAGATCGAGTTCTTCCTCCCGCAGTACGTGCCCCGTCGCCGTGCCGCTCCCAGCCAGCGCTCACCCCGGATAGATTATGCCACCTCCTCATTAGCGTCGACAATGAGTCCATGGCCCTGGAGGAATTCATAATAGACCTGTGCGAAGAGTCCGTCAACGGCGCGCTTTTGGTGGGCACCACACGCCGCACGAGATAGCGACGGTGCTAATGCCTCCCGCAGACCTTCTGGCTCTTCCAGACCTACCTCCACGACCTCGCTGCAGACCACAATTCGCACTCGTTCAAGACATGTCGCCGGATATACAACAAGGTCCAGCGCATCGTTTTCGGGTCCGCCGAGCCGCAGCGCCGCGAGAAGATCAAGGAGAACATTCTCCCCGTTACCGTCCTGTCGAGCTTGGTGATTGCCAGTGTGGCGGCCCCCTGGCTTCCCCGACATGCAGGCCCTTTGGCTGTTGCGCAGGCACGCAAACCTCGCCCGGCCGAGGACATGATCTCGGACAATGTGCAGACGGCCCGCATGGGGAGGAGCAACACGGTAGCAGGACCTGCGTCTCCGCGGCCCCGGCGACTAAAGCAGTCCACAGGACACTCCGATCCAGAGGACGAGAGGTCTCTCAAGTCCGCCGTGCCACGACCCAACGATATCGATACTTCAAGAGAGTTGCGGAGAAAAGCGGCCCGACCAGGCGGCTCCCAGCGGGCCCCGTCCGCGCAACAGAGGCCGAGTCTACTATCTGTTGGCTCGGAAGCTCGCCTGAGCTCGTCATCGCTACCTGACTTCCGACAGCCACCTGCTTCTCCCCTGCCGACTCCTCCGCCTACTGCTGGCCTGGGCCCTAGACCAGACCACCATGTATCTCGCAAGCACCATGTCCATCTTTCGAGGCCGCTTACCCCGACAGCGCTGTCGCGGTCGCAAAAAAGGCGTCTACTGCGGTCCAACTACTTCAGGAACCAAACGCAATTCCTGAGTGCATTAGAGGATATCTCGAACCGCTTGGTCATTGTGCCGAAACCGGCTCGTTTGAGTGCTTTGCGGGCCGAGCTCGCCCTTATCGCTCAAGATCTTCCTGCAGAAGTAGATGTACCCGTTATTGCGCCCGCGACTCTGAAAGATGGCGTCGCTTCGCACAGCCAACATCACCGCATTGTCCGCATCAACCCTGCCGAGGCCACAAGCCTCAACAGTGCAGAGAGGGTACCTTATTTGTTAATGGTGGAAGTACTGACCGAAGATTTCGACTTCGATCCCGAATCGGAGCAGAACCAGCAGCTGCTAGAGAAGCTGATGATGGAGAAAGGGACTACTAAGCGTCGTCTGTTCGACATTACCCATGCCGACCACCTGGCAGCCGTGAGAGCACCCCTGAATGGTGCCGATAGTGTCTTTGAGCCTTCAAATGGCGACCTCGGGAGCACTCCACTCATCAAAGCTATGGATGATGGAGATGCCACATCAGATATCACTCGCATAACCCTACCTAGCGCTGTGGCCAGTGCCAAGACCGCAGCTCCGAGGTCTTCAAGTGGAGCGAACACTATGTCTTCGATAGCAGCGTCGTCCACACCACGCACTTCGGACATGGAGGTCAGCAGATCTAACAGCCCTGCGCCCCGAAAGATGACTCTTCCCATCAGTCGTGGAACCCAGAGTGCGGACCAACCAGACATCTCAGCTCTTGCAACACACATGCGGACCGCAGCGCAGATGTTGGCTCAGCTAGAGGCTAGTGGATCGAAGCGCCCAAGAGCAGAAGTAGCCGCCATCAAAGCTAAGATCATTGCGAGCATGCAGAGCCTGGAAGAGCAGAATTTCTTCTCCGAGGATACTGGGCCCACCTTTGATACCATCATGGCCGATACTGACCCCACTGCCATTGTTGCCGAGCCTGAGGAAATTGAGGAGGGCTTGCCCGGTGCGAGCAACTCAGGGGCAGGTGCTGCTCGCATGGAGAACGACTTGAAGACTGGAGGTGTGCGTCGCCAAGGCGACCGTGATGATCCCAGTGCAGCGACCTTTGGCGAAGAGTGGAGCGCGAAGAGGGAGAGAATACGACGGTCGTCTCCGTACGGTCACATGAAGAATTGGGATCTCGTCAGTGTCATTGTGAAGACTGGAGCCGATCTACGACAAGAAGCTTTTGCATGCCAACTGATTCAGGTATGCGCCAAGATATGGGAAGAGGCGGATGTGCCCGTCTGGACGAAGCGCATGCGCATCTTAGTCACTGGTGAATCCTCTGGCCTGATAGAGACCATTACGAACGGCGTTTCCCTCCACTCTCTAAAGCGAAGTCTTACTCTCGCCAGCATCGCAGCGGGCACCAACCCCCGAAAACGCATCGCTACTCTCAAAGACCACTTTGTCAAGTCCTTCGGCGAGCCCGACTCGGACAGTTACAAATCCGGCGTGGGCGCCTTTACCCGTTCCCTCGCCGCTTATAGCGTTATCTGCTACGTTCTTCAACTCAAAGACCGTCACAACGGCAACCTACTCATCGACAACATGGGCCACATCATTCACATTGACTTCGGTTTTATGTTATCCAATTCCCCAGGCAGCATGGGTTTCGAAGCCGCGCCTTTCAAACTCACGCAAGATTATGTTGACGTGCTTGGTGGCGTGGCGTCCCCAGCCTTTGAGGAGTTCAAGGCGCTTTGTAAGAAGGCGTTTCAAGCGCTACGGAAAGAGGCAGATCGTTTCATCATGTTGGTGGACATGATGGGGAAGCAAAGCAAAATGCCTTGTTTTGCGGCGGGGGCGGCGGGCGTTACGAATAGCTTACGGGCGAGGATGATGCTGCATTTGAGTCGAGAAGAGGCAGAGGGGTTCGTGGACGAGCTGGTGGCGAAGAGCGTGGGCAGCTATTACACGAGGCTGTGAGTATATTCTTTGGATCTGCATAACGCTTTTGCTAACGATCGTGCAGTTATGATACTTTTCAGTACCGTACCCAAGGCATTTATTAATTTTCCTGCGCAGCATGTTGGGCATAGCGTTGCAGTCGCAGATCCTTCTACATTGCTGATTGTTGGGCCACTTGGGTACACTGCATCTCGGGCTACCGAGTTAACGTTCGCATTTCCCGGCGTTCACAGATCTTGGATAGCGGAAAACGACGGTCTGCCGTGTGGCAGGCAGAGGAGATAGAATACAATACAAGTTATGTCGTACACTGAATGGCTCACTAGGCAAAGTGGACTCGCTCTCTGGGGTAGCGTACTGACATGTGGCTCAATCCCAGAAAATGCGACAAGTGTCTGTTTAATGGCATACCTACGTTTACTAGGGTGCACGATTGGAACAGTCAGGGGCATTCAGATTTTTTGATTTCTCATCGGACGAAGGCTTGCACCTGTCGGACGGTTGACTAGCGAATCAAAGCGTGCGATCTGGCTGACAAAAGCGGCTCGGAAGACGGATAGTGGAAAGCCAGCGCTTCCGGGTGCCGAGCGCCGACCACCACCTTTCCACGTTGATTATCAATATCTCGCTACCACTTAACATTTCCGGAAGAAGTAATCTATCTGTGCGACAATACACCAACGCTGATGAAAACATGGTGCTGAGTCGCACCATTTACCCCCCGCGCTTTCGTATCCATGAACGAGCGTGATGCTGTCCAATCGCAGATTTTGTGTCGTCCGGGGTTGGTGCGCGTTCATAGCGGATTTTTGAGAGTGACTGGATGAAGTAGGAGTATATATTCGTGTGGTCGCATCTTTCAATACACACATGCATATTCTCTGCCTCACATTCTGGTTTCCCCCTGATACACTCTCAACACCGTCAGAGTACTCTTCCAACGTTACAACATTGCCTCACACTATTTCAACTCAACCTGAATCCTTAACGCCTTCAAGACCATGACAGAGCAACGCAATATCGTCGTAGTAGGTGGCGGGTTTGCCGGTCTCCCAGTTACGCACTATGTCATGAAGCACATCATTCCCGCCCTCAAAGCAAAGCACGGCAACGCCAAATACCACGTCTACAACCTCAACCCATCATCCGACTTCTACTTCCGCATAGCATCGCCACGCGTTGGTACGTCGACTACGCTCATGCCAGCCGAGAAAATCTTTGGGTCCCTCACCGAAGGTTACAAGAACTACTCCGCCGACGAGTTTACGTTGATTCAAGGCTTCGCTACTGGTCTCGACACAAGCGCAAGGAAGCTTTCGTACCAACGGAGTGGGCATCAACCCGAGGAGCTGTCATACCATGCACTGGTTGTAGCGGCGGGCAGCAGAACACACCACCCAGCCTTCTCCATGCCTACTACTAAGGAGGCTACCGTGGACGCCATCAAAACGATGAACACCAAAGTTGCCGCCGCGAAAGATATTGTCATTGTCGGCGGTGGGCCCACGAGCGTCGAGGTCGCTGGCGAAATGGCCGAATTCCGCAACGGCAAGCCCGGCTGGTTCAGCCCAGCTCCGCGCAAAGTTAACATCACACTGGTCACTGCTGTGAATCAACTGCTGCCCGCTCTCAGCCCCAAGATCGCAAAGATCGCGGACAAGAAGCTCAAGGATCTGGGTGTTGATGTCGTATACCAAACGCGCGTTACCAATGTCTCAGAGTCGCAGGACGGGCGGACAAAGGTTCTGCTCACAAAGGGAAAGGAGTTGGAGGCTGATCTCTACATCCCAGCTTACGGCGTCCTTCCCAACTCCACATGGCTACCCTCCAGCCTACTAAATGACACAAACTACCTCGTCACCAACCCACAAACCCTCCGCGTCGACGCAGCAGGCCCACGCGTCTACGCCACGGGCGACATCTCCTCCGCATCCCGCAACATCGGCATGGATATCATGGACATGACCCCCGTCGTCATGGTAAATCTCAAGCGCGACCTGCTCTCCTACAACCCCGCGGCACCCACTGCTCCAGCGCCTGGGAAAGATAGGATCTTCACACCCAAGGCGAATCTTTCCATGGTCGTGCCTATCGGAACAGGTGGTGGCGTGGCGGGTATCATGGGGTGGTCGGCTCCTAGTTGGTTGGTTTGGTTGGCGAAGGGGAGGGATTATTTGGTAGGGATGGGTTTGAAGCCGGCGCTTGTGGGGGACAGTGTGAAGAAGGACTATAAGTGGAAAGTGGGGGAGGCTATTGTGTGAGGGGTGTAGAGCGTTTGGTGGTTGGAGTTCGTGGACTCTGGTTTATTGTTCGGATATGAGCGTTAGTCGTAATAATATTAATTTCCCATTAGCCGGGTTTCCATTTCAGAACCCTCAAGAACAGGATGTTAAATCTATTATTCAAGTGAGTGCAGGTGTGTTTGAGGCTACAAATTATAATGCTAGCCACAGTCATCAACGTGCCACTAGCCGCGGATGGTTAGCACACCGCTGCTGACAGGGGATAGAGCGCTTAGGCGGGGTGAGATCTAAACTATCGCATCTCCTCCATAGCTACCTCCCTACGCACCGCAAAGCTTCAGATTGAGAGGAGACACCAGACTCATTCCAAAGTCCGATATCGATCAAAGCATGCCAGAGGATGCGCACACATCTGAATTATGACAGACTTGCTACCGTCTCCGTCGGACACGCCGTCGTCATGTCCAGTTTGCCGCTATCCAGCGTGGACCGCCGATCATGGAGACGAAGAGGAAATGGAAGTGATCATTAAGTCGTGCTCTGCTATGTACGTAATTGTGGTAAAAGCGCATCATCATACCTCGCATTAGTGCTACTTTCTGGTGCTGACATTATCTATAGGCAAGCCTCGGCAGATGGAGGGTGCCACGGCTGTATCGTACTACACCACGCATGGGTCTATGCAAAGCCTGACTTGGAGTCTCGGCGCGACTCTCAGCTTGACTTCAATAAGAGCACGGGAAATTTATGGATCCATATCTTCAACACCGGCGTACGCCAAAGCGGCGTGACGGCGATAGATGTGTTTACGCTACCAAGTGAGTGAGCTTCTTTCAAACACTCGCCTCAGAAGACGGGTTCAAGCCTAGGTCGGAACTGAGACGAGTCGTCAGACACGCCTACGTTCAAGCATGTGCGAACCGGAAGTCCACTACCGCCAAGCACTCATCTCCAACACACACTATCGCAGATCCAAGGCTGGTTGCTCAGCTGCCAGGAAAACCATACGAAATGCCAGGAATCAACACCTTATACGCCTCATCGACTTATTGACATCATGGGTGAGGATTCATCGAAAGTCAAACTCGTTGAAGTCTCGTCCAATGAGCATCCACCACAGTACGCATGTCTCAGTCACTGCTGGGGTAAGACCCGATCAAAACATACAACTTGGCAATCCACCATTCGAGAGAACCTCGAAGGTATCCCAGTATCCCAACTTCCGAAAACGTTCAGGGATGCTATTGCGATTGCACGCGTGCTCCATATCCGCTATTTATGGGTTGATTCGCTGTGTATCGTACAAGACAGTGCTTCAGACTGGGCAAAGCACGTCTCGAAGATGGCCCAAATCTACCAACACGGACTCCTCACACTTGCAGCCGGCGCAAGCTCTGACGACGACGGAGGTTTCTTCGCCGAAGTACCGGAAAAATGGAAAACGCAATACAGATTTCAGCTCGATGTTGAAGATGCACAGTACGAATTTCACTGTCGCCATGTGGTAGACCATCCCGATGCAGGGTGGCCGTGCAAAGAGACGCTTCCACTGATGGAACGTGGCTGGTGTTTTCAAGAGCGCCTGCTCAGCAAGCGGTACCTGTGCTTCGGCAGTAAGGAGGTCCTCTGGGAATGCCAAGAAGACGTCGCCTGCTCCTGTTCTACTGGAGTTGGCTCATTTAGTACGTGACTCTGAGGAATGAACGAACTGCGTCGCAGTGGCAAGACAGTGCGACCTTCTTGTCCAAGACAACAGGCGCCGTAGTCCCGTATGGATGAGATTTACTGACCAGTTAACACAACCTTTAGACCCACGCGTGACCGAAAAACCCAGCTTCCCAGGGTGTATAGCAACAAGGTGGCAAATTGCTCAACTAGACGGCTTCCAGAAGTTGGACTTTGGCGCTGTATGGCGCGATACGGTAACGGAATACTCCACACGGCAGCTTACGTTTGCCAGCGACAAGTTGCCTGCCCTTGCGGGACTTGCTGATGCGTTCCGACGAAAAGCCAACATTGGAACGTATTTGACTGGCCTTTGGAGTCATTCGCTCCAACAGGACATTGCGTGGCGTTCCTACGGGGACGATTCACCGTTGGGTCGGCCACGCAAGGAGCCCTCTTGGACGTGGGTGTCAGCGGGCGATGGAAGAGTGGAATGGCCATCACTACTCTTCCATGATTTGTATACAGTCGAGCCTGTCATGTGCACGGAACATCAGCCAGAGCCGCACGCCCATTGCTTGGAAGTCTCAGGTCTACTCCTCCCCGTGTCGATGCAAACTCACGCCGAACGAGATGACTATGAAACAGATTTCCCTCTCAGTCGTCACGTCAATGTCGTTCCATATACCCGGCGCCACTCCGAACCACAACTCCAGGCTGTACAACACACATCTCGACTCGTGGATACATTACCAGAATATTGCGGCTCCACGCACGATAAGCGAGTGCAAACGCTAGAACATATTACCCCGACACCGCACTCTGGAACCTTCAATGCAGATTACAAGTTCTGGGACAAAGAGGAGGATCTGCAAGAGGCCTTGCAACACGCTGTCTTTTTGTTCATTGGCACGGAGCCTGACATGTGGGGAGAAAGTGGGAGGTGGGGTACGAGCTGGGCAGGTGGTATTTTGCTGAGGCCGATAGATCGGGAAGGCCCGTCGATGGACCGTTTGTGTCGGTATGAGCGGATCGGATGGTTGAGGTATTGTACTTTGAAGTCGCGGGAGGAGTGGAGGCCGATGGGAGTTAGATCGAAGTTCCTTATGGTTTGATGCGGAGACGGGATGGTGTATGAAGACATACGAAGACGTGGGCAAACCAACTGTACGTACAGATCATCTAGAGAGCTCCCAGTGCCTGATGTAATACGGCACAGGTCGCTAACAAATAGACACGACATGTTTGTTAACCCAGCCCAAAATGCACTGATTCAATTCTCAATATAACCCCACTCTTTCTAACCAAAAGTTATCTCTAGCGTTCACCACGGCAAAGTTGACAAGTCCCGCCCCTGTTCCAAACTTCCGCCTTGGGGTGTTTATCATCAATGAAGTGCATGCCGTAATAAGCCATCTAAGCCTTATGGTTGAAATCGCAGGTGGTGTGCTCCATAGGACACTTGACGTGGGTGTACTCCTTGAGGCACATAGTGCAATTTGAGGGCATGTGGGGTGGTCGCTTTTACTCATCCTCTGTATCTCTGTAGAATATTAGTGAGTACACGGTAGGAAGAAGCAGATGAACGTACCTCTTGGCGGGACGACCAGTTGGGTTAGTGGCGGGACGGCTGTCCGTGTTGGCGGAAGGGAAAGGATGATGGAAATTTTCTCATGACTTTGTGCACAATCATTTGAACATTTCTCACAGGTGTTCATTGGGTTTCTTTTATCATCGGTAGGAGCTGGAGAGACAAATAGCTTTTAGTACTGTCAAGCCCAATTACATTCACGCTCATGCCTCTTTTACTAAGCCGAGCACGCATAGTCTCACAGCCCCGTACAGAGCTGGTACCGTAAGGAGAGAGATAATATCCCACGAACACCGTTAACCAGGACCGTCGAGGCCAGGGCAGCTATTCTCCAAACCACAATCACGTCTTTCAGAGCTCCGAGCCATACCATGTCTCATTTGTGGCGCGTGCTCTCTGGTCAATGGCGCAAAGCATAAAACGGCCATGCATCCGCTCTACACAACACCGACCTCGACGCCCTCCAGCTTCCCGTCCGCCTGCCATCTTTCCAGCATCCTCGTGAATGAAACAATCCCCTCACTCCACGACGCCCCTCTCGCCTTCTTCATCATCTCCATCTGATCTCCGGGCTTCAAATATTCGCCCTCAAGCGTGATATAGCTTGGCGTGCAAACAGCCACCGCGCTATAGTAAGCAGCGCCTTGCATGAGCTGCATTGCATACATCTCTTCAGCCGCCTCCGAGGGCTCAATGACAACACGCTTGTCCTTGTCGTCAGCCGGGATGCGCTTGTGCGCTTCGGCGATGATGTAGGTGACGTGGCGACTCATGACATCAAGAGTGTGTGAGAAGTTTGCGGTCGTTGCTGCTTGAGATATGCTGAGCCAGAAGAGGTTGGGGAAACCGTTCATAGAGCAGCCGTGCAAGCTTGTTGCTCCTTTAGTCTCGACTTTCTCTGTGAAGCGGAGGTTGTTGCGGCCGGTGATTTCAATTCCGAGGCGAGCAGATTGGTCCGCGACGGCGTATGCTGGAGAGCGGAAGCCAGTTCCCATCACAAGGATGTCGACAGGGTACTCCTGGCCGTTGGCTATGACTCCGTGTGGGGTGAGGCTGTCAACGCCTTTCCCATCCGTGTCGACGAGGTGGACATTCTCGTTATTGAAGGCCTGTAAGTAAACGTCGCTGAATGTGGGTCGCTTGCACCATGTATAGTACCATGGCATCATCTTATCGGCTGTGTCTTTGTCTTTGACGATGTCGGCTATCCGCTTGCGGGCTTTCGCAGTATCATCTGCGTCCATTGCCTGAAATTTTGCGATGTGCTCAGGGATCTTGTCTAGTGCAACGGGGTTGAACTGCTTACTGCCTATAATGGCACAGTAGGCTTTCAGCTTCGACCATTCGTCGTCAACCAGATTCACCATGTCTGGTGTACCATCGCCGGAAAGGCATTCGGCTAGGTTTTCCATACGTGCGGCCTGCCAGCCGGGCACAGTTGCGATGCGCTCACGCCACTCTTTGGGATCAGTATTCCGCTGTCCTCGAGTGAAGACCTGAGAGGGTGTACGTTGGAAGACGTATACTTCCTTCGCGTGCTTGGCCAACTCTGGAACAATTTGTATACCTGTTGCCCCCGTGCCAACGATGCCGACTCGCTTGCCAGCCAATTTGTGCATATCTGGAAAAGGAGTGTCGCTAGAGCCGCCGGTGATGTTGTAGTCCCATCGCGCGGTATGGAATATGTCTCCCTCGAAGCCCGCAAGTCCAGGTATCTTGGGCACATGCGGATAGGGAAAGACACCGGACACCAGGATCGCAAAGTCAGCGTTCACCCACAGTGCTCCTTTGTTCTTACCATCCGGTCCTCGGCTCGTAGTCATGTCTGCTCTCCACTTTTGCGTGCTGTCATCCCATTGCAGACCACTGATCTGTGTCCGGTAGAGTACTCTTGCAGAAAGTCCAAACTGTTCAAGCAACTGTACCAGGTAAGAGCGAATTTCGACTCCCGAAGCGTACTTTTGCGTAGGGGCGTAGCCCGTCTCTTCAAGTAGGGGCAGGTAGACATATGACTCTACATCGCAGTGAAGTCCGGGATATCGATTCCAGTACCAGGTGCCTCCAGCCCCGCCGGCGGTTTCCACGATGAGAATCTGATCCGGAGTAAATCCAGCTTTGACTAGCCGTACAGCATTGGTGATGCCTCCGATACCAGCTCCTAATATAAGGAATTTGATGCGGTCGCCCGAAGTGATGGGTGACACAAGCTTGTCCAGCGCCACGTGGTCGGCAAATGGATCATCGACGAGACTACGCAAACGCTCGTTGTCGCTGCAGTGTAGGTCTTGGTATTGCTTCGACCCATCTGATCGCAAACGTTTCGCAGCTTCTTGCGCATACTTGAGCTGCTCCTGTGACATGGTCGCTGTTGGATTCATCCTGCATCAAAGTTTGGATTTGGTGGAGAAGGTGTTCAAAGGATTAGGGCATGAGATGGGTTTTGACGCTGTGGGAAGATAAATACCACATGAACGCGAGTCATCACAACGTGCGGGGCCCACGGTGTACATTGTAGGGCGTCGCGTACACCAGTGACGCGTATTGGTCGGCCTAAACCCGTTTGCCAAGCTGGGCTTAGCTTCTGCAACGCTGTATAGTGCTTCATGCACCCGGAAGAGGAACACAATAAGGTGGGGTTAGCCTTCAAGAACCTGCAGGGGCGCGCAAAGTCGGGGCTTGAGATACAAATACCTCGTATACCACGCGGTCCTACTCGCTCTGCAACCACCGCCGAGCAAACGAGGGACCCTTGTCGCTTGATAGCCAACCTCAGCGTCACACCAAAACAGCTAAGTTTGGTCGAACAACGTCCCGCCGCACAAGAAGTTGTACAATTGAGACTATCACGACCGCCATGACTTCCACGAATTTGCCTGATTTCGATGACCTGCCACCGGTTACAGGAATGCCGCGGGGTTGCGCATGGGGTGTATTCGACCAGGCCGGTAAAAAGGATCTGCGGGGCACGCTGAACATTCTCACGCCGTCTGTTGTGGCCGAAGCGTGCAAAGAGGCACGAGATGGTATTAGTATCTCCTTGAAGTGTGTATTCGGGCGAGCTAGCCATGTCTAACCTCGATGTGGGAAATGCTGATACCAACAAGTTGGCCCCTGAACGGCAACAAAGTCCCCATGGGCAGAGCCCAACCAACGCACGATGTAAAGAAACTCAGCGAAGTTGGGCTCGCCAAAGGTCATGGTTGGGATGACGAGCTTACTTTCAACACGCAAGTCAGTGTCCGGGAGCATCCCCAGGTGCGAATGTAGATTGATAGCCAACTAGGTCAGTTCTCAATGGGACAGCTTGGTCCACTGGCAGCACCAAGAGTCAGGGCTAGCGTACAACGGTATCGAAGTTACCAAGGATGGACTTTCCGCCGCTTCGACCGATGAGAATCAGATGCCGACGCTGGATCATTGGCATGCAAGAGGCGGTCTCGTTGCACGTGGCGTCCTGATCGACGTCAAGGCTTGGTACGAGGCGAAAGCGCGTGCAAATGGAAAGATTGGGGATGATGCAATTTTTCATCCATTCGAAGAGCATCGCATTACGGCCGCGCAGATCGAGACCATTGCCAAAGACCAAGGTGTCGACTTCCGTCACGGCGACGTCCTCATCATGCGTACGGGTTTGACGGAATACCTTGAGAATCCACAGCCCGCAGATCTAGCCAAAGCGCAGAACTTCCAGCTTGCGGGAATGGATGGTACGCTCGATTCCGCAAAGTGGCTTTGGAATAAGCACTTTGCGGCTGTCGCTGGCGATGCGATCGCCTTTGAGGCTTTGATGCCTATCAAAGAAGATGGATCGGTAGGCGTTCCAGATGACTTGGGTAAGTCACTACAGCTGAGCTATGGTGAGTCTTGCGGAGTTGACAACTGTGCACAGTTCTACATCCTTGGCTGCTGTCAATGTTCGGCATGTCTATCGGGGAGCTGTGGGATCTGAAAGCCTTGTCAGCCCATTGCAAAAAGGTCAACAGATACACTTTCTTACTCACATCTGCACCGCTTCACATTCCAGGTCTAGTGGGATCACCACCAAACGCGCTTGCCATCTTCTAAGCGGCACAAGACTGCGTCTGCACATGTGCTTTAGATAACGTCTAAATGAAATCTACGGCCAAAACAACTCAATTTTCTCATCTTTGACCTTGGCGTTGAACCACTCATATAGTTCGATATCGCCCTCTTGCACCGCTCTCGCTCCTTTTAGTACACCACTGCGCACTACCCTTTCGGTCGCCAGAACTAGCTCCACTGTCGCAAGGTTCCGAGCAATGCAAGCGCGACTGCCAGCACCAAACGCGAACCAGTACTTGCTCATCCCGCTGGTTGCGTCAAGCCATCGTTCTGGCTTGAAGCTCCGAGGATCCGGAAAGATTTCAGGATTCATGTGTAGCTCGAATGCAGAGCAACCTACGACAGAGCCTGAAGGAAACTGCGTGTTCTTGAAAGTCCAGCCGGTAGGAGGAACGACGTGCGGGAGTCGGGTTGGGTTGGCCATGCTAGTCCGCAGACCTTCTTTGACTACAGCAGAAAGATAGGGTAGGGCCTGTGGATCGACAGCGCCGATTCCAAGCTTCGTGTTTGCACTGATTTCTTCGCGCAGTCTGTCGTATCTGTGTAACGTTTCAGCACCTTCTCCAGAGACGATGAGCAAGTACCCTACTGTTCAGGATGCAGCGCGAGGTTGCGCAGAATCGTCGCCAAATTCATTCCCGTTGAGTCTGTTCCGGCGAATAAGAGGTCCTTGCATTGCGCCTTCACCTCGGAGCTATCTAACCCCGCAGCCAACATGCAGCCTGGATAGGTGGTTGACTCTCGCGTCGTCTTCTCCACAAGCTCATTCACAAACCTGTCCACAAGCTCCATGCTTTCGTTCGTCCCCTCATCCGACAGATACTTAGTGGCTGCCCATTCTAGCCAAACGAAAGCCGTATTGGGCAAGTAGAAGAATCGTCCGACAGCCACGAATGCGTCCACAAAAGCCGATGCGGATAGCGTCTCTCCCTTCTCGGACGTGCCATTGTAATTTTCTCGAAATAGATGTGTGGACACAACATCGACGGCCAGACTCCTCGTAAGATTCAGCACATTGACAGGCTTCTTCGTCGCCGCTTCCTCCCTCACCCTCTCCACGAAGCGGTCTACGCATGCATAGATGGCATCCGCGTTATCACGGATGCTCTTCGTCGAGAAGAGCGCCACTACTGCTTTCGCTCTGGGAGCGCGGTGCTCATGGCTCGTTGTGGAGAAGATAGTCTTATGGCCATCAATGTCGAAATTGCCATAGCACGGTGCTTTGGGAAAGCCGCCTTTCGATACGTAGATGGGTTGGATAGCATCTGCATCGCTGATGTCGACTTCTTTGGGCGTGACGCGCACCAACGGACCATACTTCAGGTGGAGTCGATGGATAGAGGATGCTTCGTCCCCAATATAAGCGTGGTAGTGGAGCCAGAGCGATGTGAGCTTCGGGAGGAGAGGGCCGGGGATGTGCGCTAGTGGGTGGAAGTAGACACGGTAAATGCAACGACCGAGCAGAAGCAACAGCGGTGCGACCAAAAGTAGAATAAGGGACATGACGAGAAGCGTGGCCTGGGGTTACAGATGTCGTTGACGGTGTTCAAATAGTTGTTTGTTGGTTGGTTGGTTGACTCACCACAAAGTGGGGCCGGCGATAACCACCGATAACAGAACTATCAACAACGAATTTTCTCATACCCGTCATGGCGATTGTGCCTGCATACATATTGCGTCTAGTCTAGCTCAGCTGGGCTGCAAGAAGCCATCAATTCCACGTAGAGCTATTACGAAGAGTCGAACATTTGCTACGTCTATAGGGTAGATGTACCAGAGGCGCGACATCAACAAAAGCGAGTGGTTCACGCGTAGATGGACTACCCTGTAGGAAATGATCGCTCCTGTATATGTTGAAGTCCACCCAGCCTTAACATGGCATGTTCGCTACCTTTTTACTTGCAAGCCAGCTCAGGGCTGTATCTATATGGTTATTTCCTCACCATTGAACACACCCGCAGCCAACTCATGATTCATTTCAAGCTTCTCTTTCCAGCCACGGTCGTCAATTCGAGCCTTCCGAGAATCATCCTCACTTTTCAGCTTCGCAACCTTGGATCTTGTACAAATTAGGCAGTTTGTCACGTTGTGACGTCGCGATGTTAGGACGTTATAGCGCACAGTATAAGACATACCACACCAACACATCTCTGGGTAAATCTCGCTAACGTCATTCCTAAACTACTCACTTCTCTATCTCTCAAAAACGTCCGAAGCCCACTCGTTGATCAGATCAATCCCCGCCTTCCTCCAATCGTCCGTTTCCGCATACCCCAACCCCGTAACATTGGCATCGAACACCCAATCCTCACCACCCTCAACCTCATACCTGGGCCAGAACTCCCCCGGATTCAAGTCATGCACGAAGCTCACCCATGCTCCACTCATCATCTCCGCTAGTTGGAAATAGCTCTCAGGCATACCCTCGAAAGGCTTCTCGCTCACACCAGGGTATCCGTAGCCGAGCCCGGCCTGGTTATTGAACACAAAGGCAACTTCTTGGAAGTGCGTAGCGCCAACGGATGCAGAAAGACCGTGAGGGATTGTGTTGAAGCGGTAGCAATAGGCATCTAAGTCGGCTGCGGCCCAGGTTTGGCACGTCTTACGGCGCGAGGCGATGAAGGAGAGGTCGCCATAGTAGGCGTCGCTACGGCGGCTTTCGGGGCCATTCTTCGGGGGTGGTATGTAGCTGGTAGGTTGGTTTGCCGGGACGAGAAGGTCGGTACTAGCGTTGGTGACCGGGGGGTAGGCAGCAAGGACTTGGGCGGCTTGCTCCGCGGTGAGGACGACGGGATTGGGGATCCTTTGTAGGGTGGAGAGGAATTGAGCAGATGTGTTCATGGGTTTAATGCCGAAGGCAGTTCCCTCGTCGCTGTTAGCACCATCGATAATAGGGACGTGGACGAAGTTGCCGCTTGCGAGCTGCAAACTCGTCTTTCCGGCGATGAAATCGTTGTCGATGATGGGTTTCCAGGCGAATGATACGCTTGCCGTACTGTTGATGAATGCGTTCAACGTAGTGAAGTCGATGGCGCGCATGCAGTCGAGCTTCGATGTAGCGTTTCCGCAGCCGAGTTGCGAGGCGGCGTTCGTGAAGTCAGTCGTGTTGTACTTGAAGGTTCCGTAGTTGATAGGGTTGCCGGACTGCATGATGGCGCCGCGGAAGAGCTTGTCATCGCGACCATTGTAGGCTGTAAGGTGCATGCCGGTGCTGAGGGCTCCGGCGGACTCGCCGAAGATGGTGACTTTCTTCGGGTCGCCTGCTTTGCGTTAGCATGCTCAAGTTTGACACGCCTTTGCTCGTCTCGACTGCTTCGTGGGGAAAGGGGCCAGCATACCTCCAAAAGCTTCAATGTTCTCCTGCACCCAATGCATACCCGCCCGCTGATCCCTCAACCCCAAATTCGCATTCCCACTCTCCACAACCTCATCTCCCGTAATAAACCCCCACATATCCAACCGATAGTTGACACTGACACCCATAACAGGTTTCCCAATGTCGACACTCCGTTGAACCATAGCGGAGAAGTTGTATCGCTGGTCGATACTACTTCCCTGCGTCAACCCACCACCATGCATCCAAAACGCTACGGGAAGTTTCTCATGTTCGTAGCCGGACGGCCTTACGATATTGAGGTAGAGACAATCTTCCGAGAGGGACGCGTATGGCCAGTCGTCGCTGCCGTAACCAACGCATGCAGCCGGGTTTTCGGTCGCTTGTAAGGCTTCCGTCCAAGGGCTGTCTATGGGTTGAGGGGCGCGGAAACGATTGGGACCTATGGGGGGTTGAGCGAAGGGGATGCCGAGGAAGTAATCTTGGTCGTATTCCGCAGAGTGTACACCCACCACGGTGCCGTTCTTGATAATAGCCGTGGGCACTGTGGAGTACGAGCCGCCATGGGGCTGAGGTGTATACGGAGCGGCGAGAGCAGCGCAAGCCCACAGCGACGCCGACACGAGGGAAGATTTGAGAGGAGCCATGACTATCAAACAGTTCAACAAAAGACCGTTCGAGTACAACGTGGAAACTCAACAACGCATCTACAAAACGAAAACCCTCATGATTATGTACTTGCCCAGTCCTTGCAAATGCTTCCTCAATCTAGGCACATCCTCGGTCCATCATACAAGCGCCGTTGACCCTGCATGCTTTGGTGATATCATAGGTCATCACGGCAGTTTTTGATGAAGATGTTTTGTTCCACTACACTAATGTACTCCGCATTTGTTGTGTGGCGGGCCATTCCTCGGAGGGCCCAGCGGCGGGTGTGGAGAACGATCTAGGTTAGATCGCCCGCGGTGCGGAGATGATCCATGCCAGTGATCGACAAAGCTTGAGTGCATATGGTATGCATGGAAACACCATTCCTGTATGTTGGGATGGTTGGAGGTATGCGGATGATGGGTGATATGGCGAATGCCATGATAGTCCCTTTTCTCGTAGGGTTTGTAAACAATCCGATCCTCGGTTGAGTTATACGCATCTTCGAGGAGCTGCTTGAACGGACGTTGGTGGTAGTATAGTAGGCCCGAAATGTTAACCGCACCTGTACCGAGGCACCGAAGCTAAAGGGTAATTATCGGCGCAACAAGGATGCTAGCCCGAAAAACGACTATCCTTGATTATGGCATGAGACCTCAGCGAGCTTGACTTTCATATTGCTTGTTTGTTTGAACATCAAAACCCACCAACGCACTGATATGCAGAAGACTGAAACCGCACACTGTGCATTGCTGTGAACATCAAAACCTACAACGCCTGCAAACGATCCTCCTGTTGTGCACGAGATCTTCAGTAGACTGGGAGTGTCGTCTTGGCCGTAACCCCTCAACTGCCGGCCATACAGCCGTGCCGCGCCTAGAGCTCGCTCAGATCTCCCGTTACAAGCACCGTTACATCCGCCAGCCTCGGATGCAAGAAACCGGTCGCCGGTGCATTTTAGTGTCCTCCAGTAGTCGGGAGCTAAACCAAATGTCAGCCTCAAAAGCTTCCCGGCGCGAATGTGGGGTAACTTACACCAAGGTAGACTTTGAACGAATCGTAAATGAGCCACTGGAAGGCCTGGACGTGTCAGTCAGTAACATTCCACAAGATGATGCAGGGTGAAAAGGCGGAACTTACTGTGAGAGTGCCAATCATGAAAATTCGTACAGGCAGACCGTTCCAGAGACCTCCGAATCCAATCTTACCGTAGATCCTGGTCATTGCTTGACCAGCACCCTCACCCCTTTTCCGGTCGGAGTTCAGCTTCGAAACCATTACGTCTTCACCAGGTCAGTATCTGGCGACCTCGCGTCTCAAAGTACCGCAGAGGGAAACTTACCAGCGGGATGGCTGACGACAGCGCACCCGATGCCTGCGATATACCCGCCCAAGAAGCTCACACCCGTCTGCTGCAGCCCGTTGTAGGACGATTTGGGCTTTCCTAAGGTCTTGTAGATCTGCTCGACAGCCTTCTCAAAGGACGCGAACTTGACCATCGTGTACGGAATCTGTCGTGCCCAGAGCGGATACAAGCCCTTGTATAGTCCAGCCACACCCTCTTCCGCGATGACCTTGCTCCAACCCTCTCTCAGCGAGTTTGCGAACGGCGGCATTGTCTAAAGGCGGGAACATCAGTCAGCAAACGTTGACAGCCTCTGCACACGGTGAAGCGTATGTGAAGATCATACCGTCTGCATCCGCACTTTTATGGCCTCCATCGGACACAGCGCAATATCCGCCAAAAACTCCGCACTCGCAGACGCCGCCAGGTAGACAACCGTCTTGTTCATCCCCGGCGCAAGCTTGTCGCCATACAGGTACTTGAACACTTCATAGAAGCCGTACTTTCCAGCGCCCTGGAGCGAATACCCCACGAACGTAGGTGTCCAACCGAAGAAGACACCGCGCAGGCCTTCTTTGCTGTAGATCATCTTCCATGCTTGGGTGTTCGACTTGTATAGCTTGTCATCGACTTGGCGCCGGCATTTCACGAGATCGAGGGGTGTGACCATGGTGTGCGTGGGACCGCATGCTATGTGCCTGTTAGTATCAAGGAGTGGAATTGGGGGTGGAAGTGCGACATACCAATGATACCACCCAGCGTGCAAGCTCCAAAGTAGGTCCCCGAGAACAACTCGATTTTGCGCTGCGGCCTCAAAGCTCCCAGTTTGTCCGACATTTTCGCTTCCTACGCTCTTCGCAATTGCGTCTAAAGCTTCGGTTCGTTTGTCGCGTGCAATGTCTCGATGGCCGGATCGAGCTCGAAGAAATTACCAATTGGCGGTGGGAAAGCGACCAAATATCAACCGAGGACAATTGGTATGAAGAGAACAGAAACTGAGGACCGATGAAGAGTTAACGCGTTCATCGCTAGCTATCTTTGTTGGGGCTGGTTTCCCGCAACATCCGGGCGTCGTGATGACGTCGGTCGCTTAAGAAGCTCGCTAGCGCAGATGACAGTTGCTTGAGCCTGCTTGTAATCACTACGTGCAACACTATTGGCCAACCTTTGGTAGCCAATCTGCTTATCTTGAAGTCAAGAAATTGATCAAACAGTTCCCCGAGTGTCGTACAGTTGAATTGTAAGATTTGTTTGCCTTCGATCGTCTCCCATACCACGAAATCGTCTTTCGACCTCGTCTACTACGACTGAGACGGGGCCTATCTGGTCTACGTAGATAGTTGTATCCTGTAAGACCTACCATTTGCCCTTGCCCTTCTTCTTCTTCGCACCCCCTCCCCCGCCAGGTTTCTGCTGTCCACCCTGCTGCTGCGCGGGCGCCTTCTCCTCTGCAACCGCCCCACCTTGCGTCAAGCCTTCTGCCCTCTTCTTCCCTTTCTTGCCCTTCGGTCTGTAGGTACTCCTATCCCGTATCGGCAGCCACCTCTCAGGGTCCATCTTCTTGTTGGGGTCAAAGTCTTTCGGCATCCTTGCTTTGCGTATCCGCTTCGCCTTGGTCGGTACGGACTTTGGCGCTGAGCGTTTGCTCGCTGTCGAGGTTGGTGCGACCGAGGTAGTGAAGAGGGAGCCTAGCGGTACCCCCGCGGTTTCGAGCGCTGCGGCATCAATGTCGGAGACAAGGCGAGAGGCCTCGGGGAGATAAGAGGTCAGCTCCGAGGGGATGCTGGAAGGGTCCGTGAGGGAGTATGCGGCAACGAGACCAGCGATGGCTGCTCGGTCACTGTCATCTTGATCGTACAGGCCCTTGAATATGTCGCCTGCCACTTTTGTGTTCTCGGCATTATGGGTATCCAGCAATGCGGTTCCGGCGGCGACCATGAGTGCCTTGGAGGGGGCTTCTGTTTTCGACTTGTGCGGTTTACGCCAATATTCTGCTGCTTTTGCTAGTTCTGCTCTCGACGCTCCTGGACGACCTTGCTGAGCGTAAAGCGAGACGAGAGTGGCAACTAGACCGGGTGCGAACCGCACGTCCAAATCCGACGCGGAGCCTGATTGCTCGAGGCGTTTGAAAAAGGACTCGAGAAGATGCGTCGCAGCGGCATGGTTTCCCGTCAAGACATAAAGATGCGCAATGGTTAAGATCAAGCCCACATCGCTTGGCCTCTTCTCCAATAGGGGCACAATCTCTTTGAGCGCAGCCTTTTCGGCTGTAACATTGCGAGCATGTGCCGCTGCGTTTAGCACAGCAGCCATATTGACGGCGGGAGACAGTGTAGGTGCGGGAGCGGCGGCTATGACCTTCTCGGTCGAATTGGCGACACCAGCGATCTTTTGCGAGTGAAGAGAAACGACGTATTCATCTTGCCGTAAAAGGTTCGTCTGGAAAGAGAAGTGCTGATCTGTCTTGGAGGGTTTCGGCGATGAGTGGAACAACCGATGCGAGAGATAGGGGTTTGGGTGGTCTTTCGAAGCGGCGATACTGTTCACCTGCGCGATGTAGCGGGTTGACAGTTCTTTGATCCTGCCTTTTGTGAGCATTCTAGGTCTTCAAAGCTTCCACATGGTCTTACTCAGTGAAGGGTATTGATGCAGCCAGCTTTTCCGCCTCATCAATCTTGCCCAACTGTGTCAGGACAAAGACGTGCTGCACGGACATGGGCAGAAGCTCTGCCTTCTTGTCCTCTTCCGACATGTCTTCCAGAGCGTTGCACAAATCTTTCGCCCTCTTTAGACAAACTTCTCCTTGTGCAAGCTCGCCCCGCGCTATGCTGCCGCAAGCTGCATTGTACGCTGTCTCGAAGACCTCGAGGTCTTCCCGCGACGGCTTCTTCTTCTGTGCGAGCTCGCCTTTCCCGGACCATTCCAACTGCGCGTCTACCGCTCCAGAGTTGATGCGGATGTCGTACTCCTCATCGTTGACCTTCTCGTTCGCCAATTCTCGGTATACGCGGGCAGCTTGTGCGAAGTTCTCGGAGCGGTATGCCTGTTACTATCAGCTGCAGCCCCGACACATGCCATAGCAGCTTCAACGTACAGCCTGCGCAAGTACATGCTTCATGCCACGGTTGGCATCGTCGGACACGCCTTGCGCGACATCCACAGCCTTTGATGCGTTCCCCGTTTTGTACAGCGCATATGCATATTCGAATCGCGCCTTCTCTTGCAAGCCCTTGACATCCTCGAACACCTTCACCGCGTCATCGAATCGGTCGAGATGTAGCAAAGCCGCGGCCCTTGCATGCTGGGCGTCTAGGTCCGTCTTGTTCTTCTTGAGGGTGGCATTGGCGGAGTGTAGAAGCTCGTCGTGGTCATCGATGGACGTCTGTGCGAGGAGCTGGGCGAGAGATTTGTTGGAGGTCGCCATATTTGGTGTATCTGCTATCGCACATCCATCGGCGAACAGTAGGAGAGGGCACGGGGGGTAGTGGGGGTGGATGCGGGCTCGTGTGCGTATGGCGGGGAATGAGATGCTCAATTCGCTAAAAGTTCGTGTCCGTGCGTAGGGCTGGACTATGGGACGTTTGCACGACGTACAATCTCACGTTTTTTTTTCAATTTGCTTCTAGAACCCGTACAAACGAAAAGATGCAAATCAAGTGATTTAAATACGATGTCTCTTTAGACACGAGAAGCCTATGTACACACTAAATACTTGAACCACCCGTGTATAGGCTCCATATATACGTTCCGGTCCATCGCGATTTTGTGTGGAACGGAGTTCAACGCCGGTAATGAGACATCCGCTTCTATATCAGGTCTATGTTGCGAAGCCGCAAAAGGTGGAGGTTTTGGTACAGATGGTGGGCAGGGAACGTGATGCCTCCAGGTATATGATGCCAGTCCAACGCCGTCGCTATGCAAATCAAACATCCTCAAACTCGTCTTCGTCGCTCTCATCCCCGCCATCACCGGTCGATACGGCTGGCGTAGCCGCATTGGTCGGGGTGGGTGCAGCAGACGAGTCCAGTTTCACGCGCTTGGTGTCTGGAAGTCCGTTCGGGGTGCTCACTTCCACATCCTCGAATTCGTCTTCCTCATCATCTTCCTCCTCTTCTTCCTCTTCCTCCTCCTCTCGCTTCCGCTCGGCCGCCAAGGCAGTGAACACATCTTCCAAGTCGTGTGGTTTAGCAGTCTTGGATTCCGTGGCCTCCGTCTTTATGGTAGGCGTATCAACACCGTTGGCGGTTGCTTTTGCGGCGACAGCACTGACATCTTGGCCTTTCAACGCGACGGTGGACTTGACATGCCACTCAGGAAGTTGATTCTGGGCCGCAACCTTGTCCGCACGAGCCTTCTCGGCTGCCCGAGCTGCCTCATTGTACTCTGAGTTGGTCGCGATCTGTACTTCGATCTTCTCCACGACATTGTTGGTTCCCTTGACGGTAGTCGGTCTGACGTTAGTGGCCGGAACGACCTCATGCCTCGCGCCTGGGTTGATTTCCTTGTCGCGAGGCAGCTCAACAGCGTTTTCGAGCGCATCCTTTCCATCGATGGCGGGGATGGTCACGTCGTCAATCTGCTGCATGAGTTCAAGCAATGGCTTGAACAACCTGTTGAACTTGGCAGGCGTGTCATCGTTATCGACGGCAGCCCCTTCGTCGGCGTCGATGGCTGTGAGCGGATATGCACACTGTTTGCACAGGAACCCGCTATCTCGACCGAGCGTGTCGAAGAGGTCTACTACGTCCATGGTGGTCCATTGCGACTTGCACCGATTGCAGAAGAACTCCGCCTTCTCGGCGGTAGGCTTTGCGTCCTTCTTGATGCGCTCGTCGATCTTGTGGATCTTGTATTTGGCGGCATCGATGGCGTGGCGGTAGTCTATGTAGTAGTACTCACGGTTGATGGACTTCATGGCGCCTTCACGCTGTTCCTGGCGCGAGTAGCTGCGTCTGTCAGCGCTGCGCGGTTGTATGCATGCCAACAACGTACACGGAGATGAGCCCGCCCTCCTTGAGCTTGCCGCAGAGCTTGCCCACGTTCTTGGAGCTCTTGCCCGCGTCGAGGATAATGACCAGGTCGGACAGCGCGAGGGCGCCATGAAACACGAGCGCGTCGATGACTACAATGTGCTCCGTCTCGTAGAACATGCGCACCACCGTCTGGACAAACGTCTTGGCGAGCTGCTGCGGATCCGTGGCGGACGGCATGGCGGCGAGCCTTTCGCGGACGACGTGACTACTATGCGCAGAGCTCGAGATCGCGACGAGGATGGAGCGCGGTGTGGGGTGGTCGAGGCAAGTGGAGGCCGCTGAGAAGCTGAGGCGCAACAATAAGATAGACGGGCAGTGGTCCGGGCGGTGGAGCGTACCTGCCGCGCCAAGAGCTGCAGCGTCCAAAAATCAGTGATCCACGCGCCCCCACATTGAAGCTCCAACTTTTACCCACGGTGCCTTTACTCTCTCACTTATGCCCCCTTGCCCACCATGGATCAAGCTTCTGAGAAGCCCAACGCGCCCATGGCTTCCGATAGGGCTCCCAACGGCGATTCACCCATTACCGACCGGAAGCGCAAACGGGAGGGTCGCGATCGCTCGCCAGATGACGACGGGGACCACAGACGGGGACGCGATAGCAGGGACTTCCGACGGGGCGGCGGTCGCGGTAGGGGCGGCAAGCAGCTTCAACACGGCAGCGGTGCGCATAAGAAAAAGAGTATGGGACGTAAGGAACATTTGTAAGTTTTTCTCTCGCCCGCCAGCACGCTTCTCTAACTAAGCAGCCGCGAGCAACTAGATCGTCGAGGGCGAAATGAAGAACAACAGACCAAAAACAAGCAGAAGGCGGAGACAGGTACCGAGAGCACGGCACTTCCTGAAGCTTTTCCATCAGAGGTGGTCGAGGCGGAGGAGCGGCGGCCGAAGCGCAAAGTGGCCGTTATGCTGGGATACTCGGGGACTGGCTATAAGGGAATGCAGATTGACAACACGCAAAAGACGATTGAGGGCGACCTGTTCAATGCCTTCGTCAAGGCAGGCGCGATATCCAAGGCGAACGCGGATGATCCGAAAAAATCGTCGCTGGTGCGATGCGCGCGGACCGACAAGGGCGTACATGCTGCTGGCAACGTCATCTCGTTGAAATTGATCATCGAAGACGACAATATTGTCGACAAGATCAACAGCCACTTGTCCTCGCAGATTCGGATTTGGGGTTTACAGCGCACCACGGGATCGTTCAGCTGCTACCAAGCGTGCGACTCGCGCTGGTACGAATACTTAATTCCCACGCACTCATTTCTCCCACCGCACCCTTCGAGTTTCATGGCAAAGAAGCTGGAAGAGTATGCCGGGAAGACGAATGATATGGAGGGATACAGGGAGCGACAAGCGGAGGTGGCCGACTTCTGGTCAGGTGTGGAGGACCAATACATCAAGCCGATCTTGGAGACACTGGACGACTCGCTCCGGCCGCTTGTTGAAGAAGCGCTGTACAACGTTGAAGCTGTTGACGCTCCGGAAGGCGATCCTGCTATCGATGCGGCGTATGATGTTCCAGGCACGAAGTCCAAAGTTCCGGCTGGAGATCTCGACAACAAGGTGGAAACTGCGGAAGCACCAGAGGCTCTCACGTCTAACGAGGCTATGGATGTTGAGGTCCAACAAACTGTCAATGACATTCAAAGGCAGGCACCCGAGATCGTCATGAATGACCACACGGACGGCACAATACCGCTTCCAAGCTCAGTCGTCGACAAGTCGGCTCTAGAAGCCGCCGTTAAAGCCCTCAAGACGGCCTACATGGATGCGAAGAAGGCATACCGCATCTCCCCGGAACGACAAGCGCGCGTCCAAGCTGCCTTGGATCAATACGTGGGAACTCGCAAGTTCCACAACTACACTGTCCAGAAAAGGTTCAAAGATCAGTCCGCTCAGCGTTACATCAAGTCCTTCAAAATGGCCGAGAAGCCCATCATCATCAACAACACCGAGTGGTTATCTCTCAAGGTGCACGGCCAGAGCTTCATGATGCACCAGATCCGTAAGATGGTCGGCATGGTTGCGCTCACCGTACGATCCGGCACAGACCCGAAGATCTTCGAGACGTCATTCGAAAACCACGTTGTTCGGATACCTAAAGCGCCGGGGCTGGGTTTACTCCTCGAGAGACCGGTCTTCGACTCGTACAATGAGAAGCAGGCGAAGGCGGCCGGTAGGGACGATATCGACTTCTCAAAGTACGAGAAGGAGATTGCGGAGTTTAAGGAGCGCGAGATTTATCAGCGCATCTTCCGAGAAGAGGCAGAGGGTAACCAGTAAGTGCAATCGGCAAACGTTCATGTATGTTTAGACTGCTTACTCTGTTCAGGTTCAACACTTTCTTCACGCATTTGGACAATTACAAGGACCCTACCTTCTTATACCTAACGTCTGGCGGTATCGAAGCTACTAAGAAGCTTGACAGCAAGGCTACGCAGGCGAAGTGGGACGATTCCGACGACGAGAACGCATCGGGTGGTGAGGGCTGAGTTCGAGCGAGACTTGCGTGCTGGACTGCTTTATCTCTAGCTTAAAGCAACTACAATGATGGGCGATATCCATCGAAAGTATAAAAGTATACCCCAAACCCCGCAAGTTATCAAAGTATAGTCACAAATGTGCTTTGTCCATCTCACCGAGTCTACCGTATTTCGACCATCTCCAACTGGCCCTCTTCATTGCACGCAAGGCTGCACCTTATTTTACAAACACTTCTCTCCCCACCCTACTCCTTAGTATAAACCCCCAAACCCCACGCCAACCTCAGCACTGCAAGTCCCCACGCCATCCCCACCGAATCCCACACCACATTCAACTTGCTCCCCAAGACCTCCTTCCACCCAATCGCTACTTCCACCATAGCAATATTCGCACTCTCCGCCAGCATGAGCATCTCGACGTCGAAGATCCAGCCTTCGCTGTGCATGTAGGGGACAATGTAGGGGAGGGAAGCTCGGCTGAACAGCTTGAATCCGCATTGGGTGTCGGCGATGCGGGAAGTGGCGGGGGGTGTAAGGAGGCGGAGGAGTAGGTGGAAAGAGTGCATTAGGAAGTTGCGGAGGTTGGAGCGCTGTGGAAGATTAGTTGGCAATCCAGTGGAGCGGTTGCGGGGATAGACGTACCTTGACGACAGCCTCGCTGCCGACTAAATGCGCACGGCTCCCTATCGCGACACCTCTCCCCTGCTTATCTTCGACACTCTTACACCCCTCAATCAACTTTCCCAAATCACTAAATCTCGACGCTCCATCCGCATCCGCAAAAACAACATACTGCCCACGCGCATGTCTCATCCCGTGCGTCACAGCCCCACCCTTTCCTCTATTCTCTTCTAGAGAGACCACCCTGATGCTACCATGTGCGATATGCTCCGCATGCGTCAAGTCTGATTTCCACGGGCCTGAAGCGGGCTTCTTGTGCTGCGAGAGTTGGTGTTCGCGCGCGAATTCTAGGGCTTTGTCGACCGTTGCATCCGTCGAGCCATCATCCACAATGATGATCTCCCAGCCCTTCTGTAGCCCCTTGTCCTTCGCATTTCCCTTCTCTTGCGGCCTTTCATGTGCGCCTCCAAATTCATTGACCAAGTAATCCACGGCCTCCTCCAACATGCCCACCAGCCTCTCCTCCTCGTTAAACGCCGGAACGACGACACTCATGAACAGCTCCGCCTCTTCGATCGGAAACTGCGGCGGCACAACAGGTTTTGCCGCTCCTGCTCCCGCCTTCCTCTTCGCCGCCTCCTTCTCCGCACTCCATTTATCGATCCAGCATGGTAAGTCTTTCTCCTGGCTTCGACGCCCGTTGGGTAATATGGTAACGTATTGTTTCTCGGAGCGGCGGGGTAGACGCGGGATGGGTGCGACAATGTGGAGGCCCATGTACATCTGTGCATATTGTTAGTATGCGTATATGTACAGGTAAATGTAAACATGGTATTGCTGCGCCTGTACGCGTGCGCCAACATACCCAGAACAGAAAGGCCACGCCTAAAATCCCCAGCATAGAACAAAGAACCCATGGCGGGGGATTCGGTACCCCTGGACGCTTGTAGGAGTCAAAGGTGAAGGGTGGATCCATGGCTGGAGGTGTTCCACCTAACGGTGGGTGTTCGTGAAGCTGGTGCTATCGGCGGGGACTCGAGAACATTGATGCGTGGGTGCGAGGAAGTGAGGAGAACGTGTGAGGTTCAATTGGTGGCAGGAAGCTGCACGTAGGAGCAAGAGAGGTTCCCAGAGGAAGAGAAGGGCGTGTGACGCTTATGTGTTGCATGTGGCCGATTGCGACGCGGCCGACTGATGCAACGTGGTGTAGTGTACTGCCACCTCAAACCGCCTTCCTGATTCGGAGACGCCAGAGACTGACTTCCACCATCCGTGAGCATGGACTCATTCAACACGGAAAATCACCGAGCCTTATGTCAAGCGAGGATCTCGCCTATTTTCAGAGGGCATATCGTCGGTTCATTCTACACATGGAAAGTCACGGGTGCACGCATTTGCCCCAAAAATGAAGCCCATTATCAGGGTGGTGTCGCTTCGGCGAGGCATCACTCGCGTAACGTATATCGGTCTGTTCGTTATTCTCTGCAACTGACTTAATACTTACCAAACAAGTGTTGCTTGGTCCGGTACCATAAGCCCTGGACCCTGTGTATATAAGCTACAAGTCACTTTGGGTTCCATGATGCACGCATTGCCGCGTCTGCTCTCCACGCCTTTTGCACGATGAACGCCTCACAATGTCTTCTGCTTCCAGTCTCTCGAGACTCTCGCTTCACCCCCCCCCCC
>Ga0247733_1000086_pt1 | contig 150535 bp, 139 predicted proteins | sample UWRJL043104R2_FD_180932 | JGI IMG/M metagenome (GOLD analysis project Ga0247733, IMG submission 180932) | Plant litter microbial communities from Arlington Agricultural Research Station in Wisconsin, United States - UWRJ-L043-104R-2 | ecosystem: Environmental > Terrestrial > Plant litter >... | reverse complement strand
ATGCGAGCAGCGGCGCCTGCCTGTCAACGCTTAAGGGCCATAGCGACTGGGTCAGCTCAGTGGCCTTCTCTCACGACTCGACTCGGCTGGCGTCGGCGTCAGAGGACCGTACTGTCAAGATCTGGGATGCGAGCAGCGGCGCCTGCCTGTCAACGCTCAAGGGCCATAGCGACTGGGTCCACTCAGTGGCCTTCTCTCATGACTCGACTCGGCTGGCGTCGGCGTCAGAGGACCGCACTGTCAAGGTCTGGATGCGAGCAGCGGCGCCTGCCTGTCAACGCTCAAGGGCCATAGCGACTGGGTCCACTCAGTGGCCTTCTCTCATGACTCGACTCGGCTGGCGTCGGCGTCAGAGGACCGCACTGTCAAGGTCTGGGATGCGAGCAGCGGCGCCTGTTTGTTGACGCTAAACATTAGCCATCAAATTTACCGTATCTCCTTTGACGTTTCTGGCTCGTATCTCCAGACGGATATTGGCACTGTCGACATTAGTGCTCTAGCAGGTCGAGCCGCTTCTTCTCAACCTATTCTAAATCCTTGCAGTCCTCAGTATCATGGCCTCACTCTTAGCAAAGATGGTGTATGGATAGCAGATAATTCAGAAAATCTACTGTGGCTACCCTCAGAGTATCGACCGTCATGCTCAGCAGTGTCAGGGGATACAATTTGCGTAGGTGTTGGAACAGGAAGAGTGTGGATATTCAAGGTTGAGTGCAGCAATTCCTAGGATATCTCAAGATGGGTGACTTAGGGAGATAAGCGAAGAGCCTAATTACAAGGTTGTAATAGCTAAGTCGTTGCTATAAGCATTAAGCTGCACGAAGGTACTTCACGTCTAGACTCGAACGCCTAATTAAAATGATAGCATATAGTAACGACAGTAGTTACATTTTCATACTTTCTATAAAGCTAATGGTAACGACAGTAATTGCTCGTCTGAGCCTTCTCTAACGCTTGCTCTTTTATATGAATATCTAGACCTGGATGGAGTAAGTTAGCCGCGCAATCTATCTTTGCTAATCACTGATTCTATACCCTTTCTACACGGTGGGAAGCTTCCAAGCCTGGTACCCCCAAATCTTCTGCCCGCTCTTCGTGTTGGAGAGGTCTGCAAAAATCTTTTGGTTAGGGTTACACCCCGAGTCACTTGCAAGAGTTAGCTTCAACTTTTCAATTATGCAACGAAGCCGATACAGAATCTCTTACCTGAAGAAGACAGCGTCGTAGCCCTCGTACTTTATCATGTAGAGCCCTGCCGCGCCCCCTACACCATTACATCCGAATGTAGCGATCCCATCTCCGGTAGTATGAATATTTACTTCGGTACCAGCTTCAGTGTAAATCTTGCCGGCTATGTCGGCTCGCTTATTCATTGGTGATGCAACCTCATTTAAGGTCGCCGGAGCTAGCGTGTTGGCTTTCGATGGCATCGATCTTGCGGCGGTAACGGCGGCAAGCGCGAGGGCGAGAGTGGCGGAGAACTGCATCGTGGTGTTTTTGGACGACTTTGGGAACTTGGTGTATGGATATAGTCAAGTGGTTCGAGCGAGAATAGTGCGTAACAAGTGATAGTGAATGTGGTATTCGAAAGTGTGGTTGGAACTTGGGTAGTATTTTGAAGGGCGGAAGCACTCAGCTTATATAGTCGTACACATCGCTATTAGGTGGTATAAACGCCGCAGTTCATTGTGAAGCTTCCGAAAAAAGACTTTAGGCGTCAAAGGTACTCGTTATAGGTTTCGGGCAGCCGGTGATGTTCTGACAATGAATGCTTTCGCGCGTAATACGACATCGAATCGCATGACACGCCAAATGATAGATTATGCAATATCTGAAACAGTACGCACTCGTCAACATATGGGCCTTTACATTGTATCAAGAAGTTACGAAGCAGCCTAGTAATATGTTTTCTTTTGTTCTTTCTTTGGTCTACCGCCCCCGGATCTCGACTGGTAGACCAGACGAACTTCAGCCAAGGACACTCGCCACAAACGATTCTCAATTTCAATGATGAAAGATCATGGTCCTTATTCGTTTACTCTATATTTTGATATGGGAAGGCTAATAGTTTGATATTCTTATAATTCCTCACTGTTCTTAGACAGAGGCAGTTGTTCTTAGTGACTTCTCTAGGTCAATGTAATTGCTACAAAGACAAAGAAGAAGACAACTGATGTTGCCCATGGTTACCTTTTGACGACAAGTCGCTAACAAAGTTTCGCGCATCGCCTTCTCCATTGCAGCTGAAGCACGAGACGCCAAGCACCATGATACCCCCAACGCTTATTCAGCACCGTGCTCGTCGCAACAAAAACAAACAAATGGCAAAAACATACAACAGCGGGTATTCGCTAGTGGTCACCCACCTAACTACTAATCCGCCGGTACCATGCTTAAGTACAGCTGAGCGAACGGGAAGCTCTGGTTTCATGGTCCTATGGTCGTATGTATTAGAAAGGTCTAAGAGTTGATTATATATCGACTGCAGTTTTTACAGCTACAGCTTCTTCGTGGTCTCCTGGCTCAACTCAAAGATGGTAGTGGCATTCCAAAAGTCCCGACCCCGCGAGTGATGCTCAATCTGGCGCATAGTTTGAATGGACAGGGACGTCATGACGAAGCTGAGATGGCGCAGGAATCCTTTCGCTGCTGGAAAACATGAGATATATGCTAAGAGAACTGCTGAAAGGATAGAATGTATGAAAGTCGTTTGTCACAGCCAGTTCTATCAAGGGAAGACCCTGGAAGCAGCGCAGACTATGCGAGAGCCGATACAAATGATTGCGGGTCAGTGGGGACCACAGTATTCTCGGGTCCTTGAATTCAAGAATGTTCTGGAGGGTTGGCTTCGAGGTTGGGGCTATGAGGACGCTACTGCATTACGGGGGGAGAAAGAAGAGCAGCTTGATGGAGTCGTGGACTTGAATGAATACAGTCGCTTTAGCGCAATTCTTGGGTTGTAATGTCAAATTTTGGCTACGTGGAAGACTCTCGTTCTTATTTCCCATGTCCATTTTAAGTGACCACACAGCGTCTGCCTTCATCTTCTCCGCCAGGGCTATCGACCACCGCTCCATTTTCCACAAGTAGCAGCTCATCAACTCTCTCCACAGCATATTCGACCCGCTTCCATGTCTCCAAGCTCCCACTATTTGTATTGAGTTCCCAAACCCGCGCTCGTCGGTGAAATCGCTTTCTGTCGAACGAACAATATCCCCCGAACCCAGTGCCACCTCCATAGCACAGCCAAGGGCCAAGTTGAGGGGTGTTGTTGCCATCCTGGCCCGTTTGTTGTGGCAGCAAGGCGCAAAAGTCATTCACATGATCGTGCCCGCAGCCTAATGCTGATATGCCTTCCTTGACCAAAGCATCGTAGAAGTGGGAATTGAAGCTAGGGCCCTCGGTCGGTTCCCTCCGGTTGCCGCTGCGTATACTAAGATTGCGAGCCCCGAACTCAGGGAGAGGGATATGTAGGAATGCCAAAGACAGATGAAAGCGGTCGTCGTTATTGTCCTTCTGACGCGCGCTTCGTTGCGCTTGGGATGCGTTCGCGAACCAATCAATTTGGCTTTGCTTGATAGGTTCGTAGTCAGGATTGTGTATGAAGCTCGGTATTTGACCGTGCGAATCCAGGAAATAGAAAGTCGATAATGGGCGCTGTGACGGAGCTGGGGCCAGAACCGGGAGGTAGAAGTTGCCTATGCCGTCGACTTGCTCTGGGCCTGACTCGCAGAGGCTATAGGGCAAATTCTGAAGTATGGACATCTGCGCCGTGCCTATAACCCAGTCAGCAAGACCCAGCTAAAAGGGCCGCATACATATCTTGCAGAGCCAAGCAGTCTACGCTGTTTGGTGCGATATGAAAGAGGTCACTTACGCGACAGTGCGTGAGCGCCCTCGCTATCATGATTACCAAAGACGGCTGCGAATGGAATCGAACGCTTGATGATAGGAGCAACTACCTTGAAAAGGGCAGATTGGCTGTCGGAGATATCGTGGTGTATCTGATCTCCACTACAAATCACAAAGTCCGGTTTCTCGACATCTAACACATTTTCAATGAAATTTACGGTAAGTGGATCAGCCTCGCTCTCTGGAAGATGATTCCCATGGGCATCAATAGCATCTTTGCAGACCCCCACACCAGTGACCATGTGCGTGTCAGAGATCTGGACAATCTTGAATCTGCCATCTTCCCTAACTCTCAAAGCGGCCCGAGCAGGTTTTGGCTCGGCCCTGCCGCGGAGTACGCTTAGCCTTGCAGCCGGTGCCTTTGGCCAACGGTCAAGGTAGAGCGGCGATGGCGTCAGAGTCCATTGTGGTCGTGGGTCCACGGCATCTTCACCAAAGAGAACGTCCACCTCAGTCACAGTCTGGCCAATGCCAGAGAACTTGCTTCTCAGCACCCAAATTCCACCAAGTCGACTCTCCCATAATCGATCCGAGCTTGGATTGGGCGGCGGCTCGCCAACTCTGATATCCGCAATCACCAGGTCCTCAGGTACGAGCTCTTTCTCATTTGCTAGCGCTACATACAACCATGCGCTCTGCTGAGGCTCTGCATATAGATAGAGATCTTTCTCAATGCGGTGCCATATGTGCGGGTCCAGTTCGCAGGTGGAAGGAGGAAAGGTCGGAGAGAAGACGCACACCTTTAGGTCCGTGACAACGGGATGAGCGGGATGAGCAACAACGATTGTGGTATGAGCAGACATCGCCACCTTAGAGGGGAAGAAGAACCGCGAAATAGGGCGAAACATGAAAATCACTATTGCTAATGCAATCGCAAATTGCCATCCCACGTCAATAGGAGGACATGTGGAGCCAGCGTTGGTGAGGCTGAGGTTTGTAAGACGGTGACGAGGCGCATGTGTCCTATCTCGAAGACATGAAAAATGGAGATAGAAATGCGGTGAGAAGAGACAGCTCAAGAATGAGGATGCAACTCGATGGATGGCGCGGTTTAGGAGGCTAGTCCGGAAGAACATCGGCACTTTGACGGCTCAACAGATCTACCGAACGCCGGTGGCCCTTCACCCGCTCGAGGTATATCTTCGCAACGACTTGAATGTTGAGATACCGGTAGGTCACTATTGGATGGCTCTTGTGCGTCCAGGCGGGTTCTGGCCGACTGCTCAACATGCAGCTCGCATGTAGTACATGCATGCGTTCAATGCCATCGTCCTTCAATGCTTGACCGGTAAGAGCTCCACCCACTTAGTTGCAGCTCGTGCAGGCACATCATGCAATGTAATGCGATGCGGCGTCGTCAGGTGTAGTGAGCGACTTAATGCATTCATCCCGCATGTGAGTGAATGGGTGTTCGCAGCCCCACGGTTACCCTTCGCTCATGCCGCCGCTCACGCCTACCCGCTGCTCTTCTAGCGCAGGCCAATGACCTTGCCGCTCCCCGCCCGCCGTCCCTGTCGACCGCAGATAGCGGGTTTCACAGCGCGATTATGTGTACAAGAATGCGCGTTCGGCGCCGGGCGATATGGGATGCTGCGTACTCTAAGAGGCAAGTACAACAACGGCCCGCGGCCCCCAAGCCCAAAGCTGTCCCATTACGGCGCACCTTCACGATTTGCCATCGAGGCAGGTGGAGGTTTACGTGGAGAACTGCGAAAGCTCACGCTGGGGCGACACGGAGGGAAAAAGAGAGCGAGACGGGATTCAGGGGTTGCAAGCTGGGACGTAGTACAGTTTGCGTCTGGGCCTTCGGATCGCGTGTTTGGTGGGCATGAACGGTGAACGGTAGTGTGGGTGGGGAAGGGTTGGGCGAACCCAGTCCGCTGAAGCACGCACAGACCCACCGGCCTCAGCGTCATTACCAACGTGGCTACTCCCTCCCTCGTCAACCTCTGAACGCCTCTCCATATAACTCTCATCTGCGCAATACGGACTACCTCTTAAAGTGCAACTCTTCCTTCCTAAGATCGCCTTTTCATCTTGGCACCCTACTACGCCTCATCCTGAGCCTCTCCTCACGTACCGGCCTCAAACCTCGTTTCAGCCGCTACAGTCCGAGCGACCTCACATTGGTTCTATCAGACTCATCGCAGATGGCGATGCAGGAGTCTGTTATACAGTAGCCACTTAGTTTAGACTACAAGGACGTGGTTGGCGCAGGCATCACCGCAATTGTCGCGCGTCTCGATGCCGTCGTCAAGTTCTTTGGGCCGTCCGAGTTGAAGTTCTTTGAACGGGAGAAGCTGGTCTATGAGCGCCTTGGTCGTGACCACAGCGGCATCGTTCGATATTTTGGCGTCTTGGAAAATGCTATTATATTGCAATTTGCAAGCCGGACATCTATCAGGCAGTACGTCGCAAACCAGAAACAAGTCCCACTCTCTCTTAAGCTTCGTTGGATCGAGCAACTTTTCGATGCCGTGCAGTTTATTCATTCAAGAGAAGTACTCCATGGCGACATATCGTGTAACAATGTTTTCCTCGATGAAGATCTCAACATACAGCTAGGTGACTTTGGCGGATCGGCCATTGACGGCCATTCACCACTCGTCTGTTATGAGGCTAGTCACGAACTTCCTGATCAAGACATCTCATCGAATACTGAACTTTTTGCTCTCGGCTCTACTGCTTATGAGATTATGACTGGCTCGAAGCCGTACAAGGACCTACTCGATCACGAAATATCGACTGCATTCTCTGAGGGCCGCTATCCTGATCCGGAAACTGTGCCGGCCTTGAGACATACGATTATGGGATGTTGGAAGCAGCGCTATGCGACTGTGGAAGAAGCCTTTGGAGAAGTGAAATTAGAGGGTACGTTCAATTCTTTGGCTAGGCAGCAGAAGCTAACTATTCGGCTAGTCGCTACCATCAAAGAGCCGCACCGTTTTCTCGCTCTGCTCTGCCGCCGATCAATTTCGATTCCCTTTCTCCTGACCGTCGTGTCCCTGGTTCCAGTTGTAGGCTGGGTAAAGCGCTGGAGGTTACTCCAATAACGCATGTCAGCAACGTCTGTAGCGTTCAGTCGACTTACTTGGCCAAGTAGAGGTGGACATTGTGGGCACTCGCCAAGTTGTTTGGAGGACCCAGTCACAACCGGATTCCCGCTCTTATCTTTGGCTGGAGAGGCGTCTGGACAACGGTGCCCATTTTCTCTGGCCTTCTGGCACTCATCCCATTTCCGAACCGGTTGAACGTGGCGAGGCCGACATGACATTGCCCGCATTGCAGATATCCTGCTGTTGACGGTGGTGCATGGTGGTTATCATCCCTGCACGTGCTTACGCAAAGATCATCCTTGTTGAGCAGAGCTCGACGCTTGCAGACGGGGCAGGTGTGTGCGGGGTGGGGGTGACCCGAAGCCACTTCGACGCGTTATCCGATGCCCCGCTTCACAGCTGCATATTGCGTGTCGATCGCTAAAACCCAAAAAGGACACCAATCAAAGCATGTTGCTGTTCACCGGAAAATGCACCTGCTCACGGGGAACAGCATCAAGAGGTATAAGTGCCGCTGATAGAACTCGTTTCTTTTGCGAGCACCTCTCTCATCCTCCAACGCACCATTTTACAGCTATTGAATATCACCATCTCCACAACTATTCGTCTTAAGTCTTTGCAATGGCAACCGTCACCCCTTACGTGCTTGTCAATATGGAGACTTGCGCGCAATGGAAGCACGGCAACATAACAGGCGCAATTGAATGCGAGTCTTGCGGAGAACCCCTTACTGGCGGTAATCAGTAACTATCAACTGGTACAGAGCCCGTGGTCGTTATTACATTGGTGCTAAGCTACTGTCTCCAGCTTCATCGCACAAATCAGAGATAGGATACACTGTAGCTTAAATCCAATCATTTCCAATTGCTTTTGCCCACTTCCGATATAACTGCATGTCCGTTGGAAAACCTTCTCGTTCCAAACTCTCCACCAACAGCGTAGCCCACGCTCGCCTTTCACCCGTTCCTTGTAGGAAGAAACCAGCAGAGACGAGTGGTTTTGTACCTAACCAGAACTTTGGATAGTATGCAGCAGACTCCCAGTCAAGAATCCCAACAATGCTTCCATCCCCCGACAATATAATGTTTGACGGCCCCAGGTCGGCGTGATAGAAATAAAATAAGTCGAATTGACCTTCCAGAGACTCTGAGAGGTAGTCTTCTAACTGATGAGAAGAATAGGGACCTAAAGTCCAGGGCTTCCACGAAGGTTCTGCGTCTGGAGGGTGACGGGTTAAGAACTGGTCTTGAAGACTACTCCCTTTTTCAGTCATTAGCCTTTCAGATGTTCCGCAGGCTAGTTCCTTGCAGTATTGCGCAACTGTGTCGGCAACCTGCGTACGTTGATTGGTAGAGAGCGTCTTCCATGCGTGATCCAGTGTCTGACCTTTCAAGGCTTCAAGGATTAAGAAGGAACGGTTCCAGTCAACATCCACCCATGAAAAGACAACCTCAGGTACCGGAACTGATGATGTGCTTTTTACAAAATGTATTGTGTCGCTCTCGCGTTGCATACCGCTGCGCCAGGCTTTAACCTTGATAAAGGTGCCACCGATGTTCCAGACTGCTGCCGATGTGCCCGCGTGATGGATGCGATCAGCTGCGGAATCATTCGACAGACCCGAGTCATCTTCGGAAGATTTGCGAATCTGGTATGTTTTCCCGTCGTGCATCCAGCTGGTAACGGCGTTGCTGGTTGCGGTGTTGGTAACTTCGCAGACATAAAGAGAGCCAAGCAACCAACAATCTGGGCCGACACGGGTAACGGAGTCTTCAATGCGAGGGTTCATAGGACTAAAAAGATTAGCGCAGCCATAGCAGTAGATGCTCGCACAACATACCAGAACATTGGTAGGCGGTGAATGGTACAAGGATTCGTGGGTGTGGTTCGTGTGCGTTCCTGACGACGAGGACGAGTGATAATCCGGGAACGATATGTTGATGATTCTGAGAGTATGCGGAAGTATGAGGCGGTAAAGCGGTAGACACGTCGTGGTGCGAAGGGTGGTGATGGCAGTTGTTTGCGAAACGCTAAGTTCTCTTCGGTTCTAGCTCCATTCACACCGAACGTCGACCGCGGCCGATGACCGTCAGCAAGAAGGAGCCATATCCAACAGCGTCCCGGCCCGCGGCAACTCCTACATACCCAAAGACGATAATGGAGTGGTCTGTAGCGCGCAGGACCAGGAGGCGACCTTACGTGCCTACTAGCATGCCGGTTCGCCACTTTTCGGACACCGGCTCTGATTGTAGTGAAACTTGGCCGGCCTTCGCAACACTCCACCGATCACGAAGCGTTGATTGCTCGACTTTCGGTCCGAAAACGACGTGTTCGTGCTGGACTTTCAATGTGTATATTGCTAAACTTATAGTGCGTCACATTATTTCCATCTCACGAAGAGCCTATTGTCTGATCATTTCGTTCTGTCTCAACCAAGAGGTCATGCAACCTCAACGCCCACAAATGCCACAAAACAATCGATCTAATCCCGCTGTAAATCCGACAAGCTTATCCAACCCAAACACCATAAAGCTATGCAGCCCGGGACCTCGAACGACCAGCGTTTGTATTTCCAATTCCAGTACACTCGAAGCTTTAATGAACCTTCATCGACCTCCACATGTTGGGATGTGGGCGCGCGGCCTGAGCTCGCAGCAGTCGGATCGCTGATGCAGAATTGACGGCTTGATTGCGATGCGCTGCGTGCATGTGCATCTTGCGGTCGAGGCGCGAATGTAGTCGTTGCACGGCGTTGTACTGGCTCGGTGCCTTGGAGGCGTCCTGGAGAAGCGACATGACTGCATCACTGGTTAACGTCGAGCTTGATCGGAGGGAAGTGATTTCCTTACCAACGTTCTGGAACGAGAAAATGGCACCCCGGGCCCACATGACAAACGCAAGGACGACCTCAATAACTCGCTGAGTGGGCAACATCTTGACTGTCGGTGTATTGCGTAGTAGGAGGTGGCTGAGTATGGCAGAAGAGACAAGTTGGGAATCGCACGGATGAGTTTCTCGTTGATCGACAACGAGTATAAGTAAAGAATGACTAGGGTTACCAGGACCCTGGAGTAGAAACGAATGTGAGAGAGCGTGTAACTGTTTTCCTACGTGCTGTGCCGCACTGCGGGCTTTAAAGCCACATCTGCGCTGCACTTTCGGCCTTTCTCCAGCGGCCATCGATAAGGTTTCTCTTGGTGTGCGTTTCAGATCCGATGTAGGGTTGGGAGGGTGGTTTGTGCGTGCCTTAGGTAGGTATTTTGTAAGCCTTTCTAGATCTACGAAGACCGAAGTCCGAGTATGTGTGACGACTTAGGCGTGACATGCCCGGAATTTGCCTAGAGATGAGGTGTGGTGTCCAAATTTCAAGGCATGATCAGCGCGACTGCTCTAGGCTGTAAGATGGTACTTAATGAGGTGGACCTAGAATATGTGCACATGTGCGGACCCACTTGTGAATGTTGGAAGTCAACAGTCACGTGACAGAAGCGTCAAGGCTCCAGGACCCTCGGTAAGTCGGCACATCTGGAGGTGGCATGACAAGCTTCTTCCTGTAGCAATTCCCGTAATAGACATGTGCCCAACAGCCCGAAGGGTCATCGAGTCAGAATCTCGAGTCCTCATCTCCGGACCTCAGCTACGACAATAGCACGCGAGTTACTTCATGCGAAGATCCAAACGACCTCTGGAGAATATTCTGCATCAACCTAGGGCCCTCGGTCCATACACGCCATTCGATTTCACGCACCGCAAACTTCTGCTATTCGTACGGTAACGTCCCGCAGTCGATAAAAGGCTGACAAGTGGCCCAAGCGCGTCGCTGCGCCTACGGACAAAAACCGCATCGGCACTGAAGCGGTTCCTTTCGGAACCCCGACAAGTAAGCGCAAATCCACAGCCCTCGTCAGACCGTCCCGTCCCACCAATCATGTTGTGGAATTGCAGCATGGATGCGGCCGGCGCTGTGAACAGCTGACGCTTTGGGGCGCTCAGCATTACATCCCGCGAGGTGGCTGTGAGCAGTTACGGGCAATAGCGCGGGGTTGTTGATGGCGGCGCATGAATATAGATCGAGTGGAGGCTGCTGTCGCGCACGACTTTGGGCTGCGTTCCCGAATCTCACTCTTTCACCTCGCTCGACGCTCGACGCTCGCTTCTTCGCTTCGAACTCCACGTATCGCGTCTACACCTGCACGCAAAGACGCCCGCCGGAGCGACATCCACGATCGCGAGAATGGGTCATGAAAGCGTCCTAAAGATGGCGGTCTTCCCGTCCATCTCCCTCCTCGTCCTTTCTTTCCTCTCCGTTATCCTCACGACACATTACTGGATCCTCGGCGACTGGATAATGGGCCGCTGGATATCAGTGAAGAGCGAGTTCCCGGAGAAGACCAGATTCCCGATCGACGAAGTCATCATAGATTATACCGAGCCCAGCACGCAAGCGACGATCATATCGGGGTGTTTGAACCTGACGGCGGGCGTGGTTGCGATCATCGCGTGGAGGAAGCTGAAAAATGGCTCCATAGATACGGCTTTCCATTCGGTATGGCGCGACGGTGTGATTCTTGGAGAAGCGCATCGCTGACAGTGACATTAGCCTCTCCGTCGCTTCTATATCATCGCCGTCTTGATCACCTGTCTGGGTGGCGCCTGCTCCGCCATCGCATCGATCGCTACCCATTTTACCGACAAGGGCGACGACAAGTACAGTTGCACGCGGACGACGGGCAAAACGGTCTCGCTTGGCCAGCCTTTTACAAATTTGATGTGCTCGAGGGAAATGGGTGCATGCAACTTTGCGAAGCCGAACTTGAAGGGAAAGCCGAAGGAATGGGCGGCTAATCTTGTCTGCAATGAAACGGTACGTGCAAACTTACTGGTCCACCTGGGCACTTTGAATTGGGATGCCTTACTGACTTTATTGTAGATGGTAGTTAAGTGGCTTCAGATCATACTTGTCCTCAACGCTGCTATCGTAATGGGAATGTTCGTGTTGCAGGCGAGGCAGCGGACGACGACGAAATGGGCGAAGGAGCCCAAATAGGTGCCGCCACATGTCAAATAAGTGTCACGGCACACGGGCATTGCCCCGACTATGCCTGAAGCATTTCGAAACTGGGCCCGAAGGTGAAGGCCATCAGGAGGAAGAAAATAGGCACCAGACTGAGGAAGATACCATGCGAGCGGAGTTGGATGCCAAACGGGAATCTTCTCATTATTGGTATTCGCGTTGCTTTCAGCCGCCGAACCCCAGTTCTTGGTCCCACTGCGATGGACGGTACTTGCTCGCTTGTTCGCGGCCCCCAACCAGGGCAAGTATTGTTTCAGGAACCTTGCCTTCAGATCGCGCTCGTGGAATGCTTCATCTGCTATCGCTTGCTCGCCAATCATTCTCGAATCATCTACATCTGATGCGTTCTTGCGCGCGGCTACTACGCCATATTTAGCAACTCTAAAATAAACATATTTCTGGGCTCGTTTACATGCTCAACTCTGTGTGACAATAGCAACGAACTTCTTTAAATATCCTCCGCCGTTCCTCACCAGGCCACACAATTGAATCAATTCGTATCACTACGACAATGGCCTTGCTCGACCTTACACGCGAGTGCGTCCCAGCTTTTGCCATCGTGCTGGCAAGCACACTTCTATTTGTGACAAAGAACCGTACCGAAGGCAGTGGCGCCTATCAGCAAGCAATGAACACAACGATCGATGCGACGTCAACGAGAGTAAGTCTTTTCTCATATGATCAATTGAGAGAATTGCGTTGACCATCATAGCAGGTGTCCAGCAGACACCCAGGATTAGAGTCTACTGCAAGGACACAAGCCGTGGAAGATGTGGAGCTTGAGGACCTTGATAAACTCACCGACGACGTATATGGAACCATCAACGCGTGTACGAACGAGATCCAAATTGCGGAGGCAACACAATTACTTCCAGAGACCGACTATCAGGATATCGATTACGATACAACAAGCTCTAAAATCCGACTACTACATAAGCTTCACGGAATTGTGGCGGCAAATGTCCCGGTTCGTTCTTTTGGCGACCACGATCACTTCAGCGGGGAAGCAGCCGATGACATTGATTCCGTCGCACATAGCCTACGGATCGCCATGTGTCGATTTGCTGTCCGCCAAAACCATCTGGAACTTCTCAAGCACTGCTACGCTTCGTGCCAGTCCTCTACTGAGGAAGAATCGTGGTCTATAATTTGTCTCGCAATCTCTTACAGCCGCCCGGAGGCTTTCGACTACCTTATGGATCGACATCACAAATCTAAGGCCAAGCTTCGATCCAGAGCCCTTGAGTGTGCCGCATACCATGGACGCGAAGACATGATGGAAACTCTAATTGCAGAAATGGATCATGTAGACGGTAGCCCCTCGACACATCCGCTGACCGCAGCGGTTGTAGGTCGGCAAATCGGCGCCGTCCGGCTCCTTCTGCGCTGTGGGGCCGTAGTCAACGTGCAGGATAGGGCTTGGATGGGTGCGACGCAATATCCTACGCTCCTTTCCGCCGCTACGGACTGCAGCGACCCTACTTTCGCAAAAGCACTGGTCGCGGCTGGCGCATCTTTGCGAGACGAGAACCCAAAATGGGACACTCTTGGACTTTTGATTAGCGCTAACGATATTCAAAAGATAGTGTTGCTCGTGGATGCCGCCGCAGAAGTGGGAGAAAGCGTAGGTGGGCTTGAGGATGTTCTCCAACTGGCAGTGTCCCAAGGTCATTGTGATCTGGCGGAATTTGTGCTCCAGGCAGGAGCCAATCCAAACGCAGAAGAAACGAAGTTGGGTCTGTACGGATCGCTGTTCCAGTGGGCATGCGACCAAGGTCACGAAGCCATGGTCAAAATATTCATCCGCTACAACGTTGATATAAATCGGCCGAAGAGGCCTTACGCAAAATTTGGCGGGCAGAACCCTTTACATGCTGCCGTCTGCTCCGGAAGCAACCCTGCCGTTGTGGATCTACTGAGGGAGCTTGGGGCTGTTGAATCGGATGCCATGTCGTACTAGGATCTATGGACCTTGGACAGCAGGGAGGCGTGGAGGCTAGATACGGAATTGAAGACCTCGTCATTCATGTTGTCAAAAGTGCAATGATGGAGCAGTGCCAAAGAGTGACTAAGATTTCGAAGAAGCATGAGGGAAAGCGCAGGCTCCAAAAGGGAAGTTGGTGCAAGCGCTCAGGTGTGGACACGCAGTTCTCAAAGCTTGACACTACACGTTGCTTTTCTCAGGTTCATAATGTAACAACAGGACTTGGAGGATAGTTCATAAATTGACAACCTGAACTCTCGCTGACGCTGATGCGAGCTATCTAGAAGAGAGTTCCATTCCTTACTAGTGGCCCGGTCGGCGGCTCTTGGTAGCCATTTGCCTCCAACGCCCAATCCGTCCTTGCTTTGCACGGCACACATCCTGGCCAATAATACTCCGGAACCCTCCCACTCACAGGGTTTCGGTACTGCCACCACATGCGTTGGATATCCGGCCATTCGATGAACTTCCCACCTCCACCACGGAACGTGCTCTCTCGATCGCCAATATCTGCCAACCAGAGATCAGGTGGGTACTTCTTGGTCCATGCAGCGGGCTCCGGATTCGGTGCACTGCCATTGCGCGGCTTTGCGTCCGACCAGCCTCCTTCCCACGATGAAGACTGCCAATAGAACTCGTCGATTGTTACACTCCACAAGCGCCACTTACCATCTTCCAGGACCATCTGATCATGGTATATAGCATTGTTGAAGGATCCTGCCTTGGTCGCAGAGGTCGAAGGCTGAAGAAGCCTGGCGCGAAGTGTTGCCGAGCGTCCGTCTTCGGAAACGAGAACGACAGGCTGCGGACGCCAGTGGAAAGAGATGCTGTTACGTAGGGCCGATCGGTTTCTACCATAGGAAGCAAAGCACGCCTCACCGATGCGTTCGGGAGTGATAAAGTAGCCTGCAAATGGAGAGGCTTTATGACCACGTCGTGCAAAGAGTGCACCCATTGTAGCGCAGTCAATATCGTCGAGGATGTATCCGTAGGCGTGGGATTGGTTTTCGGCACCATCGTAGGCGGCTGATTTTTGGAGGCGGCGTTGAATATCCGCGAGATCAGATGTTGTTGCGTTTCCGGAGCCGAAGTTGGCGACTGCGCTCGCTCGAAGATTGTTGACATTCAGGAATGGCGGTATGTATGTGTTTGGCGCCCTCAGTCCTCCGTCACCCCATCCCTTGTAGTAATTCGCTACCACAAGAGGAGTACTTTCAACGTGTTGCACCTTCCACAGCCCTTCTTCTTTCAAGAACTGATATCGAAGGACGTTAAACTCCCACGATGCGGTCCGCTTACTCGCGTCTCCCAGCATGGCGATCTCCAATCCTCTCCCGATAGCGGTCTTGCCGTCCTTGCCCACTTCGACGATCAAACCAAATATCGGATGGTCATTGTTGATACCCTGCGTTAATCCCTCCGGACCCAATCGCTCCAGCGCCTTTCTCACGCCAGCAAGTCCCGTGTAGTTCGCCACTCCGACGATAGAAACGGTAGTATTTGCGGTGTGTAAATCAACAACATCTGTCCACAATCTTCGGTCGACATAGAAGCCGTGCGAATGCATCAAGTTCCTCACTTCGTCCTCATCGTTCATCCTCTGAATCCTCTTCTCTAACGCTGCCATGCTCAAGTTAGTCTTCGGCGCGTCTCCAACCGCAGGCGGGATCGGAATCCCTGAGCTTTCCGCCGTGAAATGGTATGGTACGATCGGAAGCCCGCGGCCACCGACATTTCTCCACCCACCAACATAGGGTCCTTCGTACAACGCATTATAGCCCAACAACGAGATGCGCCATCCCTTCCCCGTCCGTACGTAGTCATTCTCGTATATCCCACCCTGAATCTTCGTTCCACCCTCTCCATCGCCAGCGAATCTCAATCCATTCCATCGCGCCTTCGCAGTCATTCCATCAACTGAAAGACTCACCAACGGATTTTCGATAATCCATGTGTTAAGGCTGCCGAGTTGTATGCCGTCCATCTTCCCCGCATCAGTGCGCAGCCATGATTCGATTGCGAGAGGGCCGTGGGCAGTTGCATTCCCCCATTTCAACGTTCCGTTTGCTGAAAAGAGGGAAGAGACTTCGTCGAAGCGGCCAAATTGTGCGAGATGCGCGAAACTGCGTTGGATGTCTTTTACTTCGCGGATGGATTCTACGCGGGAGACGTCCCGCGCGAGAGTGTCGATGGTAGGAGTAGCTTCGATGAGGACGCATGCTCCGAGGAGCAAGCAGGATATGGAGATCCTCATGGTTTGGCGTAGTGTTACAGGTTTCACAGCAACTAAATATGACCGCGTCCTCCGCGGATGATCCTCGTTGCGTAATCGTTCGCAGCGCGCCACTTAAATGTAACGACGGCCGATCATGAAGACTGCTGGCATAAGTGCCGGTACCTTGGCTTCAAGTCCTTTGCGGAACAACCGCAATTCACAATCCCCATGTTCCCTTACATTACGATAACACTATATGTAGATGAACTCGCCCATCCCAAATCCCCGCAACCTTCCCCACAACTAAGTACCGACATTTGATCTGCCAATGACAACAAGCAGACCGACGCTCTCAGCGTAGGATCCATGAACACCTTTCTTCCGCGCTTCTGATCGCGCGTGCACTCAATTTCCCGAAGGGCTCGTGACAGCTTTCCGCGATCCTATTTGTTCACGGCTAGGATGTGGTGCGCCCAGCCATGCTATAATCTACGAGACACGTACGCCAGCAAGACGCGGTCGATGGCTACTCCCATTCGTACAGTAGAATAGATCAATAGAATTGTCCCCAAAGATTTCTTAGTGGAGATTCTGATACAACCCTCGTATTGGAAAGACAGTAGGCACGGTAATCGACCAGGCTGCAGATCAAATAACACACGGACCATTGCTATTTATTTTAAAAATGGTGAAGAAAGTATTGTAGAGGTGTTGGAAGGTGTCACACTAGCTCGAAGAAGCTGGGTTTTGTTAATTATGTCGCAAGCGACGAGACGAATTAACGTGCGTCCCTGCGTGGCGGGACACCCGCTACGACGGGACGTCGCACATACTTCTCAGTGTGACCAACTCCATAACCTCTAAAAGTAAAGATGTTCTCGAATAGTAGCCTCAACTTATGAACTGTATTCCTTCTTGATGCCTTCCAAAACCAGCTTCTGCTTACCGTGCAATAACGCAATCCGCCGGTAGCTTGCCGTTAGGTCTTTAGCTCGGACGGCCGCGACTGCACCCTAAAGTCCATGCATCCTGTCATAAGCCGTCAGCTTGCGCCTCATTGTACATTAATCTGATCCCGAACGCTGCGACGGCGTGTGCTTCTAGATTGGTTGAACTCCACTGGCTCTGAAGTAGCTCAACGGTAAGTTCAAGTATATTGTCGCTGACATCAGCACGCGCATCTTCCGCGTCCAATGATTCGTCTAGCGCATAACGAGCGCCAAGGCTTCCACCGACTTGAAGCACAGCAGGCAGCACTGCGCCCAAACAACATGCACTACAATACGACATAAGTGCTCATCTTACTGCCATTATCCTTCTGTTCACCTAGAATCTCTCGTTGCGGCACACTTTACTCGTCATATCCTACTAGAAGACGTATGCGCCGAGCCGAACCCGACCGTTCAACCAAACCCGACCGCGAATGCGTCCAACATGCGCCTCTTAAAATCCACGTCGACCGACAACGGCTTCGAGCTAAACACCTTTGCCGACGAGATCCCTCCATATGCAATTCTCTCTCATACTTGGAATGACGGCGAAGTCACATACGACGAGCTGGTGGCGGGGACTGGCAAGAACAAGGCTGGCTACGCTAAAATCCACTTCTGCGTTAACAAAGCTGCTGAGGATGGTCTAGAGTATTCCTGGGTAGACACGTGCTGTATCAATAAATCGACCAGCGATGAAATCAGCTCAGCCATCAATTCTATGTTCCGCTGGTATCAGCGTGCGACGAAGTGCTACGTATACCTATCAGATGTCCATGTCCCGGAAGAGGTTACTGATGTCCAAGCTTTCCAGATAACCTGGATAGAAGCCTTTCGACGGAGCCGATGGTTCACGCGAGGTTGGACGCTGCAGGAGCTTATAGCGCCGGCTCAGGTCGAGTTTTTCTCTAAGAACGGCAAGAGACTAGGCAGCAAGATATCGCTGGAGAAGGAGATCTGTGAGGTTACAAAGATACCCATTGCAGCGCTGAGAGGACAGTCTCTCGGCGATTTTAGTTTTGATGAGCGAATAAGCTGGACAGCGAAAAGAACGACCACGGTCAAAGAAGATAAGGCGTACTGTTTGCTGGGGGTCTTTGGGGTTTTTATGCCTTTAATTTACGGCGAGGGCGAAGAACACGCGCTTTCACGGCTAAAGGAGATCGCCAATATACGTAACCCTCCATCCCTACAGACAGCATCGTTCAACGTACCCTTTCGCAGGGATTGCGACTTTGTCGACCGTGGTGATATTCTCGCGCGTGTTGATGAACGATGCTCACGCCCAGCGGGCCGCGCCGCGCTTGTGGGTGTCGGCGGCTTCGGGTATGGCCATATCTTCACTTATTTTAATATATGCTAATTCGCACAGGAAGTCACAGTTAGCCATCGAGTACGCGCATCGCATGCGACAGCAACGGCCGGCGACGTGGGTATTCTGGGTGCATGCTAGCAACTCAGCACGACTCGAGCAATCATTTAGCGACATTGCCGAAAGAGTTGGGCTCTGTTCTCAGCGAAGTGCCATGAAAGACACTGTCCCTGCTGTTTGTAGATGGCTGTCTAACGAGGCGAATGGACGGTGGTTGATAATCGTAGACAATGTTGACGACGACATCACGATCGAGTCCCAGGAAGACGGACAAAGCATACCACTGGCCTCGCTGTTACCGCAAAGCGATCACGGAGCGGTTGTCATCACTTCACGGAATGCTGATGTTGCACGAAGCCTTGTGGGTCGTCAGCAGGATATCATCAAGATCGGTGCGATGAGTGATAGCGAGGCTGTTGAGCTTTTACGGAATAAGCTAGGAGACAAGCCGTCGGGCGGTGCGACCCAGCTTGTTAATGCTCTCGACTGCATCCCGCTTGCAATCGTCCAAGCGGCAGCATACATAAATCGAATAGGGCAGCGAATGTCAATCCCAAAATATCTCGGCCAGCTCAAGGGCGTTGAGGGACAGGTAGAGCTGCTCCGGAAGGCAGCTCCCGATATACGACGCGATGGGAAAGCGCTAAACTCAGTGCTTGCGACGTGGCAAATCTCCTTTGAGCATATACGCCAGCAACGACCGTCGGCGGCAGACCTACTCTCCTTCATGAGCTTTTGCAATCCCCAAGGCATTCCCGACTTCATTATTCGTCATTACACGGACTATAATAATGACGAGCAAGACGTTTCATTAGAGAGGCAGACCAATGAAGAAGACAATGACTTTGAGGAAGATGTGGCAGTCCTTCGCGCCTTCTCGCTGGTCGACAAGAAACAGTGCGAGGACGAGTTTGAGATGCACAGGCTTGTCCAGCTCGCGACAAGAGTATGGCTTAAGTCGGCCAACAGAGACGGAATATGGGGTCGGGCCTTTATACAAGCAATGGCACAGGAGTTCCCTAATGGCGAGTACGCAAACTGGCCGAAATGTCGGATTCTCTTTCCACACGTATTGCCTATGGTAGAACAGAAAGAGCCATGTATTGGAGAGGCCGATACGTGGGCTTTACTGTTGAACAACACTGGCTGGTATGCGTGGCGACAAGGACTCTTCGCTCAAGCAGAGGGCATGGTCTCAAGAGCTCTGAGGATTCGAAGGCAGACCTTTGGCAGTGATGCATCCAGCACACTTCTCAGCTCAAGCCTTCTTGGCTCTATCATGGCGGGTTTGGGCAAGTACTCGGAGGCCGAATCGATGCAAAGGCAGACCCTGGCGACTAAGGAGAAGGTGCTTGGTGTTGACCATCCAGACACGCTGGCGAGCATGAACAACTTGGCTGGAGTACTAAGTAGCCAAGGCAAGTACTCAGAGGCCGAATCAATGCACAGGCAGACCCTGGCGACTAAGGAGAAGGTGCTTGGTGTTGACTATCCTTCCACGCTTCAGAGCATGAACAACTTGGCTGAAGTACTAAGCAGTCAAGGCAAGTACTCAGATGCCGAATCAATGCACAGGCAGACCCTGGCGGCCATGGAGAAGGTGCTTGGTGTTGACCATCCTTCCACGCTTCAGAGCATGAACAACTTGGCTGAAGTACTAAGCAGACAAGGCAAGTACTCAGAGGCCGAATCGATGCACAGGCAGACCCTGGCGACTAGGGAGAAGGTGCTTGGTGTTGACCATCCAGACACGCTGATGACCATGAATAACTTGGCTGCAGCACTAAGCAGCCAAGGCCAGTACTCAGAGGCCGAATCAATGCACAGGCAGACCTTGGCGACCAAGGAAAAGGTGCTTGGTGTTGACCACCCAGACACGCTGACGAGCGTCTACTGCCTCGCTCATCTTCTTGCAAGTCGCGATCGTTACGACGAGTCTACTGCGCTTTATGAAAGAGCATGCGCTGGCTATAATACCACTCTTGGGAAGGATCATCCAACTACCCGTGCTTGTCACCAATACTATGCGCAGATGCTTATGTCTCAATCACGGTTCCTCCAGACATTGCATCCGATAGCGTAAGCAGACAAGGCGCGAATAGATCAGGACTGCTGCGTTGATTCGCGAAGCTTGGCCTCAGACATCCAGAGGAAACCACAACATGACGGAAGCAATTGTACGATACTATATGCTAAGCTCTGTAGCTATGTCTGGTTACAGCAAACGAAGGTATTCCTTGTCCCAATAGGCAGGGCGATAAACACGCAAGGTCATGCACGAGCCATGTGTGAAGCGAGCGTCAAGCGCATGTGCGCCGGAAAATCATGTCAGCAGTGAATGACCAGCGAGCTTGGTCGTAGATCTACGACATAGATGGTATGTAAACCAATGATAGCAAGTTGCCAACTAGTATCCAATCGTCTGTTCTCCAGGCCTCAGGTCGGACTCAACCTTTTTTTTTTCTACGTTTCCAAGACGCTGAGACGCTCCTCAATATATGCAGCGATATCCATAACTCTCCCATCCATCCCCATCCCACCAACCAAACTAATTCCAAACGGCATGCTACCATCATCACCTTCATACAACGCCGCGTTGATGTTAATCGCGCAAAGATCCAACACATTCGCGAAATGTGTGAACTCGCCCATTTTTGCGTTCAGGTTGATGGGATCCAGCTCCATTTGCTGGAGGGTGGGGTGACAAGGTACAGCGGGAAGCACCATGACATCGATCTTCTCGAAGAGTTGCTCAGCCTTACGGGTGCATTCTTTTTGCGCGATCTGGTCTGTGAATAGATCCCATGGTTGGGAATCTCGGTTCAGGATCGCACCGAAGAGAGAACTCGTCGTAGAATGGAGGCTGTCAAGGTTCTTGGTGATGAAGTCGTGTCCTATGCACGCGATTCGCTCGTTGACGAGCGTACCGGAGTATAACAAGTCGCTCGCTGATTGAAAGGGCTCAAAGTCGGCAACGGAGAGCGGAACGCAACGGCCACCACAATCCTCGAGACGGCGAACGGTATCGGCGAACATGCTTCTATAGGAAGAAGAACATACTTTCAGAACTTCGGGTGGCGGAATAGTGAACGAGAATCCTGCACTTTCCACACCGCGATAGTCCACGGCTTTTACTGGTAGCGTACTGATGGGTTTTGCGTAAGCGTCCTGGGGATCGTGTGTGTCCATAATTTGCCACACACTCCGCGCGTCTGAAACACATGTAGCGAAAACCGACACCGTATCCAGACTTTTGCACGCAGGCACAATACCGCGAGCCGATACCGTCCCTTTGGTGGGCTTCAGTCCGACGATACCATTCAAGGCCGCGGGAACGCGACCAGATCCAGCCGTGTCGGTGCCGAGCGCGAAGGAAACCATTTTCGCCGCCACTGCGACGCCAGAGCCTGAGCTCGAGCCCCCAGAAATGTATTTTGATTGGCCGTAAACGCTGGATGGCGAGCCGTGGGGAGACCGACAACCGCTGAGACCCGTGGCCAATTGGTCCATGTTGGTCTTGCCGATCAGTAAAGCGCCTGCATTGAGAAGCGCTGACACGGATGGCGCTGTTTCACTGGGATTATAGGCATATACGGCGCAGGCAGCTGTAGTGGGAAGACCGGCGACGTCGAAATTGTCTTTGATGGCGAATGGAATACCATAAAGTGGAGGGCGCGGCCTTCCGGCATAAACTTCGTGAAGGTGAGATGCGTCACGCGCAACGTCCGCTCGAGGTCGGAGATGAATCCACACGTTGGGGAACGTAGATTGATATGCTTCTATCCGATCGTATATGCTGTGAATAAGCTGTACGGGGTCGAACATTTCTTTGGCGTACCGCTGTTGAAGGTATCCTAGGCCGAGATCATGCTCCGGTATCCGTTCCTCAGCAGGGGGCGTTAATGGAGGCGTCAACTGCGATCGAGGCGGGCACTGTGCAAGCAGATCCTGACTAGGAGCTACGTATCCGAAGAGACCATCGTATGCGCTGATCATGTCTATCGAGGTCTGGACGAAGGAAGTGTTGAAACCAGAGGTGCAGTCGGAAAGAATACAGCATTCGAATCCACGGTCGTTAGCCTCTCGAGCAGTTGTGGTCACACAACATCTGTCACGTCAGCTATCGTCTGATCAGCATTTGCAGTTTCAGGAGCGACTTACTCGGTAGTGACACCAGTGAAGAGCAGATGTGTTATCCCTCTCGCCATGAGCTTTCTGTGCAAATCCGTTGCCCAAAAACTTCCTTTTCCGCTTTTGTCAATGACGATCTCGCTAGGTAACGGCGCCAGCTCTTCGACTATGTCATGTCCTTCCTCGCCTCTCACGAGCAATCGTCCCATCGGCCCCTGCTCGCCAATGCCGAGCGAATGATGGCCATTTGGGTTGTTGACCTGCCGATGTTTTTTGCTTGCCGGTAGATCCGAAAGGTCTGGTCGATGCCCTTCGCGAGTGTGGACAACATGGATACCGAGCGCCCGGGAAGCGTCCAAAGCCGTTTTGATCTTGCCCACGACGGCCCTCACACCCGCGAATATCTCAGAAGAGCCGCATTGAATGGAACCAAAGCCAAGGGGGTCAACAAAGTCTTTCTGGACGTCGATGATAACAAGAGCTGTCCGTCGCGGGTCGAACGCGAATGCGTACGGCTTTGCCGTAGGTAGAGAGTAGGTTGACTTCATCTGAGGCAATGGCGAATGCGGTGTTCGAAGAATGGAAAATCACCAGAACAGGCGTCGATAATATGCCGATGCCATCATTTGAAAGATTTTAAAAGACCCATCGCGTAAATTAGGTGGTGCCAGAGAGCGGAGACCATTGCACTCATCTCCTGGGTTCATGATCCGCGGAGCTGATAAGAATGATCGCCTTACGACGGCGCGACGGCCGGCCGCCGGAGGCAAGGCGGGAAGGCGGGCGATCTCATGTATGCCGATAGCGTATCTACTAAGATAGACGTTGGTTAGGGGTGATTGAAGGAGGCACGTGGGAGGGAAAACAACATCCGAAAAGAGTGGGGCCGAAGAGTGTGAAGGCCCGTGCATAACCCCACCTTGGCCGCTCGGAACGCTCACTCCTCACTTTTCCGCCGTTCCATGCACCCACCCACTCACGCTACACATCCATGAGAGACACATCAGGGTCCCTATTTACCATCACATATCAACTAGCTGACGCATTCCTATGGACGCATCGGCACCTGCAGTCACGATGTCGATCGCGAAGTGGCGACACGGCAACGACATGACAGCCTCGTCTTTCTCACGGCTACACTGATTCGAAGAAAAGCGCGTCTTATTGTTTTGAGTAGTAAGCTGTCTATGCTTGGCCTTTGACCGCCTGTTTCTCTATCCGCGAAGCCGCCAACCGCTTGTAAACATAGTCTCCGGCCAGCACAGGCTCGTACTTGCTTTGGCCTTCCGTCAAGCACGACTCCAGCGTGCTGATGACGGCGTCATAGTTGGCTCCGAAGAAGAAAGGAATCGAATAGCGCTCCTTCCCGGTAACGTTCCAGACGCGGTGGACCGTTGAAATGAACCTGTCGTTCGTCCATCGAGCCAGCATGTCACCAATATTGACAACGAAGGTTCCTGGAATTGGTGGTGCTTGGATCCATTCACCCTTCGCGTTCAGAATCTGAAGTGCCGGAACACTGCCTTGACACAGGATAGTGAAGCACTCGATGTCTGTGTGCGCGCCGATGCCGAGCGCTTCTGGATCGTTTGCCGCCTGCGGAGGATAGTGCAGCAGCCGTCCCATTGCTCCAGGAGTCGAGACGAACTTGTCGAAGAAGGTCTCGGGCAAGTTCAGAATAAGCGCGAAGAGCTTGATCAGACGACGCGCGAGCTTCAGTATCTCGGCGTAGTACTCCCCCACGGTTTCCTTGAACTCGGAGAACTCTGGCCAAACGTTAGGGCCAGACATCGGGTTCTCTTTCCATTCTGCTCTCATCAGCATGAATCGCATTTCTTCGACAGTTTACGCAGACTTACCCGGCTGGTCTTTGGCGGTCGACCAAAGCGGATCGAGGCTCTTCTCATAGCCCCAGTTGAATGCTTCGTTCATGTCCGGCTTCCTCGTCTCATCCGTCCGCACCTCCGCAGGCGGCTCGTATCCTCGAAGGATTTTAGACTTCTTGTAGTTGATCGCATTCTTCGTGGCGGTGTCCTGTGCAAAGAAGTTCTGAGCTACATCGAACAAGGCATCGATCTTGTCCTGCGGAACACCATGATCCTTAATGTACAGAAAGCCGACTCTTGTACACGCGTCTTGGAGCTGCTCCAGAAGCTCTTCTTTTGGCGAATCCAGCGAGATGATTGGTATTTCGTTGAAATCAGCTTGCCGCGCGACGTCCGACTCCACGGTGCGTTTGTTTCCTGCGAACGAAGTAAATTCCATGGCGACAACGTCTTCAGCAACGGTTCGTTTTGGTGGGTTCTCAGGTGATATGCAAATGCAACCACAACTACCGCCATATATTCAATTGAAGGCATGTCCTTCGGCGTTGCCATGAACTCTTGGCATGCCGGTTGCTGATCTCCGAGATCGCAATAAGTGGGCCCTTCTTATCGCCCCACAAATAGCCCTACGGCGAGAGGCGACGGCGCACAATCTTGTATCATCTGGTATCGTACCGGCTGAACGGTGCGACCCCTCTATCGGTATCGATCCACATTCTCTATCAACGTCGCCCAGGCCTCAGAAGATCACTATCACAGCAATCGCATCCCTAGCTTCAACTCGACAAGTCATCCAAAGATGTAGATATATCAATACCCTAGATGTCCTTCTTCGATCATCATGCGAACTGTTGTTCCATTCACCTCGTCTCTTCATCATGGATCAACTTCGAGCTCGCACCGAGCGAGCAAAGCGGAACATCAGCAGCAAGAGGGGTCGCGATGGATGGGTCTTGGAGAAGCAGCCTATGACCTTCGCCGACGAGAATAGTTGGAGTAATCGGGATTCCGATGTCACGCCTCTTGATCGACGTACTTGGTCATCGTGGACCATCCTTGGATATTGGTTCAGCGACGTGCTCTCGGCCCAGAGCTGGGCTGGCGCTTCAGCCATCATCGCAGTTGGTCTTACCTGGTATGTTCGGATATCATATGCGTGAGATTGCAATATTGACGAAAGAAGGCGCGAATCTGTCTACTGCCTTATCCTCGGTACATTGGTAGTCACAATCCCGCTATGCATGAACGGTGCTATGGGTGCCCAGCTTCATGTGCCCTTTCCTGTTGGTGCGCGGGCTGGCTTCGGGTTCTACTTCAGTCGTTTCGCCGTCGTTATCCGCATGGTTACAGCTCTGTTCTGGCATGGTGAGTTGATAGCACCCTTCAATTTCGCTGTGCTAATTGCTGCATAGCCATCCAAACATACTCTGGATCTACTGCCATGACCCAAATGATACGAGCGATATGGCCTTCGTACCTTGAGATTGCCAATCATCTTCCTGAATCGGCTGGTATTACCACACAGCAATTGGTGTCTCACTTCCTCTTCTGGTCCATACAGTTCCCGATCTTGCTCATCCCGCCCCACAAGCTGCGTTGGTTTTTTGTCTTCAAGGCTATCGTCGTGCTTACTGCCGCGGTGGGTACTGTCATCGGCATGTCACTCCTGGCAAACGGAACAGGTGATATCTGGAACCAGCAAGCAACAGTGACCGGCTCGACAAAAGCCTGGCTCATCCTTTCGTCAATGTCGTCAATGACTGGAGGCTGGGCGACCATGGCCACTAACGTCGCCGATTTCACGCGGTATCTCAAGAAGCCGTCGGGCGTTTACTGGCAGTCGCTCTTCGTCCCCGGTATCTGCACCTTCCTCGGCGTCATGGGCATCATCGGTACATCATGCGCCAAGGTCGTCTACGGCGAGTACATCTGGGATCCGCTCGCGCTCGCTTCCATGTGGGACGGGCCCAAAGGTCGGGCCGCAGCCTTCTTCGTCGGCTTTGCCTGGTGCATTGCGCAGATTGGCGTCAACTTATCTGCAAACGTCATCTCTTGCTCCAACGACATGGTCAATCTCTGTCCCAAATACATCAGCCTCCGCCGAGGTGTCGTCCTCACAACCGTTATCGGAGGATGGGTCATGGTACCATGGAAGATTGTGCATTCAGCAGCCAGCTTGCTCAACTTCATGGGCGCATTAGGTGTGTTTCTCGCACCCGTTGCCGCAATCATGGCCTGCGATTTTTGGGTCGTTAAGCGCCGTGCGGTCGATGTCCCCGCTCTATACCGTCGCGATGCCCGATATCGTTACAACAAGGCCGGCACCAACTGGCGCGCATTGATTGCGCTACTTGTTTCCTTTGTGCCGAACATTCCTGGTATGGCTGCGGCTGTGAATCCAAATGTCAACATCGGAGGAGCTGCGTACATCTACGACATCTTCTACCTATACGGCTTTACGTCAGCATTTGTGGTGTACGCAGGATTGAGTTGGGCATTTCCTGCAAAAGAGACGCTCATTCCGGAGAGCATATATGAGGATATTATTGTGGTTGATGGAGTGGAGAGGATTAATGATGGGGTACATCAGCCGTTTGCATACGAGAAGGGCGCTGAAGCTACGGCGGTATCGTCGGATGCGAAATCCGACTAGGTTTCAGAACCCGAAGCAATGTGGCTATGCAGAATGTCTTTCAGCTGCATAGTATCTAGTCTCGCTTGCCTGTTGGTACTCCACGTAGTCTCTCAATTAACGCGCGGTCTTTTGGATGGCGTCTTACTCTGCGACCTTAACCAGTCGGGAATGGTGAGTCGCGCCTTGCATGCTAAGACATCCACTGCGATCATCACGATTGGCCTTCATCTAGAAATTTTGCACGCTGTCAGCTGACGCCATGCCTGTCGCTAATAACTAGGGTGAGAGTAGTGAAGTCTCCGCCCCCGCGTTTTACAGTATACGGAAAGACCTCGCATGGATGCCCGAATTTGGTAAAGCTAAACCACTTACGTCGAAAACACCAGAAGAAAACTGCATTTCACTCGATGACAGGAGTCCGTACATTGTCCTGATAGGGTTACTCTACATTACCAGAAAGAGCACATGGATGTTGTATAGCTCGACCTGTATGCTCCTTTTGTCGCACAAGTCCTCCTTGTGTTAACTTAAATACCTGGGTCATTCCCAAACATATCCTCTTCTCCTTCTCCTCATTCCAAGCATTATACAAAATGGAGCTTAGTTCTCTGCTCAGTAGTGCGCTTCCCTCTAAGGTCCTCACCCAGGACTCCTCCGACTACAACACCTCCAATTCCACCTACTTCACGGCCTTCAACAACGCGATCAAACCCGCATTTATCGTTCAACCGACCAGCTCTCAAGATGTCGGTTCCTTGATGAAAGCGCTATACCCGCATCTGCTCAAGCAGAAAGTCAGTCTTGCGATCCGCGGCACAGGTCACACGCCATTCGCGGGCGCAGCGAATGTCGAAGGAGGCGTCACGATTGATTTACGAGGCATCAAGGGAGTCAAGCTCGATAAGGAGAAAGGAGAAGTGGAGATTGGCATTGGTGAGACTTGGGGCAATGTGTATACGGAACTAGAAAAGGACGGGATGACCGCTCCTGGAGGACGGGTCGCAAGGGTCGGTGTCGGTGGTCTCGTGCTCGGTGGTGAGTTTGGTCTTCACTCGTGCACTCCAACGATACTGACAGATAAAAGGTGGCCTCTCCCTGTACTCCACCCGCTACGGCTTTGCATGTGACTCTATTACCTCCTTCACTCTCGTCACGGCATCCGGAGAAACCATCACCACCACTTCAAGCGCTAACTCCGAACTCTTCATCTCTCTCAAAGGAGGGCTAAATAACTTCGGCATTGTAACCGGTTTCACCATGAAGACTATCCCCGTCACCAAGATATGGGGTGGTATCGCTTTCTACACGCCTGCAAGCATGTCGCAGCTTATCCAGGCGACTGCCGACTTTGTAGAGAAGGATGAAGACACAGATTCGCATATCATAACGAGCGCAAATTTTGGTTTCGGCCACGGCATTGTAAACACTTGTTGTATGCATCAGACACAGGGGGCGGAAGATGGTGGGATCTCGTTGAAGAGGTTCGTTGAGGTAGAGGGAAAGCTTGACATCGAGGGATATCCGAAGTTGAAGACGGGGACGCTTTTCGATATGTGCGAGGAGTTGTCCATGTTTTCCCAAGATGGGGTCCGGTATGTTGTTGGACCATGCAACGCTCGTGGTGACACCGAGATCCAATTCGTTAACGCACTGCAGGGCATCCTGGGCAAACCTCACCATCCGGTCTGACGCCACACTCATGAGCGCTATGCACGCCGCATGGCTCGCAACTATCGAGCGAATCAAAGACGTCCCAGGCCTTTCACTCTCACTCGGTTTCTTCCCACTCACTAAAACACTCCTCGCCAGCTCCGTACGCAGTGGAGGGAATGCGTTCAACATTTCACCTTCCGATGGCCCGCTTCTCATCGTCTTTATCCATCCTATCTGGGCTGAGGCGGGGGACGATGCAAAGATGCATGGAGAAGTTGAGAGGCTACTTGAGGAGTTCAACACGATGGCTAAGGAGAAAGGAAAGCTGCACCGGTACATCTTTCCGAACTATGGGTATCCGAAGTCTGATTTGTTTGCGGGGTATGGGGAGGAGAGCGTGGAGAGGATGAGGAAGGTTGCGGAAAAGGTGGATCCGGAGGGTGTGTTTCAGAAGTGTGTGCCGGGAGGCTTCAAACTTGGACTCGCGGAGAAGCACTAGAGAAGGTGTTGACCCGTTGTGAGATACAAACCAAGAGATTCAAGTTCCTCGTCAAGAAGATTTGAGCTTTCCGCGCATGCGGCATCTTCCTGTTCCCCCTTGTGTCAACTTATAGTAGACTCCGATCTCGTCAAAGACAAGACTACGTTGTGTAGTCTTGCTAGGCTACAAGGTTGACTTGCATCGTTCAGAGTTCAGCTGAGAAGTGTTGCCGAACCAATCAGCTCCATTGCGCCTTCCCGAAGCACACCAAACCGGTCAACGAACGCCAAGAGGCACCAGCCACCACAAAGTAGGTCGAGACGCCAGGAACGGTATGGCTCAGCCTAATCGCTCGAATACACATCCGCGAGCTGAGATCCAACCCCTCAGCTTCTACAGCCTGACCACCGATCCGCCCGCACAACCCATAGATATGGCGGAACCGCTATCAGTCCTTGCCAGTGTCGCTGGCGTCGCTACAGCTGGCGTCGCCATCTCGAAAATGATTTACGAAATCGCGCATACCGTAAAACACGCTCCCAAGGAAGTTTCGGAGATGGCGGGGGAGCTTTCGCTCCTGTCTTCGGTGCTGCGATACCTGCGCAGCGCGTTGGCAGAGTGTATCGATGTCTGCAGACCGCGGCTCATCAAGGATATTCGGGGGACGGTGTCGAAGATTCACGGCTTGCACAAGCAGATCAAAGAGTTGACGAAGAACAGCACGAGTTCGTTCTACCGGATGGGTTTGTTGTTCAAGAGTCCAAAGACGAAGAACCTATTAGCGCAAATCGAGGGGTTCAAGAACTCAGTGAGCGTTATGCTTACTACGGTTCAATTGGCGGCAGCGAAGAAACAGCTGAAGATGTATGTATCACGCCCACTGGGCGAAGTTGAGACAATCTAAAGGCGTATACAGATCCAAGGAGTTGGCTTCGAAGACGGACGTTGGCGAGATTCGACAGCTACTCGAGAATTTGCTCTTCGCAAACCAGGACTCCATCGATCGAATTCGGCGGCGGCAAATGTTCGATCTCGACCCTCCTCCAGCACCTCCTCAAGTACGAATATACCGAGATTACGGACGAAGGATACACACCCCTTCACCTCCACCTCCTCCAACACCTCCTTATCGAGGCAGAAGAAGGCCACCGTCCCCAACTCGGACGATATTTCATGCTGATTTGGAAAAGTCGCAAAAAGGCCCTAACACAGACAAAGTGGTGCCCAGGTCCGGACCAGTGCGAAGAGTCTCCAGCCCAGGACAGCATGATCAGACTAAGAGAGATCCCAATCGAGAAATCGGCAGTCGGACACCGAAGGGTTCCCACTCCGAGCCTCATCATCCATCTTTCGTAGATTGGGACTCGGATAAGGAAGAGGAGGTTGAACACGACCAACATGAAGACCGCACAGATAAGGTGGTCGACAATTTAACTTCCACGGCCATTGTACTCAGAAAGCGCGATGAAACGGAGCATTCGACGCCACCAGGGCAAATGCAATCGAAGCATGAAGTAAAAGGACCAAAGCCAGAGACGAGATTCCTGCTTTCGTCTGGCAGAAGCAAAACAGATGTTGAACCAATCTCCAATCAGAAGATAAAGACGAACGAGAACGGCAAGGAAATCGAAGATAGCGATGAATCCGAGTATAGCGAGTCAGAGGGCGGTAGCGATGTTTCTTCAAACTCGCTACACGTCTTAGGAGGCAGATCAGATGACGAGACCCTCGATAAAAGCACCTTTATGGTGAATGGAAAGCGCAACGAAGGTCGCGGACGTGTTGATCCCACTGACTATTGGTCTTGGGACAGGCAACAACATTCCGGTCACACGCGACACAGAACAGACCTGACTCACGGATCCCGAGGGGACTCACCAGATGACGCAGCTACGTGGCTCTACCGGCTCGTGTTCCTTGATGACCACAGGCAGGGAAGACCGTTCAATAGATCATATTCAACACGAGCGATCCAATTACCAGAAGATGAGGTTCCACGCACGGCAGACCGGCTGTTACTCCAATGGACAAACGCGGAGCCAACTACAGACAACATAGAGGATCACACTTCCGATGTAGAAGCAGTCATGGCCGACCCTGATCCATCCTGGAGTCGGCAACTGCGAACGCGCATCTCCCGCATAACAGCCGATGAAAAGCAATATACGTATAGAAATCCTCGCGACATCCACGTCAACGTGAGCGATTCCGATGCTTCCTCGGACAATCCATATGCATACAATCGCAATAAGTGTAGACACGGTCGTATAAAGCGCGATTGTGCGATTTGCAAAGACCCGGAACCTTGGGATAGAGACGAGACGTTCGGATCACGTAGACCGCGTGGACGAGGTAGTAGTCTTCCCCGACATGCGGGTGCCGGGGAAAACATACATCCAGGTGCCGTTCCACATTATCAACCTGACGTTCCGTATGCGCATTATGAGAGGACTGAGCAAGAAAGAGCCTACCAAACACATCGGAACGAAACCCTGACGAAAGACATCGAGCGGCTGGAAACGACGTTCCGTCGAACGGAAGCCCTCCACGCAAAAGAGATCGCTCACAGAGAGCGAATGGAGATGCAACTCGAAAAGCAATACGAGAGCAACCTGAAGTCCATTCAGGACCAGATGGGGACGATGAAGCAGGACAATTACTCTATGGACAGTGTTCAGAAGAGACAATTGGAATTCCAGCTCAACCATGAACATGAAACCCGCGTCAAGTCTTTGCGGGAGCAATATGAAACTGAGATCAAACAAAGTGCGGAGGTACAGGCGAAATTGGAATCGCACTTGCGTGAAACGCTGGAATCGTTGGAGAAAATGAAGAAGGTAGAGGCTCAGGAGAAGAAGGCAGAAGAGGAAGAGAAAATGTACAGAGCCAAAAGAGAGGCAGAAGCGGAAATGCAAAAGAAGGAAAACGCCAAACCTACACGTACGTGTCTCCAGGTCTCGACTCTCGCAGACCGAGACCAAAGCTGGACCCCGCGATTTCCCTCCCTTGGCCTATCATTCTCCCGCCTCGACGGCGCACCAACTCGAACATCCATCCACGGCACACTCTGCTTCACGAAGCCCTTCCTCCCCTCTCTTAGTGAGCTCTACCAAGTTCTGAAGACCCATGAATGGAGACCATTGTGGATGCGCGGCTCCAGTGGCGGAAAGACATGGTTCTTGGGGCGAACGCCCATTTTGGTGGATTTTTTCCGCCGCGAATACATGCCGCAAGTCGGGAAGCAGCACGACCAGACTGGTGCGCCTGTTTATCTGAGCGACACGGAGGATGAGTATGCAGCTGTCGGCATGGGGTTGATCGAGAGAGACGCAATCGATGAGCTTGACTTACCGTACAAGGGACGAGTGGATGGCCAGCATCGATTCAGTGTGCATTTGACCTATGTATGTCCACTCCCATTCCAAGATCCCATCTCCAAAATTCGCACCAAGTCCATCTAACAATTATCCAGGAAGACGTCGAAAGTCTGATAGCGACCTCCCTCCTCATGCGCGAACGACGGCATCGCAAAGCCTGTCTCGGAAACCTAGACGGCAACGCCGTATCCTCTTCGAGGAATATATCCGTCTCTCCCACAGCTTCAACTCCAACGCTCGACGTACCTAAACCTGCGGGGCGCTCTTCGGAGCCGCAACTTTCCAAAAGTGGGGACAGTGACGAGAGATCGAGAAGACATCGTAAGAAGTCGAACAGTTCGAGAAGAGATCTGTAGAGATACTGTATCTACTCATTTGTACTATTATCACTAGAGTTGTTGCTTCACCTAGCGTGAGGGTTGTCTTCCGAGTGTATACATAAAAGAGAATCTTACCTGCCCGTGAATAGTGACACCTCAATTCTGACTTTCCTCAATTACGTTCGGATCCTCCTAACGTCAAAGACTACTTAGAATACTGACCAACCGAAGAAACCAGCCGCTGAACTTGCACCAACCTCTCACCCCGCAGTATCATAAGTAGAGAACAACAAGTAACTCAATCCTCGTCATCATCATCCGCAACAAGGGAATCACCCACACCTTCCTGTTCGTAAAACCCTCTCTCTCGCTCCACCATCTCCCTCCTCGTCTGTTCCGGGTCAGGATTCTCCTCCCATGCATCTTCATCTTCATCTTCATCTTCATTCTCCCCAGCTCCTTGAGCTTCAGCAGCAACTTCAGCATCGTATTCCCGTTGGTGCATCCTCGCAAGACCCTCATCTGTCTCCTGCCGGTCCTCATCAGCAAGTTCCGGATTGGGATCATCGGTTACGTAGTTGGGATCATCGTAGGCGGGTACGTCGCCTTCGTCGTAAACGTATGGATCGGCGGCTTGGTCTTCGTCGTATGTGGGTGGGTTGTGACGGCGAGGAGGCGAGGTCATTATCGATAAGGCGGGAGGAGGATGATGAAGAAGACGGTGGATTTGGGGGATATATTTCAGTATTCTGTGACGGAGTATGGGTCTAGATGTACAGTGATTTTTGGATTCAAGACGGTGCTTGAAGGTCCTTTATATCCATCTATAGAGTGTGCAGTAGTGTTGGGCTTTCCTACTACCAAAAGCAAGCGTTGGGCTTCGGGTGCAATACGCAAGCAACCCCCCATGACGCTCGCTGCATGGAACGTGGATGGTTCGAATTGGCTGATGTGAGCTACTAGATAACGCAGTATAGACTATTGGTGGCCTGCTCAGCGATCTCAGCCTTGTGTGTCAACTCACCCAATTTGTCCTCTTCCCCGCCCATAAAACACGTGTTCTCCTCTGCATCAGAACAATAGGTAACTACTACAGAAATAAGGTGGTGATATAACGCTGCTCAATGTGCCCGCCAGCTCCTACAAGGGAGTGAAATCATGCCCACAGTTAGTGCGTAGATATGTGGCAAGGCAACGTGGCGTACACAGCCTCAGCCTGGTCCACTTCCGGCATACTGACACTATGTGGAGATAAGAACAACTGCATTACACGTACAGTACCACGCCATACGGCTTCCGGGATCGCTGTTGTGGTCGCATTGAATTGCATATGGAAAATCATGGCCTGACAACGTAGACGAACGGGTAGGTACGCGTCAACACTTTTTCTTTGCTACTCCTAAGATAATATGACAATAACAGCTATGACAGGATCCTATGGGCCGGCTGCTGTAACGTTTCTCTTTCTCAAAACTTAGAAAAAGAACGCAGCAACGCCCACTAACGCCGCCAATACTCCTCCCATTTCTCCTCTCGCAACAAGCGCTTCAGCCGCCCCCGTCGACGTTGGCGTCGAAGCACCAGCTCCAGATCCGGTTGGTGTACCAGAGCCCGAAGTAGAGGGAGACCCGGAAGCGGGGGGTGTGGTGCTGGCGCTTCCCGATGGTGTGGGAGAACCACTACATCTCGAGTCAGTGATGGACTGGATAAACCAAGTGTCGAAGAGAATGGACTCACCTTCCAGAAGTGGTGGACGAAGTCGACTCACTAGCCGTGAGTGAAGCAATTTCCTCGTCCTCTAGGAGCTCGCCGCCCTTCCGGGTATCCGGGGTACTGGACGAACTGACGTCCCTTGCAGCGGCAGCGTATGTGTCGGCGGTATCGCCGGACTCACTGCATCTCACTATCAGCTTCCACCTTCCTTCTATCGTCCTTTTCTCACTCACGGCAAATTCCAACCCCCAACCATGCCATTCTGACAATGCCTCTGCACACTACAATAGTAATATGCAGCATCCTCACTCGTCACATTGACGACGAACTTCTTCTCCCCGTCATCCGTATCGTCGAACTCGCCGCTGTAAAACCCGCCGTCGCCATCGGTGGGCGTGCAGGGCGAGGAGAAGGGACCGGTCATGACATTGTGACGTGGATAGAGATGGAAGATAACCGTGTCGCCGGTTTTGACGGTGAGGGTCTGGGGTTCAAAGACGAGACCGCCTTCGCCGACGTCGACGGTGTGCACTTCAGCTGTCGCTAGGGCGGCGGCGAGGAGGAGGACGGCGGCGGTGTACATGGTGAATTTGGATCGGGCGGTGGGATTTGGATGGATGGTGGATAAGCTTTTCGAACACTTCCAAGGTCTGCGACAAGATAATGAAACATCCATTTGGTGGGACCCTCAGCTATATATGTGTATGTTGCTCGGTCGCACGATGGAGCACGTTCCGTGCGCGCCATAGCTCCCAGCCACGCTGCGGGGACATCCGCCATACGCATCCCTCGCATCCCTCGCATCCAATTGGTTACTTAGCCAGCCATTGAGGCTGTGTAAGCCACGTTTTCTGGCCGCGTACATGGGACACGCTGTTCTTACATCCACCGCGATGAACATGGGGTTTACGGGCAGCAGCGTTCTCCCTTTCAAGAAGTCAATAGAGATCAGAGCTACGACATAGCCACTCATACAGATGTTGAACCTACATTCCTTATCATTGCATTTGCAGGTTGAAGCTCCGGAGGCGGAGTAGAATTACGTGAGGTTGAGAGCTGAGATCTCACAAAGCGACCAATACCGTAGCCCGGATCGCCGGCGCTAACCCCGCATCAGACACGTTCCTGCATGGCTATTTTAGCCCCCATAGCTAGACCTGCAAGCCAAGCGATTGGAAAGGTACGCTATTTGAAATACCATGTAGTGCTAGTTCGCAATCGGTAAACAGTTGGGGTTAACGTTCTCGATATTAGGCTAGTGGTACACGACGCGACACTGTTCACCTTCCCATCTCTATCAAACTTCACGGCTCACTCTTCTCCGTATGCAACTCCACCGGCGGCCCCGGAATTACGTTCACCGCCCGTCTATCATTCTCCACTAGTCGCGATGACGCATTAACTTCTGCGCGTAACGTCTCGCCTAGGAACCTCTTCAGCCCCGACCTACCGTTCGGCGGGAGCTCAGGCCGATTCGGGATGTGGCCGTTTCTTCGAAATCTCCGTTTTCGGATAACGTAGAACCAGAGAACGACGACTAAGACAACGACTACTAGTGCATTGCGGCGACGGCTATACCCACTTTTGCGCTAGTGCTTAGGCCGGAGGAGGAGGAGGAGGAAGAGGAGGAGGAGGAGGCGTGATTGACAAAGAAGACCTTGCCGATGCGGGTGTTGAAGTGGAAGTGCTAGACGAAGTTAAGCTTGTAGGTGTTGTACTGAACGGGCTAGTCATTTCGGACGAGGTGGAGTTTGTAGACCTCGGACCGAAAGTGCCAGAACTCGAGCCGGATGTCTCTGCGCCTCCTGCTACGTACACAGCCTGGCCGGCAGCGCCGGCAGCACCGGCAGCACATGACTGGCCCTCAGCACAGCACAGCGCGCACGCAAACCCGCAGATGGTTCCAGCGCATTGGCGCTTCTCGAGCAAATTGCTGCCGTCCTTGGACACAACGCTTGTAGACGTACCTAGTACTAGCAGGCTTGTTCTTACAACGTCACCCGTGATCCACATGATATCGATGTGCCGGTCTGCTCATGCATCGAGACAGGGTCGGTGGTATCAGGTTTAGACGAAGAGAAGAGGACATGTCGGCGGGCGAGGTTCGACGACCTCGAGATTCCCGCCTTGCCTAGCGCTGGGAAGTGACTCTTGTTTGGGGTCGATAAACGATTGTGCATGGATACGAGACCTAGTCTACCTCTGCGTTGCGAAGGCGGCGGAATGGACCGGCGCGCTGGTGTGAAATAATTTGTTGATGATCAGGACGCAGTTTTTTTTTCAACGACACATCTACTTTCAGCCGCCCACGGTAGCGAACGACACCCTGCATAGATATGAAGGATCCGCGAGAGACTAGGAAGGCAAGAACACTGATTCACGCATAATCCAAAGAGAGTAGTTCTGTGTTTGTGTATTGTTGATTCGTTATCATTACCGATAGCTAAGTATCGTACAAGATCCCCTTCCATGCATGCTATCCATTACAACTCTCTCTACTTCTTTGATTCCTTCCTTATGATCCCATCTTATCTATTGGACCAATATCCTCCTGACCTCGGGCGTCTTTGCCTTGGGAACAGTGATACTGAGCAGGCCGTTCTTCAGACTGGCCCTCACGCCGGTGGCATCGATGCGCTCTGGGAAGCGGAAGGTGCGCTCAAAGGAGCCCTGAAAGCGCCACTCATCACTGTCGGGTTGGGGCTGCTGTGCTGGTGCTTCGGGCTGGGGCTGCTGTTGGGCAGCAGTCTCGGTGTTGGCGGTGGGCTCGTCGGCAGCCTTGCCCTTGCCTTTGGACTCGGCTGAGGCGGAGCGAGCAGATGCGAACTCCGCACCCAGGTCCTCGTAGTCATCTTCGACGGTTGCTTGGTGTGACTTGCTTGATCCAGCGTCGGAGTGTGCTGGGGAGGCGGCACGCTCGAGCTCGGGCTCGTTGAGCGTCACACCCTCCATGGTCTCGTCCTGGGCTTGCTGCTCAGTAGCCGGAGCTTCGGGAGCGGCGGCAGCTTGCGGCTGCTCAACCTTCCTGTCGGTGTCGCCGGAGACCTTCAATGTGTTGTCGTCTGAGACCTCAATGTCGATGTGCTCCTGCTCGAAGCCAGCAATCTCGCCATCAACCTGGTATCCGCCGTTGAACTCGTGGACGTTGAAGTGGGCCCTGGCGAGGCGCTTGCGCTGCTGTCGCTGGCGGTGGGCTTCGCGGCGTGCCTCCCGGTCGATCTCGCTCAGCAGCTCCTCGACCTGGCTGAGGAAGGGGACGAAAGAGGGAAAGGATGGGCGCGAGACGTGGCGGGGTGCTTGTGCGGGTCGCGGTGAGCAGGCCAAGGGGTTGCACTGCTGCGCGGCGTAGGCGGGTGCGAAGCGTGGGGTGAGGAAGAAGGCCATTGCTGTTGGCTTTGGTGTTGTTGTTGGTGGGAGATGGGTTATAGCTGGTATTGTGGAGAGCTCAGAGAGGATCGAGGATAGCGGTAGATGGTGATCTTGGTGTGAACTGTTGATCTGAGAATGGGATGATGGTGGATCCAAGAGAGATCCATGGCGCTTTTATAGCCATGATGTCAGTGGGAGGCAGCAGGTGCTTGCGTAGACGCGGCTGAGAAATCGACGCGATTCGTAAGAGTGCTGGAGTTCGCTGGAGACTGCTGGAACGGTGGAGGCGGTTCGCCGAAGGTTGGTGATGGCTCGCGAAGTCGGTCGATGACGTGAGCGCCTTCGCGGTGCTACGAGAACATTCCGGGCTAAAGTGTGGCTGTTTGATTATGTAAGTGTGGCGCATGGCCTGTAGCCATTACGGCTTCCAACATCCATCTCAGCCGCATGCACCACGTCTACTTCCCGTGATCTCGTAACTCCTGCGCAGTCTAACGGTGTCTGCACGTGCGTCACCAAAATGAAGAGGCTTGGAACCATCCGGCACGACGTCAGATACTCTCCATGTCAATCAAATACTTTTCTATACTCTAGCCTTGCTCCCAAAGTCCGCAAAGGATTCGTAGAGTACATGCAGAGTTTAGCCGTGTACGATACACTTTGTAACCTCAAGTTACAACCCGGTACCTCCCTAAGGCGCGCGAAACACCTTGACTATCAATCAAACTCCACTCAGTGCTCGCCACGATCTTTGAAGTCCTGAAGGTGCAAGCCGGCTAGCTTGCTCTCGATCTTATTGACACCCTTCCTCACCGAGTCATGGAATCCGCAGGGGTGCTCGTGCGCGTAATAGCCATTGAGGTACGGGGACCAAGCGGGAACCTCTAAGCTGGACACGTTGTTGTACAACTCTTCGAAGCTGAGCTGGTAGAATGGAGCCTCTGGCCTTGGAGACCAACACCCAATGCGGTCCATCTCCTTCGTCAATGAACCTAGCAACATGGAGGAGCACGCAAAGTTGTAATTGCTACCTTGATTACACGAATACGAAGGCTCGCGGAACTTGTCTAGCCAGCTGTGCAAAGCTGATACAAGCTCTTCAATCGATTGATATCGCTTGTGCTCCATGCCATCTACTCCTAGTTAACCTCGTGGGGCCAGCTCCTGCCGACAAGTACAGCTTACCGAGAACAAGTTTCGGAATAGGCAGGCCCATTCCCTGGATAGTTGGTATCCTGCTTCGGCTGAAGGCGGTCTTCGTTGTTTGCTCGAACTCGGTTGGAAGCTTGAAAACCCATGCGACACACATCCACAGCACGAGGTTGCGACCATATGTCGAAGGCATTGGGGAAGTAGACCTTGCGAATTTGATCCACATCTCCGAGAATACCTCAATTGCCTCGCGGCAACGATAGTAGTCCACCAAGACCGCCATTTTGGCGAGCATCTCCAGCGTCAGTGAACGAGGGACATGACGGTTGCGCAGGTGCATGATTTGGAGTAGAATGAGGAACGCCTCAGGGTCCCAATCCATAGCCGACAAACGGTACTTCCCATCGGCAGCACTCGGTTGACCTTCGATCCAGCCATCCTTTGCGAGACTACTTTTGAAAAAACCAGACGCGAGCGCCAAGTGGCGAGATGACACATAGTAGTGAACATCACCCTGCTCCTCCTGTTCTGGCATAATGGGCTCCGAGGGCTCGTTCGATGGTGGCGTCTCCACGCTGGGCGGGGTAGACGAGCTGGCCTCGGCCTCGTTCGATTGTTTCTGGCCAAACAAACTGTCAAGATTGGTAGTCGAGTCTTCCGTGAGACCTATCACAGGCGAGGCGGCTTCAAACTCATCATCAAGTCCCCAGGTCACTGAGGCCATTTTCTGGGCTGCTAGCCGGGCCTTCTTCTGTTGACTCTTTCCAAGCCCCCGATTCGACGGTGGCCAACCATCGTCGAACGCGCTCTTCTCGGATAGTTGTGCAATGGGCGAGGCTGCCACCGGCTCCTCCCATACGGCGAAAGGTGCACCAGGGTTTCTCAAAAGATGATAGTATCGGCGCTCGCATCGAGCTCGTGAATAGTTTCCACCATGGTAGGCTTTCCTGTGCGAAAACTCGGGGGAAGAGGAGGCAGGAGGCACGGGGCAAGGCTGGGAAGCAGTCGTAATTTCCATCGGTTTGGGATGCAGCCTTAGCTTTGTTTTCGTGCTGCAGTATTATTGCGCATGGCTGAGACGGCTGCGTCTGTTAGAGGCTGACACGGGTTCGCGGCCACAGCGACAGCGCAGCCGACCAGGATCTCCGAACCGATCCGCTTAATGCGCATTCCGGCTCGCTAGTAAACTGAGCATAGAATCCCATGGGTCGTATGTTCCATCAAGCCAGCCTTCAATTTTCTCCAATGCCGCCTGGTCATGATGCTGCTCCGAGGTTGTGAAATCCTCATCTATCCAGCCGATTGTGCCGGCGGTAATCAACGCTACGCCGAAAGGTCTGCAAGACCCAAGGTCAGCGATAACCACTTCATCCTCATAATCAACTAAGATGTTTGATGGGTTTAAATCATTGTGGGCCAATTGAAGGTCATGGAGATGATCTGTGGCAGACCTGACTCTCTCCATGCATAAGTCCTTTTTGAAGGGCCTACTCTGGTCTGCCATTCTAGCTTCGAGGTTTGCCGGATATCGGTCGAGTGCAAGTCCCATAATACGCCCATTTTTGACGACACAGCCATGATAGCGGATTACATTTCGATGTGGATTCTTCAAAAGGATTTCGAATATCTCCGCCTCGTCCAGTAAGAGCTGCTGGAGCTTTGGAGCAAGATCGCTATTGAACCCGCTAAGCTTTGGACGCTTGATGTATTTACCGGCAAGTTCTAATGTTGGTAAAACGGTGATCCCTGGGGGCGCTTTGGGATAAATCACCTCATCTGGAATGTGTTTGAGATGGCGTTTGACGTCCTCGAGGCTTAGTGCTGCAAATTCTTTGTCTGGTACCTCCCCATAGTACGCATTATCGTCCTGATCAATGAAGGAAAAGGTAGCCTTTTGTCCATTGTTGTCCCTTGTAGTGCAACGTGAGTTCAGATCTTGGAAGGAATTAATGCGCAACGGCAGGTCCATTGTAGCTGAACTCGTCTATTGCGGCGGGAAGGCTCCGAGACCGCCGCAGCGAGGAGCCAATGTCGGTGACGGAGCTGGGAATCGAGTGCCGACTGGTCTGCCTGCGTTTTTGCGGTGTGGTGGGCGCTGCTTTCGGCGGTGCGTGTTCGTGTTGGTTGGCGACACAGAGGCTGGGTGGGAGGATGCGTATGGGGATGGGGGGTCTCAACCAGGGCGGGTGCCAGATGCAGCGCAGGCGACGACGACGACGTCTGCTTGTGGTGCCCCTTGGGGCCTTTTCCGCCAAAGAACGAGGGGCGTCGCGAGACGAGGCCTTGGTCCTTTGTGCTGGATACCAGTCGAGCCAGCTGGTCACTTGGGAAGAGCTGTCTTGTGGTCTGCCCCGCAGCGCTTAACCGCTAATTAGCCGACAGCTGGTTGCTTCCAGACCAGCTTCCAGCTGCAGTCAGCACAGCTGCGTACACTGATAGACAGGCAACGAGCATCACGCATTACAAGCAGAATAAAATCATAGTCTTTTCGCAAAGCCTTTAGCTCGCCTATATAGCTCGGGTAACTAGTATCTTGCCCCCAATGACATGCCATATCCTGAGTGAGGTCACCTTATTATTGACAGCCTCCATAAGCGGACAGCGCTCCGGCCGAATCAAGAGGTTCAGGTGTTGCTGGTATTGCTGGTGTTGCTACCCGAGGCTCCAGTCTGGCTGTTTGTAGTCGTGTTGCCACTTAGCCGATTATATCGTTCCAGCTGTTGAGTGCGAACTGGACAGTTTGTGGCGCCGCAGTCTGAGAAAGTGTAGGAAAATGTGTGTTGGCTGCCAGAAGTGACTATTGATGTCAGTACGCCACACCTAAAAAAATTAGCTAGGAACTGGAAACCTATATTGATTTGGCATACATGTCTGGTACTGTTGCGTGTGGGATAAGAGTGTTTGGGTTTTCGGATTTCAATTGTCCTGTGACGGTGCGTGTTGTGATCGAGGACAGAGATGTTCAATGATAGGCGGGAAACACGACTGTATTAATAGGCCATCGGATAAGGAGATTAAGTAAGTTCAAACGTAATTATCAAAGAGGCAAGAAAACTCAACGCGTATATCCGGTCGACCTCCCCCGCTGCACCATGCACCATGCACCATGCACTAAATCTCCCAACTCTGCACCTCCTATAGTGAACTCAAGACAACGCATCAAATCAACCGTTAACATGTGATAGAATAATAGATACAGCCAAATGCGAGGTGCAGCAACGCTTGGCCATCGATATGCACCTGCTTGTTTACTCGTCGTCATCGTTGCAGTGGGCGCATCGCGAATGGTGATCTCCTTCTCGAGCTTCTTTTGGGCCTCTTATCGATCGCAAATCCGAACAGCTCGCGTGTCAAGACGACGACCATGTCCGCGCCGGGAAATATTTTGTAGGTTGCGGGTGATAGTAGAGTGGAAAAAAGGGGTGATTCCGATGAGGGAAAGACGGCAGTCTTTCTCCTCCGAGAGCCGGGCGTATTGTACGGCGTGGTATCCAACTGCTGCTCTTGCTCGAGTGTGCCGTGTCCGATGTCGAGTAAAGAGCCCGTTCAATTCTCGTGTATGAGAGGTGGAAACTTGCTTTGATTAGCTTTGGTGATGGAAGCTTGTAGTAAGAGAAGGTGTCGATCGGCAGTTAGAGTGGGATAAAAGTTCAGGAGTTGAGAGTCTCAACGACCGCCAGCACTTGATGGTTGGCAGAGTGAGCTTTTCGTACAGATTGGACGTCTGCAAGTGCAGTGCTAGGACAGAACAAGATCGGAGTCCACTTGATGAGGCGCATGTACTTGCTAAGTACGTCCGCGTCACGGGCCCGCGCCGCGGGCGACAAAGGCTGTCAAGTGTGTGGAGAGAGGTGTCGTGTGGAGAAAGGACGGGAGCGGGGGCGCGAGACTTACGGTTGGCGTGACACGGAGCACGGGTCAACATCGTGGTGAAGGCGAAGGTGACGTCGAGGTTGGGAGCGGTGGGGGAGCGGAGGTGAGTGAGGCTTGCTCTCATGACGCCTTCTCGAATCTCTCCTCGGCGAACGCAAGCAGGCAAGCTGGAGGATTCATTGGTGCAAACTGAGATACATTCAGCTTGCTATGGGAGGTTGCGTGAGGGCCAGAAACATACACGCCGCGACGAAGGTCTAGGCCGTGTGCCCTGAAGTCTTTCAAGCCCGTTACTACGCATGTACTTTGCAACAGGCTTGCGGAATGGTCGTGTGGCAAATATTGATAGGCATCAAGCGGTGGTGCATGCATATGATTGCATTAGTAGCCCTCCGATGTAGAGGGTGCAGCCTTGGGTCCCGAAGGTTCCTGCAAAACCTCACGGTAGGTTTTTCGCAGGACCATAATAAACAGCATATTATCGCTACTGTGAGCCATTCAACACGTCCTTATCGCACGACACTTTCACCTCAATTGTATCTTCGACTTCGGGAGAGTCGTACATTTTGCTGCATCAACGATCTAACGGGAAGCCGTAACTCTCCTGAGTTGATAGGGTAGCTAAGGCTGCGTACCGGGATTAGGTTTCGGTGCGGTTTCGATGAGAAATGATGTGATGCTTATCGCAGACTTGGAGCTTGAACCAGATGCTTGCGAACAACATGGACGATGTTGATCGCAATTGCTCTTCAGAAGCTACATTGCATCAGGACAATCACGTACGATGCCTTGTCCTTCTCTTTTACGCGATAGCGTTATATTGCTCCGTCTCGTGAGGGTGTTGGTGAGATCTGGAAGTTCTGGAAATAACAGAGCCTGACGTTTTAAGGGCGAGACAACCGACATAGAAGACAGCTTTTCCACAAGTTGCAATACTATGTTGTGTGAACGTCTTCGGAGCCCGCAGCCTGATTCAGGAGTGTCGTCAGTACGAGGCTAGCGTTCGCGAAACACGAAAGCCTAGCCGAAGACCCGTGCGCTCTGTTCTCAACCTCTCACCAGTCCAACTTCTCCTCACAGCATCAAGACCTCTCTCAATCCGTCCCTCTTCCCGACCAAACAGCAAATATACGCCAGGGCAGGATTTTATGCCGCGCATTCCAGAGACGAAACTGGCAGGTAATTGGCGATACCCCCGTCAATGCCGAGGTGCGGCGCCGATCAAACCCAACTTCAGACACAACATCCCCTGATTGGTTCTATGGCCCCCCATGAGACACCGCCACAGTGCCTGAGGAGGTTGAATCATGGTCTAGCGAACGAAAGTGCGACATGTTTAAAACCTCAGGTTGTGCCGAGGCTACGCTGAATTTACCACCAATACGGCTCTGCTCTGCAGCTTCCATTAGCTTTCTCGTGGGGTATGTCGATGCGCGTGGAAGGTTATTCAAATTAGCCAACAGCACCGCCTAGACGTTAAATGCGATGGTAGTAAGTACTCAGCTTTTATTCCGCGCAACGCAGCTCTCGTATCAAAGAGGTGTGCGAGGTGCGCAAGGTGTTCACGAAGCGTTCGCGCGCAACCGCTGCACCCTGGTGAGCATCAAACTCCTCGGTCGAGATGAGACGAACCGCCGAATTTCAGTCCTCGCCTGACCGCCGTGATAGCCGCTACCGCTACCGCCTGTCAAACGAACTACAAAGCCTAGAGCTGTCGCATTACAGTTTGTATTTCATCCACACTCGCATTCTTTCGGTTCAACATCCATTCTTCGATTCTTCCTTCTCTTCTTCCCCTCCGGTCAGGGTACTTTTGTTCAATTTAATACAAACATCTTCTCGTAATCGGTCTATTACCTTTCACGATGTACACCAAAGCCCTACCCGTTCTCGCTTTCTTCCGCCTCTCCGCCGCCTATGTCATCCCTGACACTTCCATCGGCAACAGACAAGCAGCTGCCTGCTTCATCATCGGCGACACCGTTCTTCCACAAGAGGTCGCCGACGTCGCCGCCGCCCTCGAACCCGTCGTCACCTGCGACCCCACCCAGACAACCCTCGAAGGCGTCCCCGACGTAATCAGCCAAAACATCTATTTCTCCGCCAACGACTTCAGCCAATCCCAATCTTCGCCCCTACAGTTCGCCCTCGACACATTTGCTACCGCCGATCCGCTCGCCGACACAGATCTAGCGAAATTTCAGGCTTTGCTCGACGTGTACACCGCGACGGAAGCAGGTGTCAGGAGTGTGGGTGGGAACGTCAACGGGATCAAGGTGCCGAAGTTCTTCTTGTCCATGCAGGTCCAGCGGATACAAACCGCACAGGGCAACCCGCCTGTCGCGGCTGGGCAGCAGGTCGACCATTTGAGGGACAAGGTTACGAAGAATGCGGCGGCTGAGGACAAGGCGTTGTTGGATCAGGTTGTGCAGTTGGCGACGGTTTTGGCCTAAGTTCGTACGCCGCTTTGGTATAATATCAATATGCGGCAGGGTGCACGGTCGTATGTTGTGCTTTTCGCCAGTATATGTCTTCCTATCGCTGCGACCTTCAAATAATTCTTCTCTGTAATCAAGATTGAATCTATCATATTTCCCTCGCTCGTCATCACTACACACTTGCAGTTCCACCAATGCGTCGCAAGTTCGGGAATTACTCGGCTGATTACGACGTACGTGATCTGCTGTACTTTGCTGCCTCGTGCTAGTTGCTGCATGGCATTTGGAGTTGGATTGCACTGTTAAGAGGTGCGTGTTTGATGCCGTAAAGTATGCTGACTGAATGCCTTTGGTGGGTCGAAGCGAAGTGAGTAGCTGCAAACGCTAGTTCTTTCGAGAAATTAGGAGTCTAGAGTTGTAAAGCTCGACCCACTGAGTCGTCTCTGGAGGCTTGGTAAGATGACAATGAAGCTCTTTCAGGCGGATCGCAGCACGTATTGATTTATGCTAGACCTACCAAACTTTCGCGTTTGCGACGAAATTTGTAATCCTGACTTACAACTTGTTTATGTTCAAAGTTTGGCACACAATCTCATGCGTGCGACATATAAAGACTTCCCAGTGGAGCTGATATTTCGACATTACAGTACTACAACACCAACGAGATCAGTCACGCGCAACCTGTTCCCCAACCAGAACATGAGCTCCATGCCGAAATCCGTAGAGATCGATCCACGAGGGGACACGCTCATCAAGCTCAAGAACCCGAAGTGGGACTTGCCAGAATGGGTTGACTCATACCATCCACCAGACCCTATGCCCGACGCATCCAGCTCCGAACAATCTTCGACTGCAGGCCACCAAGGTACGATCATTACCAGCAACCCGATCTTCACCCACCAGTGGCTTGTCTCTTCCAATCAACTCCGATTGGCGTCCCGCTACTTCGACAACATGTTCGCAAATTTTGCTGAGGGGGAGAAAGCCGAAGACGGGAAGTACCATGTTGACGCCGAGGGTTTCCATCCTCATGCGCTGGGAATGGCGCTCTACGTTTTGCATGGGGTAAAACGGCCTGGCTTCTTCTACCTAAGCTTGGAACTGGTGGTCCACGTAGCCCGGGTCGTCGATTACTACCAAATGCACGGCATGATCATTCATCTCGCTGCGTCTTATATGGACGAGATCAGAGACAGAAAAGGACTGAGATCCATGATTGCTCTTCCGTACGGCAAGAATGTGATGCTCTGGCTGAGTGCTGCTTACGTATTCGACCAGCCATATACATTCAACGAGTGCTCTTCCGTCATCATCATGAAGGGAGCAGAGCCATTACAAGAACTGGAACTGCCTTACCCGGGAAATCTCTTCTGTAAGATAAATCGAGTTGGAGCGACACGAATCAGCTAACAGAACACAGCGGAACTGAGCAACTGTCGCACATCTGTTGCGCATGAACTGATCGAGAGCTTGAAGAGACTGGTCATTGGATGGAAGCAAGGTTTCGGAGGAGCACGCCCCAACTGGACCTGCCGGAGCACTCTGATAGGCGCCTTGGAGCAGATCATGTTTGCACATAGAGTTGCGCAGGACCATCCCCAGCCCCATCAAACTCCGTATATGGAGTTGCGACTAGTCGATTTATGCGACGATCTCCTACGCGCGACGGGTCCCAACATCGATCCAATTTGCGCGTGCCATGAATCGGGAATTTCTGGTCAACCATGCACTCTGATCAGCTATGTGAAGCCCATTGTTGATGCTGCATACAAAAAGAGTAGAGTACCACTCGAACGCTTTCTAAGGCATCCCTAGGATCTACTAGAGGCATGGGGATAACGCGGAAGCATTGAATTAGCGGTTGGTGGAGAATGAACACGTTGTTGTGATTATGGTGGTTACACGCAGCAATGATGCAAACATACAGTTTGAGAAGCTTGGATAGAGTAATGGGAATACAATTTGACACCTTCTGAGGCTGCTGATTCGCGCATATTGTAGCTAGTCATCTCGACGGGCTTTCCTAGCTTCCAAGCCATTCGCGAAGCATTTTTCTCTCGGATCAACGATTATAAAGGGTTCGCTAGTGTTGGTGATTGATTGCATCGGTAGTGACACACCTGTGACATGTGGTCGGTGTGGCCAAAACGCCCTCAGTGTATGAAATAAACCTTGCAGAATTTCATCAAAGATATTCAAACTGTATCGGATAGGGTGAGACCGGATAGGAGGCGCAGAAAGGAAGTATTAAGGTTTTCCCGACAGGCTGTGCAGATATTGTCCCCGCAGTATCAATCCCACCGTCAACGAACGACAAGTAGCAGTACTTTCTCCGCCTTATATAATCAGATCAACCCCATCTCGGTTGTGTTGCGAAGGAAAGTCGCTCAACCGGAGCCCTTTTACATTCCCACTAATACTTGTCGCCAGGTCTGTCATGAAGCGGCTTTGAGTACAGTTGTGATTTTTACAAGAGCTGTTCCCAAATGCTGTGGGCGCTCGTCCGATGCACCACTGCGGGAACTCCATCCCCCGCAGCTGCCGAATCAACATTTCAACACTAATACCAAGGTAGGGGTGGGTACATGGTGGATCCCGCAACCCGCGGACGTGCATAGCTTTCGTGAAGAAGCCGAGATTGATTGACGCGCAAGCGAACGAACAACCTGCTTTGCCTTCTATAAGTTTGTTGAGATGGAGGTTAATAGAGGTGATGATGCTGCCGATAGCTTCCTGTCGACGCTTCTCAATCGCCGCTGATGACATTAGAACGCGTGCTTTGGTGTACGTGACAGAAGACTTACTGGTAACAATTTCTGGGAGAGGTAGACCCATAGTTTGCATGTCAGAGCGACATTGATATATGGCTTCCTTTGTCAGTACGTTGAAACCATCCTCTTCACAAAAGGCCCATGCGACACACAACCACAAGACCAGACGCATGCCATACGATTTTGGCACGCCTTCGGTGTACTTGAGATGATTTATCCAGGCCACAGTGTAGGGTTCAACCACTTCCGCGCAGTCGTAGTAATCTACCATGTGTGCCAGCTCAGCGAGCTCTTCGAGCTTAAGCGTGCGAGCTACAGCTCTCGTCCTGCCATGAATGATACACATCAGCTTAGCGAAACCAAGCTTGGTCCAACCGGATTCTGATAAAAGAACTCGACCCTTTTCATCGCGATCGTGTTGGTCCCAACTGTCGCTGAGATCCCTGCGGAAGTAGGTGGAAGCAAGAGCGAGATGACGGGATGAGACGTGGAAGCGCGTCTCATTCTCGCCTTTAGCTTCGCTCTCTGTATCTCCACCTTCGACTTCATCGCCTTCAGCTTCGCTCTCTGCATCTCCACCTTTGACTTCATCGCCCCCGGCGTCATTCTCTTCTTTCATTTTTGTGTCGTCTGCTGTCAAATAGTCCCGGACAGTATCGGGCAGCACAAAAGGCGGCCGGGGGAATTCGGCCGCATCATCCCATATGGCGACATTGGCGCCTTGGTCCTTTAGGGTGATGATGGTATCGGCGCTGGGATCAATGATGATATCGGCTTCAGTCGACGATGAACTCATAGCGGTGGATTACGGGGCTTGAGAGAGCGTCGCGAGGTAGCGTTAGGCTACCGGGAAACGATTCGTCTGGATATCGCGCTTGGAGGAGAATTTTAGGAGTTGGTGTCAGCACGAAACAGCTGAAAAATCTTCATTACTAGCATGCGGTTCATGCGCAAAGATCTAGTTTAGGGGAAAACGTGTTCACGTTCTCCTGTGTCGTTTTAGGCAGACGTCTACACGCTCCTTGACAACCTTCCATAGCGCGCTAAGGCACGCTAACGTAATTAACGCTTGATTGGTTACTTTGGCGATAACATACGAGCAACATCAATGCACCAAAGAAGGAGGCGGCTATGGGGGTCGAAAAGGGATCTTGAGAATCAGGACGAGGATAGGCGCGGAGCGTAAGTTTGGTGATTTGGCCAAAAGCCGACGTAGATGTTTGGGAAAGAGTGTTGTCACCTTGCTTTAGCATACTACAACGTTGAGCATGAGTGCGTTGTGCGGAGGTGGCATTCAACGCTGTGGCTCAGACAACCAGGTATCGAAATTTGCGCCGACTCGGCACCAGTTTCCAGATACCAGCGCGGTCGATGTTTCGACTCAGCGTTTTCTGGCACGATGCCTTGCATGGGCTAAGCCTTTGCACAGGCCTTGGCGATCAAATAGACCTGCAACCGCATTTTTTCCATCTTCGAGAATCATTGCTCGAACCACAGCGTCTTGAAGAGAGCGCGGTCATGGAAGTCTAACTGAAAAAGCGGTCTCTTGGAATCTGCTCAGCGCAGCGCCAGCCGGCAGAGGCTTCCCCGGATTACCTTAGGCATTCGAAGCGATCAACCCTTACTCGACCGCCTGCTATGAATTAGTTTAATAAGTGGCTAGGGCTGCTTAAGTTTTGGTATCGCTTCTCAGTTCAAGGCTTGCTCTTCTTCGCCGTCGTTCTTTTATACTTTCGCTTCCGGTCTGCTAGCTATCCTGGTGGTGGCTTTTATTCCCGAGCCTTCCGCACATGGCTTTACTCCAAGGATTAGAGAGGTGGGTACAAGTTAGGGCCTTTTGGGCGAGTTCTCCGGACAGGGACTGGGGGAATTGTGTGCGGGGTCCGGCTCCGTCACCCACACAAACAACCTGACCCAACAACAACAGCGCACCACAGCGCGATGCCAAGCTCTACTAAGAATTCCTTCCTTCTCGCATGGAATGCTAACACAGAGTTTCGAACGGTCCAGCGAGCTACTAATCGTGAAGTTCTGCTTTCCAGACGTCATCACCGCCAACGCGCCCAGCAACTGCGCATTTTCGCAAATATGCTCACGAAGTAACATGCTTCTACACATTTCTCTGCGCTACTTCGCCTATCCGCACGCTGATCGTTCGTCTTCATTGGAATGCCCCGCAAAGTTGCCCAGGACCTCTAGCCTCCGAAGCCGCCAAGGTCGCAGAACCTCGGGCCTAATTGACGCTATGTAGCGGCGGTAAATAAAAGGAAGCGGTCGGGCGTAGTATGCAAATTCTGGAGCCGTGTGCCGTTGACCATTGAAGAGAACAGGAAAAGAGAGAGCGCCGACAAGAGTAGCAAACATGGCTTGCGATCTACTAAGCGCCAGCTTGGGCAGTATATCTAACGTCACTGTTCTCAACGTCACACACTACTCTCATGGTGCATCCATACCGCTACCGTACATGGCACCAGACTGTGCTGCCTACTCCTCCGCAAATGCCACCACCGATCTCTGCCAAGTCGTCTTGAATGTATCGACAAGTGCTACCAGCACAGACCGCATCGAGGGTTGGCTGCCAGACAATTGGAACGGTCGTCTACTTGCAAGTGGGAATGGAGGCACGGGAGGATGCATCGACTATCCCAATCTTCAGCATGGCGCCAGTTTCGGATTCGCGACTTTCGGTACGAACATCGGACATGACGGACAGTTCGGCTACGACTTCTTCCTCAACCAGCCAGAAACCATCAATGACTTCGGATATCGTGCGGTCCATGCAGAGGCGGTGATCGCAAAGCAGGTCGTGGAGAAGCACTTTGGACGAAATGCATCGTACAATTACTACTCCGGCTGCAGCACCGGCGGCCGCCAAGGTTACGAGGAAGCCATTCTCTACCCGGACGACTTTGATGGCATCCTTATGGGATCTATGGCTGTGGATTGGCTTCGTATCGTGGCGTCGAAAGGCATACTTCCGCGGCGAATGGGATGGCCGGACTTGAGCTCTCCGAGCTATGTTACCGCTGAGCAATGGTCCGCCATCGTCGCAGCACAATTGAAGGTCCTTGATCCGCTCGATGGCGTCAAAGACGGCATAATCGATAATCCCACTCTCCACAACTTCGACCCCGCGATGCTCGCTTGCGGGACCGGCATACTCAACTCTTCTGTATGTTTGACCGCTGCTCAAGTCAACACCGTCCGAGAAGTATATCAGCCTCTCGCCAACGGAGAGGGTGAGATCGTATTTTCAGGCTTCGAATTAGGCACAGACACATCCGTGTTCTCCAAAAACACCGCTATCGTCAACGACACTGTAGTCCCCAAACTCAGCTATCCATATTTGCAGGATTTCTGGCGCGGCGCGGTCTATAATGATAGTACATGGACTCCGAACAACTTCACGGTGGTAGATATGGACTTTGCGGTCAATCTGAACCCTGGTAGCATACAAATTGCGGGCGACAAATCTCACGACGTTTCCGCATATCATGCCCGTGGTGGAAAACTCCTAGCATATCACGGCCGTCAAGACCAGACCGTCATGTCCGCAGTCGCATCGCGCACTTTCCAACGCACAGCCGAAGAAACAAATCTCACTCTTTCGGAAATGCACGACTTCTTCCGGCTGTTCTTCATCCCCGGCATGGCACACTGTGGCGGTGGACCTGGTGCATGGTCAGTAGGCCAAGCGAATATCGATAGACCGGTTGGTGCGCAATTCAACGACTCGCAGCATAGCGTGCTGCTTGCTTTGGTGGAGTGGGTGGAGGGTGGCAAGGCGCCTGTCAGTTTGGTGGGAACGAAGTTTCAGGGCGCTGCTCTGAGTACGAGTGGGGAGGTGGAGGCGCAGAGGACGCATTGTGTGTATCCTAATGCGAGTTACTGGGATGGGGTCGGGGACACAAAGGCTGCGGAGAGTTGGGAGTGTAGGCTTGAAGGTACATAAGTCTTTCACGCGTTCGCGCTGGTCTGGGTATTCGCCATCTAAATGCCGTGCGAGGTTCCCCAGCACTCAATTCGACATAACAACTACTTGTTTTAAAGCAAGCTGCTGTGTCCGGGTCTTGATATCCGGAAGACGTCCAAGCGGCTACCAACGGAAAAAAAAAATCGAACGTTTAGATGCCCTTCCTACACCCGGAAGTCGGCAGATGAGAGTTGACTTGTGTTCGATGCTGGCGTGTGGGGTGAACCAGTCATGCTAGCTTCCAACTAAGCTCGACCTTCTACAATTGCTTAACCCGAAAGAGCACCTATGCCGGGGCTCAACTTCTTGGGCACCGGAGTTTGGCCGACCCCACATTGTGATCGTGAATGCGGTAATTGATTGACTCTCGTTCGACCACAAACTGGGACTACATTGGCTGGATATGTTGATGATGACTGTCCTAATTTGAAGCGCACACATGCAGCCGGTCCTGAGGCCAAGCTTCCAGTCCAACCTTAGCGCAATGCTAATCCAAAATATGCTTTCACGATCCTGCTTGGCTACTTTCGCGCCCACAACACACTGTCCGGGGCGCCAAAATGGGTCCTCAAGACAATGCTGAGCTGGGGGAGAAGGCGCGGGAGTACGATGTACGTCAGAGGTTTGTTCGTCGCGTACCCTAAACAGCAGGCTGACGAGAAATACAGATAGACGAGAACGAACGCGGAGATGAGCACCTTTTCGATCCCGTGGAAGTGCGCGCCTTGGTCTGGAAGCAAGACCTACGTATTGTGCCACTCGCTGCGTTCATATACTTCTTGTGCTCTCTGGATCGAAGCAACATCGGTCAGTATAGCCCGTCGATTTGATCTCTTGCGCACATGTATACTCACACTTCCCAGGGAATGCGAAAACGCTTAACGCGAACCGCAATGAGTCACTCTTACAGGAAGCTCACATGACAAACTATCAATACACGATCGCGCTCATGGTCTTCCTTGTTGCGTACGCGGTCTTCGAAGTACCATCCAACTACTTCCTCAAGAAGTGCAAGCCAAGTCGATGGATCGCCTTCCTCATGTTCGCGTGGGGCGCCTGCACTATCGGATTGGGTGGCGCAACGAACTACGCCGCCGTAACGGCTGTCCGATTCCTGCTAGGCATGTTCGAGGCCGGGCTCTTTCCAGGCTTGGTATACTATCTCACATTCTGGTACAAAGGAAGCGAGCGCTCCATGCGAGTCGCCATCATCCTTGCCTCCGCGACACTGGCCGGAGCTTTCGGGGGCGCCATCGCGTACGGCATTGGGCACATGAAGTTAGTCCAAGGCCTCGCCTCGTGGCGTTGGCTCTTCATCCTCGAAGGCATTCCTTCCTGCATCTCCTCGGTCGCAGTATGGTTCATCTTACCCGACTATCCCGAAGAAGCGTCGTGGCTGTCAACTCGGGAGCGCGAACTTGCTGTTTTGCGTCTCGAGGCGGAAGGGTCGAAAGGCCATGCGCCATCGCTGGATTGGGAGACCACGAAAGCAATACTCCTTGATGGGCGGCTTTGGGTGCACTACATCGTCTACTTCGGGATATCCGCGCCTTTCAGCTCGCTGTCTTTGTTCACGCCGACCATTACTGCTGGGTTGGGATACGAGAACTTGCAAGCGCAGCTCATGACGGTTCCTCCATACGCAGTCGCTTACGTCGTATCGATCATGACGGCATGGTCTTCCGACCACTTTAACGCGCGCGCTCTACACTCCGCAACTCTCAGCATCATCGGCGCTATCGGATTCCTAGCCTCCGCTCTCCTCCCTCCCGATGCGTACCACGCACGATACGGATGTCTCATTGTAGCGGCCAGCGGAGCATTCTCATGTATCCCGCCACTTCTGGGCTGGCTGAGCAGTAACATGCATAGCACGTCCGCGGCAGGGCTGGCCATTGCGCTGAATGTGTCGTGGGGCGCACCGGGTCAAATCCTCGGCGTTTGGATATATAAAGCGGATGAGGCGAAGAAGGGATATCCGACGGGTCATTGGACGAACATGGCTATGTTGGTGATGGTTGCTGTGGGTTGTGTTGGGTTGAGATCTTATTATCAGTGGAGGAACGCGAGGATGAGGACGTTGGGTGGAGAGGTTGCGGGGATGGTGAGGGAGTTTAGTTATTGACCGCGGGAACCTTTGCACCCCGAGGTTGAGACGAGAAACTATACGTCATCTTGGTAAGGAGTAGATGAGGGCATCTTGAATTGAGCGATGCGCACCTTCTGCCCCATATATGGTATATCCCTCTTCTCGCCAGAAAGATTAATTGACGGTGTAATAAGTGGGCTGGTTTTCAAGAGCGTGTTTTGAGTTCCCATGGAGAGTCAGCGCTAATCCCAAACAAGACTAGACGACCTCGTACTCCAAGGTATAGTGGATAAACGTAGCACCGACGGCAGCACACCTGGTCATCGTCGACGTCACCCGGTGTATCATCATTCTATCAATATCGCTCACATAACAATTTGGGAAAATACTGGACGCTCTTTAGTCCAGCGTTGAGCGCAACAACATCCAATGCATTGAGAGGTGTCATGCCACCTCGGCAATCGCTCCGACAGCCCCAGCGCCAACTGTCGGGCCAATCGCGACGCAAACCATGCCGGACTTGCCACAACCTAGACCCACGAGGTCATTCAAGCTCCGTGTACAGTGTCGAGTCTGAAAGAGACCCTTTAGCAAGCTTGTCTCTAGTCTTGGACGCGCTAAGCTTGGCCAAGACTAAGGACCCCAAGGAAGGTGGCTGCAGGTTCTGCGGAGTACTTGTGCAGGCACTGGATGCCTTTTTCGAAGAATGGAGAGGGGTCAGACAGAGGGTGTCTGTCGATCTGAAAGAGAAAGGAACGATCAAAGTGGGGATTGATGGTGAGAAGTGGAAGCGGGAACTTGTGGAGATATATGCCGGATCTGGTACGTGGCATTCCATCTCAACCGAAGCGTAGAACCAATTGTCTTGAAACGGTCTATCATGCATCCCACAAACGAGGACAATGTTAGCAAGTATCCGAGCCTTTTTGACCCGCAACAGCATCGCGTGCCCCCTGGCCTACGCTTGGTACCTCTCACCATATCCCCTCCGACTCGGGCTCCGACGACAGTTTCAACTTTGCGCGGCGATGTATTCAAGACTGTCTTGTCAACCCCAAGCATGTCGCGTGCCGATCACACCCAAAATCTTCCGCGTCAAGTCCCAAGCGACTGCTTGACGTTGGGCGTGTAACGGCACCAATTCGTCTCATTGACACCCAAGGCAAGACCTTCGAATACACGGCGTTGTCCCATTGCTGGGGAACCGGACCAATGCTTACCGCGACAAAATCTAACTGGAAAAAGTTGGCAACGAATGTGCCGTTTGACACACTGCCTCCGCTCTTCCAGGACGCTATTATCGTCACGCGTCAGCTTGGCATGCGCTACATATGGATCGATTCATTGTGTATCATTCAAGACTCTGTCCGCGATTGGGAGACTGAGTCGGCGAAGATGGGCGGTATATACGAGAACAGCTACGTCACGATCTCCGCGACCAACTCTGGCGACGGAAGCACACGATGCTTGGCGGATAGGCGAAAGGCGGTCAAGCTCAACTATGAGAACACGACTGGAAAGGAGTTTGCGTTACGCGCAAGGCTGGTCCAAGATCATCATCCGGATGTCCAGGAGAACGAACCCGCCAGACTATCCGGACGACTGACTTCAAGAGCTTGGGCATTACAAGAACATGTGCTGAGCACAAGGATTCTACATTATACAGCCACGGAGCTGCTCTTCGAATGCAAGACTTCATTTCGATGCGAATGCTCTCCATCACGAAAAGTTCTTCCAACGACACCTGCACTCATACCTAAAGCAATCGCCAAGCAGAGCAAGGATCGTCATCCAGTGTGGAACGCGTGGCATCGCATCGTCGAGCAGTATTCCATACGAGATCTTACAGTCTCGAATGATAAACTGCCTGCCATCTCAGGCATCGCGAGCAAGATCAAAGACGCCACAAGCTCACGCTACCTGGTCGGGCTCTGGGAGCATAACCTTGCTTCGGATTTGCTCTGGTCTACAAGCCCGGCTGCGATGCCGGATGCGCACTACTTTGCGCTCGACACATACCGCGCTCCATCATTTTCTTGGGCGAGTCTCAGTACTCCCGTAAGCTTCTACACGCCGGACGACGATGAAAGGAGAAAGTTCAAGCCCAGCGTTACACTGGTCACGTCATCAATTTCTATGGCAGGTCTAAATCCACTTGGTGGTGTCACGAACGCAGCTGTCACGCTTCGTGGGCCGACTATTCGCGCCTTGCTTTGTTCTACACAGAGAGAAGGGATGTGGGAGTATGCGCTTTTGATTAAGGGAACAAGTGCCATACGGATTTCGCATGACTGCCTCCTTGTGGAGAACATCACCGCTGCTGCTTCGAATGCGAGCGAAGGCACAGTTCGAAGAGCACATTGCGGCGACAAGCCATCTGAGTTTAAAGCTGCGGTACTTTGTCTCAGTGTCGCGCGGTATGATAGTTGGGCATCAGGGCTTGTTCTTAGTAGCTCATCAAAGGGTGACGGTTCTTGGGAGAGACTGGGTACTTTCTCAGCTGGTATGGAAGCTTTTCAACGCGCGGAAGAGCAAGAGGTGGAAATTGCTTAGACTAGGACCTTAATGTGGGTGATCCTCTTACCTGCGAATCTAGCCAATGAAGCCATACTCCTGACGAAACAACCAATCATCCTCTGGTCGATTTCCGTCCATGATAGCTTGAACCCTTCTCTCAAACTTCTCCCACTCGTCAAGTCTGTATCTCTTCTCCAACTTGATTGGTAGCTCAGGTCCATATGCTCTCACATCCACGCCAATTTCTTTTAGTATTTCCACCTCGTCCACGCGTTGTTGCCCTTTTTCGGCCAGTATCTCCTTCATTCGTGTCATCCAGTAGCCGTCGATGAAGTCCAGGAATTCCCCTTCTGCTGCGTCCCAAGCACTCTCAAACTCATGGAGCAGCTCCTCTAAGAGACTGAGATCCTTCGCTTCCGTGTATTGAATATCTCGAATCTCGTCTTCTGATGATGGAAGTTTTGGGAAACAGCGATACGGAGCATGACCGTGATCGTGACACGTATGCGTTAGTCCTAGGACGTCAAAAGTCATGGACCGTAGAGCCGAGCGAAAGACTTCTCCATGATATCGACTGTCCGAGCAAAATTTTAGAACAAGGCGCAGAGCCTGTTTTCGACGGTGGACGGTTTGCACTGAAACATTGTAGTCAGATCCGACTACTTTCAATGCTGAGCTGGTTAGATTGCAACCGCCCACTGCACAATGGCATATACAGTCATCTCTACTTTGACTTTCGAACACAGAGGTAAGCAAACTGTAGTATCGTATCTCCTTCTTATCTTTCGTCGATATGCCGTCTTCACTGTTGCCCTCAGTGTCGGGGTTGTTGTGTTCGTTGTTGGCTTTGTTGCTAGAGGCTTCTTCGTAATCATCTTCGTTATCATGTTCACCGCCTTCGTCGTATTCATCGCCATATTCATCGCCGTTATCATCTTCGCTTTCCTCGTCATCGATGCTTTCGGCCTCGTAGTCGCTTAAAGACAGGACTAGATCGCGACTAGGCCAATCGCGACTAGGCCAATCCGGGACGTACTCCAACATGAACCCATCCCACATCCTGATTTCAAGTTTCGTCCACCATAGTGACGGTGTTTGGATGCTAAGATACGCAATTCTCTCCGCAATCAGATGCAGCGGCCCGGTCTTGTAAAGAGGATGGATACAGTCAAGCCTCGCCCCTCTGCTGTGCAGCCAAGAAATTAGTGGAAGACTCCTTGGGCTCGCTAATGTTGAAGTATGCTGCCAGATTGGAGTGCCCAATTCCAGTGCATTTATATCCACGTCCGTAAATCCAGCGTTGACGAGCGTTTCTGCGGTCTCGACTCTCATAAAAGCTTCATGGAACAGAGTATCGTAATTGATATCTGGCGAGATTCGCTCAGTCTCGTGTTGCATGCGGTCGACCTTCGTTGATCGGAACTTTTTGTGTAAAGCTAGTGCAATGCGCTCTACGATACGTTTGTCCGCTTGAAAAATTGCACGTGCCCATGATACATGGGTCAAGAAGTCCAAGTGATGCGCTAGAATGTCAACGCAGCCGACGTTGTTGAAGCTTATCGCCATGTCGAGGGCAGAGAAGCCAAAATTTGCTTGTAATGCTTTTTTGGCAAAATCCTGCTCTAGAAGCAACTGAAGTCCGGAAAACCAGTTTGCCGCCATATATAGGGATGACATGGCATCTTCATTTCCGATTGTCTCCGTTGGTTTCTCTAGGCAGCCTCGGAGCTCCGCGTTGGATCTTCGTAGTATCGCAGAGGCCAGTTCTTCATCATCATAGCCTGGTATTGTTAATGGAAAAATCTTAACTCACGAGGGAGCAACGAACCATCTTTGAAGGCTTCTTGAGAATGAAATATGGCATAGGTCTGATGTTGAAGTATCGCCAAGTACCAGACGTCAGAAGAAGGCTTGAAGGAGTATTCAAACGACCTTAGCGTAGGAACGTGAGCTAACTTTCCCGACAACCGAATTCTCCATGATTGATCTGACCCGGCATTCATGGAAAGACCTTCCAAGAAGAAGTCCATAGGCGTCCTACCGCACATCATCTGTCAACAAGAACCTCGTAGACGTCTTACTATGTTTGATCTCTTACCCAGCAAATATGTTTCTCAAATTGACGTCGTAACCAATTTCGCAGAAGAACTGGATTGCAGTCTGGAAAGTATCAAGGTGAAGGTATCTATGATCCAAATATTCTTCATTCCGTGCCAGCTCTCCTAAGCACCAACCCAGTGCGTTCATGAAAGACTACAAGGCATGAGTAAATGATGAACCTGAGTTCTTAAGGGCCACGTACATGTAGTATGGAGGTCCCATTTGAGTCCACGTCAAGGACCCCGATTCGATTTTCTCGTAAAAGATTTCGGACAGATTCTACCACCACTGTGACCGCATGTTGGATTCGGATCTCAACACGGTTCTGAGGACCGCAAACATATTGCTCTACATAGCGCCTGAATGCACGCATCAAGAAAAAGGCTGGGTTCTTGTGGCTCACAATGTTCCGAGATGCAATCTTTGGAGAAAGCGATTTGTTCGACCACTTTAGATTCGCGTCAACGAGGTATCCAAGTGCGCCCCAACATGCACGAAGTCGCAGGCCAACGATGACCGCTTTCTGAGAAGGGAGCTCGAACGGGCATCCAGGTAAGTGCTTTGACTCGTTGATGCGGAATGCAGAGAACCAGTGTGGGGAAGGCGGTGGAAGGCGTCGTCGAACCTTCTTGGGGCACGAGCAAACCAGATATGAAAGAAGGTTTTGGCTGGCAGGAGATCGATTGAAGGTGTGCTCATCATGCACTTTCTGTATAGTTTCTTGCACAGTCTGGTGGGTGGCCAGGTAGGCGTCGCAAGCATCTCCTAATATGGTAGGTGGTGGCGGTCTCCCTGTTTGTGGGATGATTTGTTCGAATATTTGGGCCACAAGTGCGAATGTCTGATCAGCTATGTCGGAGACGGCGGTAATCTGTGCGCCTGAGGCATGCATCATCGACTCCACGCGCGAAGCATGCTGTGAAAATTGTGCAGAGTGGCGTTCAGTCGTTTCGCCGACATGTTCGAGAAGCTCGGTCTGAGACGTCTGTTGGCGATGTACGAGGAGGAACGCGTTGTGGGTCGCGCTGAGTTTGGTCTTGGTGTGATCATGGAAGCGTGTTGTCGTGTCGCTGCATACGCAAGCCAGTTAACCTAGGTTGTAGGGTCATATTTAGCGATAGGTGCTCACAGTTGTAAAGCCTGCATTATAATCTGCAGATTCTCCACCAGTCTATCCAGCTGCTTTTCTATGTCCTTCATCGTATCTTTGCGTAACGGATACAGCACTCTCTTTTTAAATAAGAGGGCCTTCTTCTTCGCGGTATCAGCGGAGAACTCCGGATCGCCGCATTTCTCCTGGTAGGTCTTGAGACGATGCATCGCATCACCGCAAGCTGCGATACTAGTCTGCACAGCGGCAGTTATCGCATCATCGTCTCGCTTCAGCCGCTGGACCACCGTGTCGAGGAGTCCGAGATTATCCTCAATTAGCCCGATACGAGTGACTACTGATGCGATGTCGTCGCCGTAAGCCGTGAACTGGGAGTAGTACCATTTCAAGCCTTGCATCACCTGCAAGGCGAGCGAAATCGTGCCAACGATTCCTCCAGCATCGGTCATGGCTGAATTGGGGCTGCGTCATGCACAAAGAGGGTCGCTATTAATTGCGACAAGAAGAATCAAGAAGGAGGAAGGAAGAAAGAAAGAGGGAGGATTGAGGGGACACAAGGCTGAGCCCACTTCCCCATCACATTACAAGGCTGAGATCTGCCCCGCCGAAGCCTCGCGCTCAGCCGTATGCACAACTCCGCTGGCCAGCTGCTGCATGACCTTATCCGTCCAATGACCGCCGTACTAGCTCACCGGACTAGGTGCAGTGAGAGCTTGGAAGCTCAGGGCATCTAGAGTTTGATTATTTCAACAACAGCACTCTGCGGTGTCTGGAAATCAATGATAGGTACCAGAGGGTCGATCCCGACATCGGCATTGATTCACCTTCGCAAGGGGTTTTGCGGGAGCCGTGGGCGTGTGAATGCGACTGAGCGTCGCACGTCTTTTGTATTCATATCGTTACTTAGGAGAGGTGTTTACCGTCCAAGTCGGTTGGTCTACATTTTGTCTCCCTTTGTTTGACAGAGCGAAAGCGGAACACGAGGTGGGGACTCGATAGGTTTCGAAATGAAGACATGAAGCTTTGCTAGGCATTTGATAGGACGGACTCTGGCGTGGCTATGTGAAGAGCACGATTCCGGATGGCATTGGACACATTCCTGGTAGCTCCTCAGGTTATGGTGAAAGCCTCCTGCGCGCGGGGCTGAGCTCAACGATCGACGCTACCGGTGCTTCTGATGCGCATCCCCATCTCAACCTTTCAGAGAGGAAGCCCACTGGAAAAGCGCTTGAGTGCATCGTACTGGTCAGTCATGTCGTGGGATAACCTTGCCGGAGCCCTGATGGTGTTGAGAAAGCAAGATCGGGGACGCGGTAATCGGCAGGACTCCGATTGGCTCGTGGACGCAAACGGGTTCTGCGGGAAGTGGGACCATCCGATGGTTCGACTTCGACACCACCACACCACTTTTCCATTTCCCGGGCGCACGCTTCCGTAGCACAGTCTAGCACAATGTTCTCTTTCCGTCTCGACACATATGTACCCTTCGTACAATGGTCGGCTTCAAGACTGCCCTCTTCTTCAGGCTCCAAGCCATCACCCTCACGATCTACCTCAACCGAGCGGCCATCATGACCTCCGCAGCGCGTACAAACGATAAGCCGTGGGCTGACGGGCCCTGCGTCCTGGTTCCGACGCCGCAGTATGTGACGAAGAAGGTATGTTGCCCTCTCGCCACGGCCGTGGGGAACGAAAGGCTAACGAGAGACCGCAGACCGACATCTTCACCCTCGGCGCTACGCATATGGCGCACATCCACAACGCCATCCTGCGTGGCTACAACTCGATATACCTCCAAGCTCCATACGTCACCGACGAAGACAAGCCCGAGTTTATCGGATACGCGCAGGCGTGGTTCCGCTTCGTGAAGAGCCACCACGATGACGAGGAATTGGAGCTGTTTCCGAAGATGGAAGAGGTCGTGGGAACGAAAGGCATATGGGATGACACGCACAAGGAACATGGTACGTATAATGTGACCTTTCTCTTCATAACGACGTCTTACGAAAGCACGTAGAATCCTTCCTCAGCGGCCTGGTCGACTTCAACGCCTACCTCGCCCAACTCGCCGAACCCTACGACTTCAATGGTCACGAACTCCGCCGCATAATGGACTCCTTTCAAGGCCCCTTCGTCGCACACTTCCACAACGAGATCGCCACGATCGCGTCCTTCGCTGACCTCCCTACTGCGCCGAAGCCCTCGAGCGAAAATGCCGTAAAAGCGGCTGCGATATTAAGAGCGTGGGGTAAGAAGACGGTCACAAAGGCTGGATATACGGACGTGGTGCCCTTCTTCTTGTTGAACTTGGATACAACGTATGAGAATAGTTCATGGGCGTCGTGGCCGCCCATGCCCGCACCTGTTAAATGGGGACTGGTCAACGTAGCTGGTGCATACTATTGGGGTCGATGGAAGTTTGCGAGCTGCGACGCGGCGGGAAAGCCAAGAGCTCTGTATGCGCTGCAATTTCCCGAAAATGTGGGGGGCGAGAAGACACAACGACAGGAGTTATAACACTGCTAAGCTAACGTCTCAACTCAAATCTGTACATCAATATACCCAACTCTTCGAGTCCTTCTACAACTAAAGATCAGACCACTCATGCCTACTGTTTTCTCAATACAAGCATCCTTCCACCCCCAGCATCTTTCCGATAAGGCACACTTTCCTTCCCCAGCACCTCCACCTTCCCCTCTTTCCTCAACCTCTCTACCACAACCTCAAAACCGCCCTCCTCCCAGAACGTGTCCAACACAGTGGCAGCAATAACCCCACCCCCCTTCACAACCCTCACAAGCTCATCCAACGGCCCAGGCCCCAAATGCCCATGCGTGAACATGCCGCAGCAAACGACCGCATCGTACGCCCCATCGTCCCTGTTCAACCTCTTCGTCAAATCCGCAATTTCGAGATCGCGATACACCCCAGTCTTCCGGGCAACATCGAGCATGCCTTGACTGATATCTAGTCCGTCAATCGTTTTGTACGAGAAGAGTTTGTTCAGGGCGATACCAACGGCGCCGCTTCCGCAGCCGGCGTCGAGGATCTTGGCTTCTGAATGGGCAATGTCAGGGACGTGCTTGGATACGGCTTCTGCGATAAGACGGGGCCCAGTGAAGTCGTGGGCCTCCATGTCGGAATCATAGCTGGCGGCCCATTGGTCGTAGAGCGCGCGTGATTCTTCGGGGTTTTTGGCTGCGAAGACACGGGGGAGGAACGCGTCGTCTTGTGAGGAAGTCATGATGGTGAAGTTCGTGATTGGTCGTTGGAAGATGTGGGTTGCGACGAAGATACACTGTGGCGGAAGACTCGATTGTTAAATATAGCCGCGCTCTGTCTCACCCGGACAGACTTGACCGTAGCATGTGTTATCACTATTATCATGCGACATCTCAAGCTTGAAAGTGACGTCACACTGGCTGAAGAACCCCGCTCGATCCGTTACTTTGCGACTGACAGAAAAGGCAATTTTTTCCGGCGGGACGAATAACATTGTTTGCAGACTATTGAGTGCCAGAACACATTAGTTGCGGCGTATCAGTTCATGTATCAAAGCAGCCTAGACCTCGTTGTACATTGGAAGAGTAACTGTACGTTATTTTCCTTGCAAGAGCAGCCGCGATCATACATACGCCCTCAGTCTCCAGATTACGCACGTTGTTCAACACAATCCACTCCATGCATGACCCGTCATTGCCTGAACAGACCCGGATCAGGTTCAGGAAGCACCTCTATTGATAGCTATGCTTGAGTCGTTATGGGGTTGGTAACATATGATGTAAAGAAGTACTACCACCTACAGTCTAACACTAAACCCTCCCGGTGTTCCGCCTTTACGATACAAATAAGGCCAAGAATGTCTTCCATCATACCCAATCACGTATCTTCCGGTAAAGGTTGTAAGGCACCGTCCTAACCTTGCTTTTAATGACATGTGTAAGATTTGCTGGTACAAATAACGCATAATCGGTAGTAATGAACCCAGCATCGATCTTACCATCTGGTTCGAACCAGGAACCCACTCTCCAACGTTTGTCGCCGCTACAATCTTCATCATACACAGTCGAAAATGATTCACCGTCTTCCAACGGTGCTCTGCACAATCGGACGTGGCGATCTCCGTCCAACTGACGTAGGAGAAGGTCTATATCATCCCAATCGTCCCACGACGTGATCATCTGCCATGGAACCCTGATCATGAAGAAAGGAATTTCCGCCTCCGCAGTCTTGTCGATTAGCCTGTCCAGCAGGAATCGAAAATCAGATCTGATTGACACAGGTCCTTGGAGGAAGATTGATAATTGTTGTAGTCGCGGCATGGTAAGGATGATGTCGGGCATGGTGCCGAGGGATATGAAGCAAAGCTCCATCAGATAGTGGTACGGTCCCGGTGGTACATATTCCCAGTGGATATGTAGAGAGCGTATCTGGGCGAAGTTTTCGGACGGGATCGAAGCTCGGAAATCGCCCAGGGTGCTGTTCTGGAGGGTCACGAAGACGTTCCCAGAGTACAGAAGACTGAGCGTCTCGGAGTATCTGCTACCATTAGCGGGAGTCTCGCAATGCCTGCGCGAATACTTACATCAAGCGACAAGTCTTGAGCAGTGCAGTCAACCTCCTCTGTTTCAACACAGGTGGCCGATTGTAGACCTGCGGAATTCCGTGGATTTTCTCAATCGTTTCATGATATGCATTGTATGTTACCGGAACGAGGCGGCCAGGTATGCGGGTACTGGACTTGTCCACGATTCCGTACGTCAGCCGTCCACGCTCTTTATCGGGTCCACGTTCCTGGTACAGAGCGATGCGAAGTCCAGCAATGGCATAATTCCAGATGCACATACGCAACTCGGAAGGCAATTCTAACAAAAAACATCTCGAACTTTTTCGTGATGTCCTCCACTTCTTGAAGCCTTTTGCGTTCGGAAAGTATTGAGTACGGTCTGGTATGCAAGAAGATGTAATCTTTCCTGTGCTCTCCGATGTCAGCTTGGTTGATGCCCGTTTGCGTTCGCTTTCGCTTTCAACTTCGTTCGACAATTTGGCCATCTCCATTGCGGCACGTGGCGCGTGGCTCGCGAGTAGACTTGGAGGAAGAGACGAAAAACCCAGTGCTGGGTAGAAAGCTCGAGATGCTGGATGCGGTTCTGTTGCTGGTGCAGATGTATAAGAATCTCCGTCTTTCGTTGTTGTTGCTAGGATGCGCGGCTGTGGCATTGCTGTTGCCTAAACAGACGCTGCTGCGGCGCTGGGCGGAGCAATGGCACATTTGCCGAATTCGGTCGACAGGGAGCCTTACATTATTTAGAACGTACACAATTGGCGCGTGGTAAAGCGAACCTAGACACGCAGTTTCTGATCAATGAAGTAAATCCAACGTTTGCAGACCGTCCATACTGACTGCACAGCCTCCAGATACATCCGCTCCGCACACCAATCTCGTCGTCAGTACAATGTCGCCCCAAATTAAACCGACGCATCAAGGAGTGTCGCGCGTCGCAACAACATAACTACGAACAATAGTCCCCTCTTCACCAAAACTCGGATGCGGCTCAAACAACGTCCCAACTCTGAAGTGATACACCGGCGCTTGTCCTAAATCATTTACCTTATGCCACAACCACCCTCGTTTAAAGAAAGATCTACACACTCTTAAAGCACCATACCTTCCACTTTTCGACCTTAGCTCTTCAAGCCACTCAGGCGCGCCAGACTCGTACGCCGTATACGGAGAGAGTGGTGTCACTCTCGCCACATAGAAATCGGGGTGGGCCAAACCGCTCGCCATGCCCTCGAGGAGCTGCTGGTACGCCTTGTAAACGTTAGGCTTGCCTTGTAGGAAGACAGAGAGCTGGCGTAAATGTGGCATTGCGGCGATTATGGCGGCGCTGTCTCTGCGGCAGGCTTCACTTTGGCCGGGTGCTGAGAGGTTTGGGACCCGCTGTGTTAATTCAGGAACTTGCCAGTGCATGTGGACGGAGCGGATGCCATTGAGATGCTGTGTCGCAGTGGCGGCGTGGAAGGCCTGTAAAGAGGTGTTTTGCAGAAAGACGAAGACGTTTGCTGTGTAGAGAAGTTCGATTGCCTCGGAGTATCTAGATTGCATATGAGCTGCGTTGCGTAGATGTATATACTACAGGGTTATCAAGGATGTATACGCACATCAAGTGACAAGTCTTCAGCAACGCCGTAAGCTGCACTTTACGCGGAAGGAGGCGCTGACTAAAACACGTATTTTTCCCGCTAAGTGCGGATCTATGAACTTCGGAGGTGTGCTTGTCGATGTCTATGAACGCATCGTTGTCCATGTTGTCCAACGAATCCGGGAGTAATATCCCTGGTGTGCTCATATGCACATCATCCATAACCCCATACGCCAACCGTCCTTCTTGGTCATAGAATGCGACGTGATGGCCCGAGATGGAGTATTCCCAGATTTGCATGCGGAGCTCGGCTGGAAGCTCTAGTAGACGACATCGCTGTCGTTGCCTCGCGCCAATCGTTTCGATGCTTTCCTGTACGTTTGCCATCACGCTGTTTCCCGCAGAGTCCACTTTTTTTTTTTTGACTGAGCCAGAGCTTATTACGATTCCTCGAGCTGGAGACGCTGTGATGGTGCACTAACGATGGGGTAGAAACAAGTAGATGAACGAAATGGGAGGACGTCCGTTGAGCCTTCATAGAGTGCGGGGTAATATAAGCAAGTAGCTAGCTGAAGTCAGCATATTACGCAGCGCGACTCTGCATTTTCATGCCGCCTACGATTCGTAAAGTTTATCCAAATCGATCTCGGTGACTGAATGTCTCCCAATACAGACTGCCAGCTGTTAGATCGCGTAGACAGTCTGGAAAGTTGACGCTAGAACTACAAGAAAAGGGTGAAATGCGGGACAAGTTCGTACATCTGCTGCCTAGTCCACACCGGTTTCTCTCACCATGCCTCGTCGACTTCACAGGTTTGCTTCAGACAACGAGAATCGTCGCCACCAATGTCAAGAGCGCTTCAAGAAAACACGGGCTTCATTACAAGCATATTTGCAGCGTAAGAAACCCCAAGTACGCAGTCAACTCTTACTACTGTCACGTTACCTACTAAGGTACCCTTGTCCATAGGTGCTACCCCTGCTCTCATTACTATATAGGTGCTCGTTGGAGTACGTAGTTACAATGAACAACTCAGCTCCTCATCTACTTGATCACCCTATGGTTACTCTTACAACTACTATGGCGCCATAACTCATGATAGTGTCAAACATATCCAAAGCCCAAAACTCCTTCGAAATCCTCCCTTACCAAATCCCGATCGGGAGGCACTGGAAGTCCACGCTCATCACACACATCTTCAAGAGCTCGGCGTGCATCCTGCATACTTCGTTTCCTTAGCTTTTCTCTTCCCTCAGCCCCGAAGATGAGTGCGCGATAGTATAGAGCTCTCGCATACTGTGCTTGTCCGCTTGTTGTCTCTTGTACTTCGAAGTGTGTGATGCTCTCCTTGACGAGATTGCTCCAAAATGTCAGGAATTGTAGCACGTTCACTCAGAGTTGGATCGACTTACTGTGCTTCCTCGACGTTACTGGTGAGTTTTAGTCTGGATAGTTTGAGCTTCGCTATGGCGACAAAGTCGGCTGCCTCGGAGTCTTCTTGTGCCACCCCAGCCGCCTTTCGATACAGTTCGATTGCATCGTCATTCGCTCCGAGAGCAGCATAGATATTGCCCCCTGTTAGGAAGAGGCGAGCAACACTAGATTGTTAGTAGACTGTTTAATATAGGCGCTTTCGATCACTTACATAACTGAGAGACTTGGGTCCGACATGTCTTGTCTCGCTATTCCATGCTTGGATTCTGAAAGAATCTCAAGCGCCGCATTCAGCGAATTGTTTTCCAGATAGATGGTCGCCAGATATACAGCGGAGAGTAAATGTGACCGTAGTGCGCTCTGCGAAGAAGATACTGCCACGCTTACGCTTTCGCGCACACGGAATAATTTCCAGACCGCTTGGAGGGTGTCTTTCCTTTCATAGTAGGAAATTGCCTCTTGGAACAACCCAGATGCCTGCGCTGCAGTTCTCTCAGTATAGTCCGTACTTTGCGCATCTCCTGCGTCATTAACCGTGTCACCGATTTCATTTCCAGACGGCTGAATGCCCGAGCTTTTTTCATCGAGGTAGCACTCAGGAGCCGTGGTGGTACTGACGACAGGTTGGCAAGATCCCTTTTCCGGTGGCAACAACTTGTCGTGAAGTTCTTGCGGGAGATCTCCAGGAAGATCAATAAACAAAGAACCTCCGTTGCTGTGAACTCGGGAATGCGAGGCTGAAGGGGCCCACCGACTAGGAGTTGGTGATGTGAAGGCTGGACTGTTGCCACTTGCGCTGGGGTCGGGACGGATCGAACTCGTTGCGATTCGCGAGAACCAGTCTTGACGAAACCCGTCCGAGCCGTGACATCGAACGGTGTATCCCCCAACGTATATCCGTCGTGGTGATAACGATTGCTCTTTGGAAGTCCGGGCTCTTTTACTCGGGCTGTATAGACGACCGTGGTCTTCTATTGGAGCGCACACGATGGTTGCCATGCTGTTTGCATAGGTATCTGCCAGGGAGGTTAACTCCAAATTCATGTCGTCCATGTTGTTCTGCATCATGCACATGGCGTCAATCCAGAGATACTCAACACCTGCATGTTTCATGAAAAAGGAGGCGCTATTGATGACGTGAATCTCAGCAAAAGAGATTCCTGCTTTGAGTTCTTTTTCCGTGGCACTAGTGAGTTTTGGTAGGGGCGAATGTTGACTCCAACAGTGGCTTAAGGCCATGTAGACCATTCGTTTGCCGTTTGTATCAATGAGTCGACACTGTTTGCGCTTCTGGTCGATAAAAAGTAAGCGCGATGGAACGTGGGATGAGATTTGCGCAAAGCCTGAACTTTGCGGGTCTTCATGTTTTCGGTCGTAGAGCGTATGCGCAAGATCTTGAAGTCCGAGATCTTCTTCTCCGTTCCCCCTAATATTAGCGTTGTACCTGTAACATCTAATTAATATTCGAACCACCAATTTGGGAACCAACTTACCAGATGGATCGAGTGAGGAGTTGCGTGAAGGATTTGTCCTGGCTTAGTCGTTCCCAAGAATCTGGTCGATGAAAAATTGACACCCACAGTCGACTGAGTCGTCGAACATGAGTATGCAAATGATCGAACTCAGGCCAAAATCCGAGCAAGATATTTTTGGTCTTCTTGCGCGAGGGCCAACGCGACAGTAAAAGTAGGCTTGTGGTTTCTAATGCGTCGAGTCGTTGCTGCCGTGGCATTGACGAGTGGTAGGCATCCTGCATTTTCTCACACTTCCAGTACAATCGACTCTCGCGCTGTCTTCGAGTGAATCCGAGCGAGCTGGTTTCACTGGCACAGCGGCTGAGATCTGCTCGCGTTTTGGGAAGGTTCCTGAGTGGAAGTTCGCACGCGGTCGCGGCAAGTAGTAGAGACTCGTCCATGTCGGCGGGATCCAGGCACGCCAGCACGGAACACATATCATCCGCCGAATCGGAGAGGTTCCGGATTGATGTGATTTGATGGATCAAACCTTCGGAGAGAGTTCCCTGCTCAACTTCCGGGTTTGAAGAATCCGACAGTTCTCGCGAGTGTGCTTTGAAGTCATCGATGTACTGATGCATAGAAACCCCAACGGAACTTATATAAGTGGCAGCTTGTTCGAGTGCTACAGGATATCCTTCGAGAAGAGCGACCAGAACCATGGTATCCTTGGTGCTGATAGACCTACTATGGCCCTGGAAGGCTTTTTGGACTAATTCCACACTTTCGTCTGGAGTCAATGTTGGTACTTCCAAATCGATAACGGAAACACTGCTCCCAGGTGGCTCTAGATTGATACTCACGGGTTGACGCGTTGTGAGTATGATCGATCCAGACTTGCTTATTGGAATGTACGCTTTCACGACCTCGGGGTCTTCAACGTTGTCGAATATGAGCAGCCATTTTTCCGTGCTTTGCTCGAACCACTTCAAGCAAGCCGCCGTACTTTGCTGATGAGACCAATCTTTCCTACCATTGATGAGATGTAATGCAATGGCAGCGTCGTGTAGGCTCCGGGCAATACTGGCCTGACTGTCGGATCTTATCCAGAAGATAGAATCGAATTCTGCTTGATGACGGATAGCAAACTCTTTAGCGATTTCCGTTTTGCCTATGCCACCAACTCCATGCAATATGGCGAGGCTTTGTTTTGGTGCGAGGGCCGTATTTGGAGAAGATGCGCGTTCGGCCAACAGGAACGATCTCAGCGATTCCAATAGTGAGTTACGAGCAACGAAGTGGTCGCATTGTCGTGGTATGTGGAGTTGTAATGGAAGCGGTCGTGATCTTCTTGCACTGTTTGGTAGATTTTCGTTCTCAGAAACCACTTCGATGTCCTCGCCAAGTTCTTGCCTTGGTGCCGGGGGTTCGGTACCCAATTCTGACTGCTCATCCGAAAGATCAGCTATTCGATTTCGATTTGTATCATGCGAGTGTTTTATGCAATAATCTTCCCTGTCGAGAGCAACAGATAGGTCGGCTTGGGATGAGCTCATGTGGCCGGGATTGTCTACAGGGGAAATACTACAGCTGCCTGGAGTTGAACTCGGCAGAGTGTGCTCCGGTGCTGTCGCCATATCCGAGAATGAACTTTCTTCAGTCGCCGGAGATCGCTGAATTGCCAATTCTGTAGTCGCTTTTGTGTCGTCATCGACGACTGGCTCGCACGTCCTCACCACAGTGCTTCCCTGCGTGGCTTCTAAGCTTGGTGCAATAGCGTGTAGTGTCGAATTGATCGTCGTATTTGCAGCGGTCGAAAGAAGTCGATCACTGAATGCGTCGTATTCCCCACCAGTGATGCGTTGCAGCGGTTCGCGGCAGTTGCTTCCTTGGTGAAAAACGCAAGCTTTAGTCTCTCCCTCGCCGAGAGGAACTACCTCCTCTTCATCTGCCGTGGTCCACATTCGAACACCAATATTTGCACCGCAGAGGCAGCTTTTGTATGTAGAGTTTGCTCTCAGTCTAAGCAACCTCCGTTTCTGCGACGCTTTCCCCGAAACCTGGAAGAACCGAGAATGGACGGTCACGTTGTCGAACTTGGTGGAAATGTTTCTAAGACCATCGAGCGCATCTTCCGAGAAAAGTCCTGATGAGAGCTTTTTGGGAAGATCCACGCACTCCTGGACTAGACATGCCCAGTCTTGACGGTTCTCATCGTGTAGGTCTGGGTCGCCAATCATGATGATCTTTTGCAGAGCTTCGAAGAGTGCCTTTGGACCAGGGTGGTTATTTGTACGATCAGCGAGTACTAGGGCCTGTGTGCAAAATAAGTTACGGTTTTGTGTTGTGAACAGCGGGGATTATGACTCTTTTCAATAGAAAAACACCTAAACGGTGACCTATCAATACTAGATCCATCTGCGACTCCAATTAGCTCTGAAATTATATAAAGATGTGACTGACTAACCTCATCGTCTGTATCTGTTACAAGAAGTATTTCTTTGAGCAACTGCTCCCCAGCTGCAATGAATGTGTCCCAGCACTCCCGAGTACGAGGGGTGACCCCATGGTTAAACACCCACACCGTGAGCGGGCTACCCGGTACCGCGTAGCAAGATTCAATAAATTCGGGGAAGTGCGAGCATGTTTGCTGCTCCAGCGTCGAGGCCGATACTCCAGGCACCAATATGACACTGAATGGCATCTGTTAGCTCGGCCTCGCGGGGGACTAGACACCTCGACATTTACCTGCGGCGGGTGCCAACTCCTGGCCAATCCCGGTACTTCTTGAGTTGACCCATGATCAGTTTTGCATGGTCTGTACATGGGGTGATGGAGTGGTTTCCGAAAGGGCGGTCTCAGTGTATCTCGGGGAAAAGTGGGTAGAATAAAATATCATATCCCTCCACCTCGCCACCATCCATGGTGGTGCTCAGCCTCAGCCTGATGGACACGGGCGACGACGCTGCGCCCCCTTTCGATGACGCAGTGATACCTCAGACTGCGGTCGGCGTCTTGGCATCCGTCTAGCTGGAATCAGTTCAGCTTCAGCCCTCTCTACGGGCCACATCTTTGCTTCAAACACGGCGATGAAAATCAGTACATATTTTATTGCAGTCGCTTCTAGTCTAAGGAGCAAATGGTCGTCCTCAACGGTAGCTAGTAACGCTCGTAGATCGAAACGTGCTTTCCAGCCTTAGACTCTGAGATTTGAGCTCTCAGAATCCTCGGCCATCGAGTCCTCGCAGCTCTAGAAGCTTTACAGTGTCCACCGATACTCAACCAGAAGGTCGTGGTCGAAAACAACGCGTGAAAAGACTGCCCCGTTCGTTCAGAAGTATACAGACAACAAGTAGTGGCAGGGTCACGGCTAGCCACATTGTAATGCTCAGTTCGCCTTGACCAAATTGCCTGAAGTTCATGCCGAAAACAGACGTAACGAAAGATATGGGTAGGAAAACAAACGTGATGCGATTCGTTGCCTTTGTGAGCTGTGTCACCAGCTTCGATTCGGCAGCTGCTTGTTTGGATTCAAAGACGGCGAAGCTGCTCATGATGGTCGACTTTCCGCTGTCACAAAGACCGATCAGAATCTCCGCTTCAGTCTTGAGGAAACGCAGATCTTGCTTCAATGTTTGTAGCGTGGCCTCACGCAGACCAGTTGCATCGGGGCGTCCAGTCGCTAAATTAAGCGGTATTTTGTCGAGGCTGTCAATAAGAGTTGCAAAGTGGACCGACCACCGGGTGAGAACGTTCTTCGTATACTCAAAATGCAGTATATCGTCCATGGATGGAAGTGTATTACCCGTTGGCGGCGTTCGTGCGATGGTGTCCATTGTGAGCTTACGGAGCATGTCAAGGTACTGAGCCGTAGCCGATGATTGGAAGTGAAAGAGTTCCTGTAGCATCAGGACAGGATCGTCTGATACTGTATTCCAATCGATGGTTTCTCCGTATCGAGCTGGAAGAACTGAGAGCGGTTGTCTCGTGCGTGGGGTAATATTGATATGTGCATTAGCGCTTTCGTCGAGAGCTCCCGCCTGCAGATCCTGCTCGAAGAACACGGGACAAAATTCGATGTTGTCCGAATCGCTTTGGAAACGTGATCCTTTCAATTCGGGAATGGAATCTTGACGTTCCCCAGCATCAGACCAAATGAAGACTGAGCGTATTAGCTGTGTATCTAGAAGAGTAGAATATGTTGACATATTACCCTTGACACCATTCTCCCGTTTAATAAACGTGACTGACAGCACTTGCTCAAGAACAATCGCATCGCCCGAATGTATGTTGAACTGTCTCACGATGGATTGACCGGGTTGGACGGATGTCCCAGCAAGGAAGTTCTTCGCTTTACTCCGTAGATGAGCCCCGCAATCATTCCGGGTTTGGTGCAGTTCTTCGACCGACAATCGACGCCCCTCAGCCCCAATGAACACAATAGACGGAACAAGTAAGCGCAGAGAATGTTGTCTCCGTGATGGCGGACTCGAATCAGTATACCAATCTCTTTGGCAACTGGGAAGGAAATCGAGGTGAGAGTGAAGAAAACGATGGTCCACGCCAATTCGATCGACCAGGATATTCAGCCATTCTCGTGATGGGTACCCAACAGCAAAAAAGATCTCAGAACAATCCGGAATGGATCCAGCACTGGTACACGCAGCAGCGTTGGCGTACGCGCTGGGTTCGGGTCGTGTAATCCCGTCCACCTTGTACGCAAAGAGGAAGTTATTCTCCGGTTGTGGTGAATCCGGTACGGAGTATTTGGCGGAGCGATTGGGCCTACCAGATTTCCCCGTCAGGTATGATACGAGGTTATTCAGGTAGGCAGCGGAGTGTAGAGGGTCAGAAGCAAAAGAACGAACGCGCGACTGGATACGCTTCACGTTCGTGACGGTCTCGGGCATGGTTGGGGATATGAGAAACTATGGGCGCTCCGGACGGCTTCATTGTGAGATAACAGAGGCATCGTTCTCAGCCTTGCCGGTGGCGGAGTCGATTGGTGCAGCATCAAAGTGGCTAGTAGCACATCAAATGTTATGTACAAGCGAGTGGCGGAGGCTGAGCCAGGCAGCTCTGGCGGAGCGAGCCGCCGCGCCCAGCGCCAGCCCCGGTCCCGCCAGCGTCATAGCCTTCCCCAGCATGAACTGCATCCGCAAGACTTCAAGACTACGGTTTCGACGTGGTTTGACGAAAATGACGCAACCGAGCAATCCGGCTTCCTGCAATACATACTCCACAATGAGTACACAACGTTCGTAACACCCAGAACAAGCCCGTAAAAAGCCATGTAAAGCATCGTTTCAAGCTATGTGCTGTACTTCAATCCGCTCATCTCGATGCAACACACTCCCCACGCATCTATTTCCCTCTTCCCACAGCGCCCATCGCATCGTGCACACGACCAAAGCACACACAACACGTTGGGGAACTACGTCCTTTTGGATTCAACATCGCCCCATCCCCACAACAGAAAAACAAACGAGAAAAAAGCGCCAAAGCTATGCAAGCCCTCCATCTAAAATATGCAAAACCACCCAACCCCGAGGTCAGTATACCACCCAACCCAAACCGACCCCATATCCGCATAAAAGGCGCCGCAAAAACGCCCTTGCCGAAGCAGAAAATCGCATCAGAAAAACTAGACAAACGAGAACAACAAAGTCACTGGACCCGAAGTCCAGCACAAGCTCAACATACACAACGAAGGTAAACATCTTACACCCACCTCGTTCCATCCAAGGCACTCCATCCCCTTTCTCTCCTGCGTCCCCACCACCTCACGTCATATTTGGACTCCTAATCCGTTGCTTTCCTGCCCGTGCCACCCGATGACAGTTCACCCCCACTAGTCTCTCTCCGTCTCCGGATGATATGCAGCCTCGGAATTGGCGTATTGTTTCCACTCCCGCTCCCACTTCCATTCGCGCCAGCAGCACCACTACTCCCACCACCAGGCGTGACATTCTCCTCGTTCTGACCAGCTTGACTTTGTCTCCGTCGACTCACTGCCTCGCTCAAGCGGCCTTGGCGAGCTTTCGGGAGGCGCGAACGACCCGGGGCGTCTTTGTTGGCTTCAATGCGGGCGAGTGACGAGGAGGATGTGTCGCGGCTAGGTGGGCGACTTGACGGTGTGCGGGCGGAGAGTGATGTTGGCGTTAAAGACGTTGAGGGTATGCTGAGCGCGGGGAGGGCGGTGGCGGCGCGGGCTAGAGGTGTGGGTTTAGTGTGGCTGGGTTCTTCTTGAAGATCCCATATCCCCGCTGTGGACTGGCTTCGAGCAATTCGCTCGCGACCGGTGCCGACGAGGGTGGGCGTTGACGGTAGTGGTGGTATGGCAAATGTACTCTTGAGACTGTTCGGTGTAGGTGGTGTCATGCCTGACGCAAGGGTCGAGCCAGTGCTAGAGCCCGACCCTGCCCGTGTGCCGGAGCTGGAAGCGGGACGACGGAAGCCTGAAGCGCGAGATGTGCTGCGCTTAGCAACATTATCACAGGCATGGACCAGTTCGCCCGCCATTTGGCGGACGAGAACGGCAGAGTCGTGATCTCGCAGGTGGAGGATGGTACTGTAAACGCCGAACTGTTTGATGAGCGTGTATTCATCCGCAGTAGCGTCGCAGATGGTGCGAATGATGCGGAGAAGGTTGACGCGGGTGACGGGCTCTTTGTGTACAAGCTTCTGCACTGTCCGGGTGAAGATCTCGGGGACAGCCAGCGAAGCAGCGATGGGCGGTGATAGACGAACAAGCTTCTGAAGCGGTTCTAGCATGCCCTCGAAGTTCGACTGTGAGAGCTCGGGTGAGGTGTACGAGGAGATGATGGCGCTGCTAAAGTCGGAAGACAGTAGGTACTGCTCAACGCGAGCAGTTTCTTCCTGGAGCCTGTACTTGGTCAGCATTGCGTCATACAGAAAAGACAGAGTAATCTAGGTGTACACACCAGACGAAGATGGCATCCAGAGCCGTAACCTGCCAATTACGATCCGCCAGCATATCGATGTAGAACTGCAAGCCCTTGGCATCCCACAGCATCTTGCGTGCCACCTTCCCACTATGTGCCAGCTCGCACAAGATGGGCATAGCGAAGTCTTTCAAGTGAGTATAACGAGGGCTGATAGTCTCCTTCAACAGCGGAATGACCTCTGACAAGGCCGCTTCTTCTTGTCTACTCTTGTTGTGTCGACAAAGGTTGTACATGGTAGGGAGGACCTGGTTGGCGATGTCGCGATGATTCTTCTGGTTCGTCGTAGATTTGAATAGTTCGATGAGGGTATCGATGGCGTTCGAGTTTTGGAGCGCCTCGTGAGTTGAGGAGAGCATACTGAGGTTCTTGATGAACTTCAACATCGTGACTTGGTGCGCGGGTAGCATCCGCGGGAGGTCTTTGAGTACACCTGTCATTCACAGTCAGCAGGTGTTGTTTATTTCCAACATATCGTCTTCTCGGGAAACTCCTGCGGGGTGGGATAGATGCAAAGAGCGTATCGCGGGGAGGTGCAGCAAGGGGCAATTGATGAACAGCCCACAGCCCACCCCTCGCCCACCATCCCGAAAGAGCGCATCACGGGGAGGTGAAGTAGGGGTTGGAGAGGGGAACAATCAGCGAAAGCCCACCCCCACCCCCAAAAAGAGCACCGCAAAGAACCACTTACGTTTCAAAATCATGCGATCAGCCACAAGATCCTTAACATGGCTCTCCGCCTGCGAAAAGATCAAAAAGATACTAACGATCCTGCCCTGCACCAAGCGCGCCACCTCATCCTTCTCATTCACCATGCGATTCAGCACCAAGCTCAACGGATATAGCACACTGCGTCTCGCAAAGATACGGCAAAAGTCATTCTTCGGCGCCGATCCCTGGTACTCGAAGACATTCCACATGCCGTTGACGCCGATGAGCACTAGATCTCGTTCCGCGTCGATGTCTTCTTCTAGGAATTCGACGAGCACGTTGATGCCGCCGCAGCCGATGAAGATGGGGAGCGTGAGGCCGCCTGTTGTGTACATTTGCCGCACAAAGGCGGCCGCTTCTTTGCGGATGTCGCTGGGGTACTTTTTAGAGGCGTAGTTACAGATGATAGGGATGCCGCCAAGGAAGGATAGAGACTCTTGCGAATCGGCGTCTTCTAATATAATCAAGTTGATGATCTGGAGCAATGGTAGGACTGCATCAGGTGGAGGGACGTTGCCCAGGGTCTCCAGAACAGGTAGCATGCCGTGACAGCGGAGCACAACCGAGCGCTTGTCGGGCGATGCGTAGAGCACTTGTAGGAGTTGCTCAGCGACATCTAGTAAGGATTCGCCGGGCTGACTCGATTTGAGGGCATCAACGAGGTTTTCCGTCTGCTTCACTAGGCGGTCGTCAAGGTCACGAGCGGCATTGTTCTCCATATTGATATTTTCCAGTCCGTCGTCCATGTTAGCAAAGGGGTCCAGGTCATCTTCGTCACCAATAATGAACGAAGAGGTCATCTTGGTAGCAAGAATGGCCATGCTGCTACTTTCTGAACCACATTCGCTGTCGGGCCTGCGGAGTTCACCGAACACGTCCGAGAAGTCGTCCCCTTGGTCATCCTCGGCATACTTTTCGATCTCGATTTCCGACTGCGACCGCTGCAACTTCCGGGTGGACGTCGAAGAGGCCGATCGCTGGCGTGCTCCGTTGGCCTTGTTGTCTCGCGTCGACTTGGGGGCTGTCTTCAAATCACTGGGGTGGAACAGCTTCGGCGAGAAGGATTCGGCAGGCGAGCTCGACATCGTCTTGACCACTTGCTCTCTTGAAAGCATGGAAGGCGGGTTGGCGTTTTGCATAGCCCTAAGCTTCATTTCAAATGCATCATCGTCGGCAGGCGTTAGGTCTGAGTAGTCTTCCACGGAGTTCTCGCGGAACATTTGCGACGGGCGGGCGAGAGCAGCGACCTTCCCCTTGGGAAGCGGAAGCGGTGACACCTTGCGTCCACCCCGAGAATACGCCATTTTGGGTTGGCTCTCGCGACGCTCTTCGACGACGGTGGAGGAAGATGTCGACCGTGACGTCGAGACCCTTGCTTTCGCCGACGAAGCCTTCATCGGACCCGCTGCGCCGAAGACGCTTGAAATGCCTCGCAAGTGCTGGAGGTTGAGCGGGCTCTTCACGGTAGATTCCCCGTCCGAATGTGAGGGTTCTTCGACGACGGCGTCGAAACTGGCGTACTGCTTCATCCTGTCGCTCGAGAACAGGCCGCCAAAGTGATCCTGGGGCTTCAAGTGAGACTGGTGAAAGGCGCGCGGGGAGATGCCCTCATAGTCATCATCCCAATTGTTGTCGTCACGGTCCATGTCTGGGGAACGGAAGGCGTCGGCGGTTGGCCTGTGCTTGGGGATGTTGAGATGGTTTACATTCACTGCGGCTCGGCGAGCGGGTGCGGCCGCCGGGGAAAGGGCAAACGGGGCCTCTTCGTGGGCGCCATGTACCAGCCGAGCGCCTCCACGGCCAGCCTCGGGCGACTGCAGCAGTTCGTTCCACTCCTCGACCATCTTGACGGCATGTCCATACTCGGTGGGCTTGTTCTGCACCTTGGGAACCGTGCGTTTGGCGCTCAAGATCCACGGATGCTTAAGCAGGCGCTTGGCGTCGATGCGTAGGTTGGGGTTCTTCTGGAAGCACTCCATGAGGAACTCGTTGAGGTACTTGGAGGCGCTGCCGGGGATGGGCGGGTGGTCGTCGTTGACGATGCGGAAGAGGGCCTGCATGGGCTGCAGCTTGTGGTACGGCGGCTTGCCCTCGATCAGCTCGATGACGGTGCAGCCGACGCTCCAGATGTCCGACGCCGTGGTCGCGCCGGACAGTTCAATGACCTCGGGGGCCATCCAGTAGGGCGTGCCGACGACGCTCACGTGGTCCAGCCCCGACTGCTTCGTCGCGACGCCGAAATCCGCCAGCTTGACCAGCCCCTCCTTGGTGGTGAGAATGTTGGCGCCCTTGATGTCGCGGTGGATGACACCCTGCTCGTGCAAGTACAGCAGGCCGTGCAGCACCTGGGACATGTACAGGGCGACGAGGTTCTCCGGGAACTTGCCAAAGTTCTTGCAGATGCTGTGCAGCGAGCCGTTCTCGCAGTACTCGAGGATGATGTACAGGCTCTCCGAAGTGCTCACGAAGCCGTTGTACCGCACGATGTTGGGGTGGCTCAGGCTCTTGAGCAGGTCGATCTCCAGCATGATGGTCTTCAGCTCCGTGTTGCCCAGGTGCTCGGTGCGGATCTGCTTGACGGCCACCGTCTCGCCCGTGTCCCAGTTGAGGGCGCGGTAGACGCTGGCAAAGGCGCCCTTGCCCAGACAGTCGCCCAGCTGGTAGTTCTGGAGGCCCTCGCCATCCTGCGTGTTGCGGTGCGAGCGGTCCTCACGGCTAGGGGCGCGAACATTCGACGGCGCGGAGCCCTTTTTTGCGTGGGCGTGGGCGGCGTGGGCGGCGGGCGTGCTGCGGGGCGGGGGCTGCTGCTGCTGCGAGGCGCGCGACGACGGCTGCGAGTGCGAGTGCGAGTGGGCCTGCCTGGGCGGATGCGACACCATGGCGGCGTCTTGGTCCCCCTTCTTGCTATCCCCTGTATTGCGGCTGTGGCAGTGTCGCTCCGGAGCAGGCTGTCGGTCGTCTGCGCATCGAGGGCCGCGCTGGTGGAAAGGAGAACTGTCTGCTACGGTCGGAGGGCCACGAATTGAACGGCAGGGCGGGGCGGCGTGTGTCGCCGAGGACTATGGTAAGCTTCGCCGTCCGCTATAGCACGCAGAAGTCGAGGGATCCCGGCCGCAAAACAGCCCCGAGAGTGCTCGCCTCGGGTTGCGCCAGTCGAGGGGGGGGAGAGGAGGGTGAGGCCTGCGTCTGACCATGCGGGGTAGCCCGGGGGGGGAGGCAGCACGCCTGCGCGAGGGATGCGGGCGGCAGGGCGCGAGGTGAATAGCTATGTATCGACACGGTGGATACTGCGGACGGGCGGTCGTGTGGAGAGAGACTCGAGATTCGAGATTCGACGTCTGTCTGCAGCTTCCGAACCGACGCCCTGGCTCGCTTGGCTTGTGCTAGCCACGACCACACCAGCTAGGGTGCCACAGCAGGACCGTGAACGTTGATCATGGACATTGCGACTTTTGCATCCCGTCGATACCGGTGCGGCACGGCTGTGTACGGGATAGAGTGCCTGTGTGGCGCCGCGCAACTGTCAATATTTACCTGTTTCTACGCGTTTCAGATGGGGTCAGCTTCTGCTTTTGGAGCGGGTCGGCAGATCTTCGACCCCGTGCTGCACGCTGTCACGTGCGTGTATGTCGGGGCTCTCGCCAACGTGGAGACTGTCGTTTTGACAAGGCGGTTTGCAGTCCTTGGTTCCAAACCAACGTGGGGTTGCGGAGAGCGGGCTCGGACGAACGCCCATGTCCAAGAATGGAAACCTTACAAATAAAACCATCTATCTTGAGTAAGGGACTATCTGGCACTATTTGGGTGTTTTTCCTCTCGCAGCTGAGAAAGCTGGGGTATTAACTCTATAAAATTACACGGTACGAGAACTCCGTACGAGTAAGGGACTATAGACTGCACCTTGGGGTTTCTCCTCCAAAAAGCACGCTCTTAGCCAGCTAGAGGGAATTCATCAGTTCATGAGTCCTCCTATCTTCTGAGACCTCCGCTAAGCACCCCGTGCACACGACGTCGAGTGCGGCTGAGCCGGCTATGGCCAGGAGAGGAGATCGCATCGAATAAGGGATCGGGTCTGGAGAAGACAATTCATTAATGGGCTCCGAGGGGTTCCTGAGTTGCCCAGTCAGCTTAGGAATGAATGCGACTATGGCAAGTCTACTTACTTGCGATGCATAGCCTTGCATTTCTGCCTCGAGTGCTACAACAACATCCTTCGCAGTCTCAAATCGGCGCTCACAGCAGCACCGTGCAATAACGCCTCCAAACAGCACACTAGATAGGTCTGGAAAGTGTCCTTGCTTAAAAAGCGTTCGCACACGGTCGCTATATGTCCATCTCTCCTGATTCTGTGGCGCTGGGCCCTGATGGAAAGGGTAATATCCGGTCATAATAATATAGATAATAATACCTAGACTAAACACATCAACCTTTGGCGAGGTAAACTCCGACAACTGTGGGTCAAGAAATGGCTGATCAGGGATAAGCATGCCGTTTAGATCGAGCTCCAGGCATCTGGAGCCACCAAAGTCGGCAAGAATGAGGTCTGTAGTCTCGCCGGTCTGATGGACAAGTACGTTTCTAGTGCTCAGATTCGAGTGGATAACGCCTTTCTCGTGGACATAAGCAACGGCCTCAGCGATTTGAAGGCTCCATTTTCGTCGTAACGCGTTGTTGACCTTGTTGTCCCCATCAAAATACGACTGAAGGTCCCCACAATTCGCCTTGTCAAGCAGTAAGCCGCCCTCTATCTCAGAGTGACCTCGATACCTAGCAACTAAGATTAGGATTGGCATTGTTGTAGATGTAGACATACCGAACAATTCTAGGGTGCACTCCCAGCCTTTTCAGAAGTAGCTCCTCTACGACGAAGGCATTCTTGAATTCAGCATCCAACTCTTCGCTACCTGCGCTCAGTAGCCGCGTCTTGCAAACTAAGCCATTGCCTATACAGTAGACAATGGACGTACGCCCGTAACCGATCATTGTCCGCATGACCATGGAATTAGATTGAGAGCAAATGTTACAACTCAGGACTCACAGTGCGGGGTTCCTGTATTATAAGCCACCGCTGGACGCTAAGCCTTCTTAGGAGCATAAGAAACACGAACTCTATGTTTCGTAATCTAAACATCAAGTGACACTGGTGGTGAGTCGTCTCACAAGTCTTACAGCCTTTGGCGTCACAAAGCACATGTGCAACATCAGACACAACAAAATTCGATTTCTTTTTTTAGGTCAAGGGATGGTTTTTGGTCATTGAAATGGATGTGACTCTACGCCAGAAATGGGCCTGCACCACGAATCAAACGGGTCGGAACAGGTTATCAAAGTGAGCTTGATAGTACTCCTCACGATACAGTACAATTACGAGAGTCCCAGGGCACAGATCAGATATCATACCATGGTGATGCGTGTACTATGGTTTGGTAAGGACGAGCGCTAGTAGTAGTCAAGGGGCCGCCTTTGTATGCGTCTCCACCGGCCGATCCATTCATTGCATGCCCCACCCGTCGGTCAATGCATGACATATCAACAATAGTGCTGCGTAGTGGAAAGCCTGCTAATGGCATACATAGAGGCGTTCGAAAGGGCCCCAGCCGCAGCTAGTAATAGATGTAGCCCCTCTCAAGGTTCTTGCCTAGCTGCATAGCGTTGCAGCGCGCCACGGCGGCAGGGAAACCGGAGTAACAAATGCATACATGCTGAGACTGATGTAGGCTATGATACGGGCGGACCACTTATAGCCAGGAACGGCAACCTCTCGCATGCGCACTACACGAGACGCGACACTCTATATTCGAGAATGGAACGTTATTGGAATATCTGGGTATTTACAACAAATGAAAATCCTTTGGTTTCAGTCCGCGAAGAAGAATGATGTCCTCAACGGGCTGACGAGAATCGGCTGCAACGACCAGACGCTAAGCGTCCCGTCTCGGTTCCGCCCCTGTTGCCCCCGCGTCTCGTCGATGACCGCATCCGTACACACCATGCTTTCTTCGTCCTCGCTGCGCCGACTGTGCACCCCGGAGCCGTACCGCATATAGTGGTAGTCGTCTAGCCGCAGAATCCTACTCGGCGCCCGTCCGATTGTGGCCACCATCTCCTTTTCCGACTGCTTCTTTGTGAGTCGTGGGCGTTCGATGGGCGTATCGGGCACCGTGAGCTTGAACGACGGCGTGGTGAAGCGATGAGTCGTGTGGCGGGAGACCGTCCGCTGCGGTATACGGTGGAAGAGACGACGCACGAGAGGTTGTAAAGTCGGTACCGTGGCGGCCATCAAGTAGACGCCGGGTTCTATTATCGACCAGCTCGTCGTCGAAATGCAGAGATACGTAATGTCTTCAAAGATACTGGGCTGGAGAAAAGTAACGAAACGCATGATGGCTGTGACGATGCCCCTGGACCATGTCAGCTAAGTATTTCCAGGTGCCATTGGGTCGATCGAGAACCTACAGCGTACAGATGAAGAAGGTGAGACTGACGCCCACTTTCGCCAACGTGCTCACGTTCAGTCGGTATAAAGCCGGCAGGGGGAGGATGATCATGACAACGTCGGTCACGATATTCGGGATGCTGTAGAATCGGAATGCCGTCATGACGTCCATGGTGCATTTTGCTTCTACCGAGACGTTCCAAAACGCATTAAAAGGCCGACAATTGCTGAAGGTAGCAATAAAGCCAAACACAGCCGTAGCAATGACCGTCAGCGCAGTCGCGTATAGTATCGTCCTGGATAGTCGCGCTGTGAAGAGCCGCAAGTAGAGACACAGAATGGCCAGTTTAGGGAATGGTATGGACAACACGTAGATTACTTCGTGGGCTTTGACGAGCTGGAGCATCCTGCGGATTTTCTTGGGAGGCAAGGTGTGCACATGGTATCCTGCGCCGCCCATGGTAACCTTCACTGCAAGCTATCAGTATCAATCCCCTCGTCGGAGCAACAGACTTACGGATACCAATGACGACCCCGGCGAAGCAGAAGATATATCCTGCGAGAATGAGGGCGTAGACACCTTTGGTATTGTTGGTATTGTTGTCCCTGTTGAAGTGCCATGACAGGATGAACGCGATAACGAAGAAGGTTTCGACGAACGCGAACGCGATGCACACATTGATCAACAGTCTGGCTGGGTCCTCGGCACCAGCGTCGGTCGTAAAGGAGTCATTCGCCGTCGCTGCTGTAGATTCAATGTTGGTCCGTAGGTCCAGCAGCATGGTAAGAGGACGGAAGTCCTAGCACAAGTTCGGACGATAGCACTGAGAGGAACCGTGGAGTGGAGGTCGATGAGGTGACTTTAGCATGGCAGTTGCGGCGTAATTACCATCGCGTAGAGATCCTCCTGGCGTAGTGGCAACTCTCCTGTCATACACTGTTTGTGGCACGGTCGGAGCAGTTCTGGAGCGATTGCGCGGCACCGAGCGTGGCGTATTTCGGGGAAGCAAAACTGGAAAACGCTGGTCTGCCTAGGGCCTGATTCAAAACTCCGGCGAACGTAAGTGCTGAAAATATGATTCGAAGAAAACGATGGCAAGGCTTGAAGATCATGAAGATCTAACGGCGCAGTTCCATGTGCTCCCCAACTGCGCGTATTAGCGGGAGATCACAGCATTGCAAACCTCTCCGACAGCCTGGTGCCCATCGGAATGGGTTACGGGTGAGCACGATGGATGCAGGTGGCAGGCCGCAGAGAACCGCCCCATTGGATGGTTAGCTGGTAATATCGGTGCCCGAAAGAGATGACATCGACATCATCTCACTGGTTTGACCATTCACGGCGATTGCGCACATGTGCTACTGCTCACACGTGTTGGCTATACCTGTGTAAGGATTCAATAGTATACTCCTTGGTTGTAGTAAGGTCGAATTCTGCGTCTAGTCTGTTTACCATCAACGCTGAGGCAGCACACCATAGTGCCGACGCTGTGAGCGCATAGCTATGCACAAAGAGGTTGCTTTCATCGAAACTGGGCGAATCACACTGAAACACATCGGCGGGTAAGGCCATCGGCGCTGTCCGAGGCGGTGCGCCTATTGCAGAACCTTGAGGCGAAGCATCTCGGGAGAAGGCTGAGTTGGGACCCAACACCAACCAAAACCTGAGGCCTTGGCACGAGTGTTGTTGGCTTCTAGACGAGACCGGCGTTTTGCGCGAAGATGCACAGACAAGGCGTTGTCGCCACTTAGCTTTGTTGGTGAAAGAATTCGACCGAAGAACAGAAAAACGGATGGCGGTTTGATGGAGGTCCAGACGGTGCGACCTCGTGGCGGGGACACTACGGCGACGAAGCTGAGCGGTCATTCAGACACCACAAATGCGAGCGCTGCAGCAGTATTAAATGAACTGGTTCTGTGGGACCCCAGTTTCGCCGTAAAAAGGCATGCGACGACGTGCCGGGGGCTGCGTTGGTAGGCACAGCAAGAGATAAGCGCCGACGGAGGATCCAGGTCGGTAGATGCCCGAAAAGTTTCCCTCCGGAGGATCGCTGCAGAAAGTGCCGATATGGCTTTGCGTCTGGGCATAGTGCATATGACGCAGGGCCTACGCGACGTGGGAGGTGGGGTGAGTTGAAGAAGGTTGAGCTGGAGGGGCGGTCGTGGTTGAGGTCGTGGATCATTGAACGAATTCCACGCTAGCCATGTTTGGGATGGAAGCATCTGTCGCCAGAGGTACGTCATGGCATTAAAAACATTGGTGACTTCACTGGAAAATATTCTCTGGAAGCACAACCACCACGCTTCTTCCAGAACACGCAGCGACAAGCAATTCGAATTCCGAATTCGTCTCCCTGCCTTTTTCATACGCACAATTATCTCGCCATGGCCAACACACATGACCTCCACGTCGAGAAGCTGTTCTCGGTTAAAGACTATGTCTGCGTCGTCACGGGAGGCGGCTCCGGCATTGGATTGATGGCAGCTCAGGCCTTGGCTGCGAACGGTATGCTTCCTTCGCAGTGGATGGGAAGTGTCTAAGTTGCAGTGCTGACCAATGACACGCAGGCGCTAAAGTGTACATCACGGGACGACGTAGGTTTGGATGTTTATGCGAAGTTCTAGATAATGGTCTGACGTGACACAGGCATGGAGGCTTTAGAGAAGGCAGCCAAGTCTCACAGCCCTAGCGGAGGAGGCCAGATCATCCCGTACATGCTTCCACACTCTCTCTGTGCTATCAGGACTAACGTGCTCCAGTCTTGGCCCATGCGATGTGACGAAGAAGGAAGACCTCGAGAAACTCTGCAAAGACCTCGAGAAACGCGAAAAGTACATCAATCTCCTTATCGCTGCAGCCGGCATCTCAGGCGAGAAAGCCGAACCCGACTCCTCCTCAGCCACAACGCTCAAGGAGAAGCTCTGGAACAACGAGACCTTTGAAGGCTGGAACGAAACTTACAACACCGACGTCACCTCGGTCTACTTCACGACAGTTGCACTCCTGCCCCTCCTGCAAGCCGGTACCGAAGCCCACGGCCAGCTCTCCGCCTCCGTGATCGTCATCTCCTCCATGTCCGGCATCATGCGACACGCCCAAGGCCACTTCTCGTACAATGCCGCGAAAGGCGGTACCGTTCATCTCACCAAGCTCATGAGCGCCGAGTTCCAGAAGATCAGCGTGAGGGTGAACAGCATTGCGCCGGGATACTTCCCGTCCGAGATGACGACGCAGGAGAGCGGGGAGGATCAGAAGAGTCAGTTGGCGGATGAGAAGATTCAGGAAAAGGGACATGTGCCTATGGAGAGGGCGGGTCTTGATACGGAGATGGCGCAGGCGGTACTCTTTTTGACGAAGAATCGCTATGTCAATGGTGAGATCGTCGCGGTCGACGGAGGTGTGTTGAATGTGGTTGCTGGACGATAGGATAATGGCGGAAGGTGGACGTGAGAGTACTTGAACGTGAGTCATCGGGTATGTCCAAACGGCCTGAGCTTTCAGGATCGAAGTGCAGGATGCGTCGTTCTTTCTAAGACGTTACAGGGTCTAGTAAGAGGCAACATGCTCTGAAACCCCCCTGAATGAGCTTTGCGCACACGGGTAGTGTACCCTGACCTTTGGACATGGTTCTTACATGGCCGCCGGTTGGACTACCAATACGAAACTGCATACATCAAGCCCAGATGTTAACTCACCACTACTAGCTATGAATCTGTCAGTGAAGTATTTACACTATCTGCCTGTGGCTTATATCTAGAAGGCGGTGCGGCTACTCCATCATCGCGAGTGCTGCTGATGGGAGGGGGTCAAGAGTATCATTAGCTAAGATGCATAGCTGATGGCTTCAAGTGTAGATATCCCCACAGACGAATCTGGCACACAGGATCAAGTGCATCTTTCACCGGATCCACGACCCGCTGTGGGTCCAAGCAAGGCTGCAAGGCTGAGCGCAGAAACATGGCTAACCAATCTAGTCATGACGCTTCCCCGCTAGTCCCAACCTCGTAACGCCCATCTGTAGCGCGACTGTCGCATGTACCACCACCTCAGCCCTGTTCGCGATTTCCAAACCACGACCTTCATCATTTCCTTCTTCTTTCTTGCAAGTCTCGCATTTTCGCGGGCACTGGGCGTGTTCATCTCGTTGAAACAACACGGGGAAGCATCTAGTCGCCTCTGCGCGCAGGCAACAGCTGACGGCCGCCCTTTCGAGGTGGCTTGACCCGTTGTCGACCAGTGGACTAGCACCCGGATCCTACTTGCGCCTCATCTCGCGCCTGGTGCCTGGACCAGCGCGATCAAAGCCAGCATTTCCTTTCTTCACTGTCGCCAAATTGAGAGACACAGAGTACTGCGAGACGAGCTGAAGTGAATCTCGTTTCGCGCATGCGAGCGCTCCTGGCCCGAGCTCCTTCTCTCGTCAACAGTCCGCCCTACATATAAGCCACCGTCGCCACCAAAAGAGCAGACCGTAAACGCCAATCTCAGCGCTGCGCCTTCACGTCGCCCAAAACCGCCATGGACACATCACTACAAGTCCCCTCGATGCCAGCATCTCCACCGACTACGACTTCCAAGGAGCTTACGCTGTACACTGAGCCTCTCGACACCCCGGGCGTGATACCGAAGCACCTCAAGCGGGCCGCCACAGCTCAGTTTCCGCTCTTTGAGATTCTGCAGCGATTTTTGCTGCGATTACAGCCAGGTGGCGCGGTTGCCGATTTGGAGAAGATCGTCGCTGTCATTGCGTTGTACAACGCTGCTGCGCCGGCGTATAACCATATTAAGGCGTTTCTCACATGGGCATTTACTTGTCAGATTACCATTTCAGATCATGGTACGTTGATTAGCTCCGCTCCGCTTCTGTACCCTTCATGGGCAATCCGTTGAATCAGGGATTTGACATTTGGCGATTCACGACGCATCCGGCATTGTTCGCAAGGACTCTGGTCTTGGTCGAGATCATGGACTAGTACTGACAACGTTGTAGATCCGATCGCTCGAGAGGTATCTGCCTGGATGGCTTCCAACGTCATAGCCAAGAGCATGGTGCCACGGTCTGCCATGATAGTGAGCAACACGTCACCGGAGCAAGGTGGAAGTATGCAAATGTTTCAACACATGATTTCACAAAACTCCGGTATTGGAGATGGATATTCGGACGAACCGCAGTGCTTGCCGCCGATCGGCCAGCGCATCTTCTGGGTCGGCTTTCGTCCGTTCCTGTTCTCGCGTTCTGGTGGCTCTATTGCCCGTGTTCCGGGCGGCATAAACAATATGCTCGACCGCAACGGCCAGGTACAAAACTCTGTTGTATTGCGGACGATTGGCTGGAGCCTGACGCCACTGAAAGAGTTTGTGAAGACTTGCCACGACTTCAAGATTGGCAATAGCAGTGGTACTACTTCTGTGTTCTTCTCAAGCGGTAACGAGCGCGACCCGTACACGGGCGGTGAGTGGTCTTCAGTCGTCAAGGCTATACGGAAACTGGACACGATAGACATGGACGACGATCTGAAGGCCGATCTGGTTCAAGACGCAGAGCACTACTATAGCGCTGAGTCTAAGCGTTTCTTTGCTGACTGTGGCATTCCGTACCGCCGTGGATACATGTTCTGGGGTCCACCAGGTACAGGTATGTAGAACCAACCAAAGACCATCAGCAATGAGCAATACTAACGACTTCACAGGCAAGACTAGCTTCAGTGCAGCGCTTGCAGGCCACCTGAGTTGCGATATCTACATCATCAATCTAGCCACGGGTGATATCAGCGACGGGCGACTCCACCGCCTGTTCTTAGCGCTACCCCGGAAGTGTGTGGTTGTCATCGAGGATATTGACTCAGCCGGTATAAATCGCGAGCAAGGGCCTGGCGAAGCCCCTAAACAATCGTCTACCGACATGATGAACGGGTTTCTCGGCCGCCCCCAAGGAATGGAGCCTCCACCCGGAGCGATGCCCTCAGGGATGCCCGGAAGGTACGTAACCAATGCGCAAAATATGCGTCCCGATTGGGAGCCTTTGTGGTTCCCAACTCGAGACGCCAGGTACTGAAACCTTTATGGACGCGCTTTGCTAACGTTGTGCCGGATTCAGGCACGAACCGCGGTCAAATGATCGCCGCAAGCGTAACATGGTAACGCTAAGCGGCCTGCTCAACGCCATCGACGGTAACGCCTCAGCTGAAGGCCGCCTGCTCATCATGACTTCGAATAACCCGGATACGCTAGACGAAGCTCTGACGCGCCCCGGCCGTATCGACAAGAAGGTGCACTTCGGCAAATTGATACCCCCTTCGGCCAAAGGAATGTTCAAACGTCTCATCGGCCGCGCCGCCATCGCCACGCTCGGCTTCACGGACGAGCAGATCGAAACGTTCGCCACGCAGTTCTCTACCAAGGTGCCTGCGGCCACGTTTACACCGGCGCAAGTGCAAAACTTCCTGCACTCATGCCGCGGCAATCCGGAGAAAGCCCTGCGGGAGATCGACTCGTGGGTTGTGGAGACACGTGGGAAGAAGCCGAAAAAGGAGGGATCATTGGTGCCACCCAAACCAGGTATGGAAACGCCACCGCTGGTGGACGATGATTTGACTGGCTCAGAGGCCGATTCTGATAGATACTAATTAGTTACTGACAAAACCGAGATGTAGATATGCATGAGCCACCACGGGACAGGTACTCTACTTTGCGGGCGCGTATGATACCACCAGGTCCCGATTTACTGTCGCTGTTGTAGAATGTTACATGGTGGGGAAGAGAATGGACGGCGTGGAAGACGCGATATGTATACCGATTGTTCGATATGGTTTTTATGACGAGCGAGTTATAGCTCGAGGTCGCTGGATGAATTTGTCTTCGTGGCAAGAGATTTGTGTATACTGGCATGCATGAGAGCGAGAATGGACGATTATCCCGAAATAAAGACTGCGTCCTAGTTTACTCTCCCTGTTCCTTTGATGTCCCTATCTTCTGCTACTATCCTGTGACTTTGGCCGGCAGTGGATGGCTCAGGCGCACAAAACTCGCCAACTTAACACATCTAACATCAATACATCTCTACAATGCCCAAAGCCAACCTCTTCTCCCTTCATCCATCCCTCTACACACATTGGTCTCCGCCTTCCACCCCACCCTCAACGATCTACATGCGACAAAACCATCACTTTACTTGAGTACTAGGGCCATCACACGTTGCTTGATGAGTACTATCGCACATGCAATTCATGTGCGTGCATCCTGCTAGAGCTGGAGTATAATCCGTCATTTATGAAGGAAAGGCCCTAGCCGCTGAAGTTGAATGCGAAGAGCCTAGGTTCTGCGTGGCGTGGAGAAGTTGAGTTTGAAGTATAATCCGTAGTCGTACTCTTTCTTGTCATCCATATCTATCTCGTTCACCTCCCCAGAAGCCGCCTCGTCTTCTTTCCCGACCTCACCTGCATACGTCGAAGTAGCCAAACATTCAAATTGTACCTTCTCGTTCCAGGTGATCGGATATTCGGAGCGTTGATCGGGGTGTTGAAGCTCCATTACACATTCCTCGTCGATCCATCCCGGGTCGTATTTAGTTCCCACACTCGTTTCGTTGTCTTCCCATTGCGTGTACGTTGCAGTTAGAGGACGTATGTACTCATAACATCACTGGACGGTACCACGGGAAACTATACTGAGTCCGTCCTTGCCTCGAGTAAAACGCGATGTGCATTTTCGACTTGTCTTCGCGTAGCATTGTACGACCACATAGCATGGCGCGTTTGCAATTTAAGCTTGCATCTCCACTCGTCGACGATGAGATTTGCTCGCTTCCTACGGTCTTGTTCGCCCAACCCGACTATCTCGTATTCACGCTTGTGCGGAGAAGCCCCTAGCTTGACCAGAAAGTGCACCATTTCCCCGCTCCCTCCGTCGACTGCTACGCGAAGCGGCGTTGTTTCGGTGCCGTCGTCGTGGATAATCGTTGTATCTGGGTCGAGAGAGAGGAGACTGAGCAGCATTTCGACGGTGCCGCCTTGCTTATGCGCAATGGCCGCAAAGAGGGCGTAGACGTGTAAACCTGGTGCATCCATGTGCTTCATATGGTACTTGCGGTTGATGCAGTGTTCTAAGAATGCCACATGACCCTTCATCGCGGCAATGATAAACATGCACCCTTTAGCAATTGGATTGCGAACGCGAAGCCCATGTTGTATCAGGAATTTTAGGACATCCACGTTCCCTCCGCTGGCCGCCGCAAAAGCCACCTTACGAGGAGAATAAACCTTGATAATATCTTGGGCCAGACCGAAGGATGTCAGCATCTGGCAGGTGCTGAGATGACCTCCTTCCGCCGCATCACGTAGTAAGCTAAGTCCTCGTTCAGCTACAATCTGGCTGTAAAAATCCGCATCCAGCATCTTCTGAAGAATGTCATCCCATCCATTTTGCGCTATCATGCCGAAACTATCGCAGCCAGCGAGAGGATACTGTTCGATGATAAATGCGGAGACATCCCGAGATCCACCCTGCACCGCACGTCGAGCGGCGGTCTTGATGGCTTCGAAGCTGTATTTTGGAACGAGTAGTTGCACAATCTCCAAATGATTATACGATACTGCAGTGTAAAGGGCTGATAGGTCTACGTCATTGTGTTGGGTGGTGGAGTCCATGACTCCGGCTTGAAGGAGCCGTTCGACTGTCGCGGCATGACCTAGTCGGCAAGCCATCTGGAATGGATGGCCGAGGAAGATGCAATCGTTCCTGGGAGAAAGACCCGCTTGGAGAATTGAGGCTTCGACGTCCGTGTGTCCAGTCATACTAGCCACTAGGAAAGCACTTCCGGGAACGGAGTGTGGTACATTGGTTCTATAGACGTGCTCTCTGAGTGGGTTGCCTGAGCTGGTGCAGAAGTTGCAAAGACTCAATGCGCCACAAATAACGGCAAGCCACTCGGAACGCGTCGTTGTTCGAGAATGCTGCCCCCGCTGTTCAAATGTGAATCCAGTCAAGTAGTTTGCCACTTCGTGGAAGTGCGACGCGAGCTTGTTTGACCCGCGGTCAAGATCACCGATGAACTCGCTGATAATGCGATCTCTGAACGGCTTTTGCATGGCCTTGGCCTCGTTTTTGGATAGTTGGCAGAGCCAGAATTGCGCGATCGCTTTTGTCGTTACTCGCTCGAAGAAGCCTGGAATATGTCAGCGATAAGCGAAAGGAGTTGTGGGTGGTATCAGTAGCATTGCGTACGATTCACTTCGCGCATGCGGCACACTTCGTAAAGCTCCTCCGAGCACGCCGCCTCATAACATATGTCCTCGACCAGGGTAACGGGTAATTCAAGAAACAGCATGTCACGCGATCGTTGGAGGAAGATGTGGTTAACTGGTATCTGTAGAAGTAAGTACGATAGCAGCAATTGTGTAAGGTGGTCTTTAACTGCGCCACAGTGTGCAGGGTCTGTTGGCACAGTACGACGCGGGGCCGCAAGCGAGATCCATGGCTGAATCTCTTTATCCCAAAACGATAACATGCTGACAGGACTCCGGTCACTGCACCACGATCTTCATTTGAGTCTGCCTCAATTCCGCTGCAGCCGGTTTGATGTGTCGCCCGATGAGCGACACGAAGGAAGCAACGTCGGCATCGTTGAAGCCAAGTCACAACTTCTTTTTTCGGATTACCATTTCTCCTGCTATGATCTAATCGGCACATCCTAGAACGAACCAACACACTTTCTTTCTCCTTCAAGTTGTGCTCCATTGCCAGCGTTTTCATCTTCATTGACCTCATACCCGTCTCTTCAACTGCACCCATAACGGTGGTTTAGTCATCGAATGAAAGACCTTCATAGTCTTCATCCGGCCATTAAAACCCCACACACTATTCTCCTTCTCGCGTAACTCACGATCAAGCTCGATATCAAAGTTCCATAACAAATGCGCTACAATAAGTCGCATCTCCATGTACGCTAAGTTCTTCCCAATACACACTCTCGGCCCAGTGCCAAAGGGTAGCGAAGCATTGAGCCGGTCATGCGCAAATTCTTCGTCTTCCCCCAGCCAACGCTCAGGTCGGAAACTGTCGGGTCCGTGGAAATTAAGATGCGAATGTGTTGATGACCAGGGCGAGACAGCGACGGTCGTACCTGCGGGCAAGTGGTAACCGTCGACGGTGGCGCCACCTCGGGGCACTATGCGTTGCTGACTAGCTGGCGAAGGTGGAAAGAGACGTAGAGCTTCCATCAGAGTCGCTTCGAGGTATCGAAGTTCCTTAACCTTCGCCCATTCTATGTCGGACTCTGTCGCAAAAGCTTCCCTAATCTCGCCAACCAAACGGTTGTATACTTTTGGGTGCGTGCAGACATAATACGTCCACCCAGTTAAAGCAGTAGCCGTGGTGTCGGTTCCAGCACTGATAAACAGTCCCATATTGAGAACGATTTCAGTTTGCGAAAGCGTCTTCGCAGACTCACTCTTTAAGATCTGATATATGAAGTCGGTGTGATCTCGGTTCGAGTCGGCAAGTCGGCGAGTAGTTTTTTCCCTGGAGTTGTTGAGGTGGATTGTCCTCCATGCAGAAGCTTTTGATGGAACGAGGAGTCGCGTCATCAGCGACTCAAACCAATTTCCGACGCCAGTTATTCGACGTATGCCTTGTGTCCAGGTGGCTGCTACAAAGACATTGATGACGGATGTGGACCACTCCGTTGCCGATGCCTGGTCTAGACAGCCAAAGGGTTCGCCAAAACATAGCTCGCCCATAATATCAAAAGCAAGGTAGGTGTCTGTGCGCATGTAGAGTCAGTTGGTGGTCATGGGATCGCAATGCATGCAACGCTTACACCAATCTGCGACATCCACCGCTTGGTTCTCCGCCGACATTGCGGTCATCTGAACGATGAACTTGCGAATTTGAACCTGCGTCAAATCCTCCAGATTTTTCAACGCGCTATTGGTAAAGAGATATCCTAACGCCCTGCGCTGGCGGGCGTGCTCTTTGTTCAGTGCCAGACTTACGCCAGTCTGCCCATCTACGCTTCCAACGGCACCAAGGAATATTGGGCTCTTTTCCATGTTGAGCCCTCCTTTCTGCAGAAAGCGTCAACCAATATAATCTGGAACATTCTTTTGTGATGACCACCTACTCTTAGACCGTATATTTCCTCCCGCGCCTCAACACTGACGAAGCTGAGTTCGTTTGGAGAAACTCGCACCACTGGCCCATATCGTTCATGGAGCGATCTATAGTATACATGTTGATTCCCTCTCACCAGTGCCAAAGCCGCAGGTAGTTCTGATACGCTGTTGGCCCATGGTCCTGGAGCTGAGCGAAGGGGGTGAAACAGGCGTCTTCGTAGGATCTGGAAAAGAAATCTCAAGATGAGCTGGCAATGGTTAGTTAGCACCTTAACACTGAGATGGCGGACGTACGAATACGCCGAGTGACGTTGCGACGGTTGTTGAAAGCATACTAGGCATCGTGGTTCGTGTTCTTACGTGCAGATGCGAGTAAAGCGGCGTGATAACGGTTTGCATCCGCTCTGAACGGCGTCTACGTGTAGAACGTACCAGAAGTCAGCAAATTCCGTGACACCACAATATCTCGACACTGACCATTCTCGTAGAGCCCCTCCATAATATTGATTAATTGCTTTTGTGAAGGTACACGTGTGAGACGGCATGTAAGAGTTTCGCGGCTAAGCACCGATTGGTGCAGCGGCCTAGAGTACAGTGTGGGATATTACTTGCATTATCTGCGCAAACGAGCGCGCATCGATCGAAAACATGCTCGCCCGCATGAAAACGGACAAGGTTATTTCGACTCCATCAAGCTTCCCGATGCCGGGGTTAAAGCGCGCACCTAAAATAAATGTACACATTTCTGAGCACTACAAGGCGCAAGAACATGTTGAATACCTCCATATGTCCAACCCAACTTTTCGATAACACAGCCGCACTTCAGCAGCTCAGAAAGAATTTACCATAGCTATGAAAGACACCGAGGAACTTGCGCGAGGCTACACCCGCGCTAATGATACCCAATACAACGCCGGCCTGTTTCTCCTCGAACGACTACACATCACTTCCGGAATGCAGATTCTCGATGTCGGCTGTGGGACCGGGAACCTTACAGCCCATATAGCAGAGCTTGTCGGCACCGAAGGCAGCGTCGTCGGCGTGGATCCCAGTGCAGAACGCATCGCAATCGCCAAAGAACTCGCAAAATCGAATCTCTCGTTCTATGAGGGGATAGCTGAAGACTTGTCGCGTTTCCCGGCCGCCAGCTTCGACATCGTTTTCGTAAACTCGACACTCCATTGGGTACAGGACCAAGCCGCTGCACTGAAGGAGTTCGTCCGCGTCCTGAAGTTAGGAGGGCGCGTCGGTATTTCAGGCGGATCGGGGGATTATCTCACGGCACAGGAAAAGGTCAAGGATGAAGTTCTGTCGCGGGAGCCATACCGGAATTATCCGGAGGAAGCGCCACCTAAGTTTCTTAAAGAGAGCGAGCTGGAGAGTCTTCTCGAGAACGCTGGATTCGCGGACAGAAAGATTGTCGTGAACAAGATTGTCAAGGCGACTAAGGACGCGGACGCGATGATCAATTGGTTAGACACGAGTTCTTCCGGGAAGACATACGGCAACATTCCACTGGATTTACGGCCAAAAGCAAGAGAAGAGATGAAGACGGAGTGGAACAAGCTTGCGACTGAAGATGGAATTCGGATGGACATGGAGCTGTTGGTTACCGTGGCTGTCAAAAGTTGAGGCTATCATGTGACGTCATTTACACGTCATCAAAAATAGAATGAAGCAGCTGTGGTATTCGAGTAAAAGCCGTGAAGCACGCAAATACTGTTTAGACCAATTGCACAGTTCTAGATTTGAAATACAGTCGCGTAATTTTCTGCGTTCGCGCGGCCGAACGAGGGGTAATGAGCAAGTTATGTAGACTTGCAGGGGTACGCGGGTCTGTTTAGATCAGCGCTCTAAGCATGCGTCGTACTGCCGAAAGTTTGTGCAACTAGTAGCACCCCCATGGTCACGCTGCAATTTGAGCCCCGACGTGGTGGTGGTGGCCAATTGCCTAACGTGTTACGTAGACGTTCTTTTGGTGGCTGTTCGCAAATCCTCTCATTAGTCGCACAAAGAGTCACGGTTTGCGACTTGCAGTTCCAAAATGACGCCTCCATCAAGCCCAAAACAATTCTCCTTCAAGGCCACTGCCTCTTCATCACCTGAGCTTATCGTATGGTGGGACTCGCCGGAAACAGCAGATCCGAAGAACCCCATGAACTGGTGAGTAATCTTGGGCGCAACTAATGTTAGTATCCGAAACGCTGGCTAATTTTACCGTTACACCTCAGGTCGTCAAAGACAAAATGGGCCAACATTCTCGTTCTTTCGGTGATCAGTTTCCTGGTGTAAGTGAACGCGTACTCGTAATGGCGACACGATCTCACAATACCAGTCCACTCGTATCGTCGATGCTCGCTCCTGCTGTCCAGCTAATCATGGATGACTTTAAAACAACATCGCCAACGTTTGCTACGTTTTCCGTCTCCATATTTGTTCTAGGCTTTGCCTCTGGGCCGCTGCTTCTTGCGCCACTAAGCGAGCTTTATGGCCGTGTAGTTATCTACAACGTGACCAATGTATTTTTCCTGCTCTTCACCATGCTTTGCGCGGTCTCACAGAACGAGAGCACATTTTTGACATGTCGCTTCCTTTCGGGATTTGCTGGAGTTGCTACTATCACAATAGGCTCCGGAACGATCGCGGACCTCATGCCACGGGAGAAGAGAGGCAAAGCGGTGTCAATATGGTCCGTGGGGACAATTCTTGGACCGATGGTTGGGCCTATCATTGGCGGGTACGTCACTGATATTGCGGGCTGGAGATGGATATTCTGGTCTATCTCGATTGTTGTGAGTTGAAATATGGACTTCGGAGACAGTGTATTGTTGGCTAACCGGGACTAGATTGCTGTTGTCACTATCGTTGCTTTTTGCGTCTTGAGGGAGACTTACCCTCCCGTGTTGCTGGGAAGAAAGGCGGCGAGACTCAGAAAGGAAACGAGAAATTCTGGATACCGATCTAAGCTCGCATCCGATGTCTCGTCTGCGGAACTCTTCAAAAGGAGTATCATCCGGCCGTCGAAGATGCTCGCCTGCTGTCCAGTGGTCACCATCCTGTGCACCTATGTTGCCATCCTATATGGCACCCTTTACCTACTTTTCGCAACCTATTCCTTCGTTTTTAAAGAAGTATATGGATTCTCGACATCCGCATCCGGCCTCGTCTTCCTCCCGGGTGGCGCTGGTACTCTTATTGGCCTCTTATACACCTCAAAGTTCAGCGACAGAGCCGTCAAGAAGCACACAGCTGCGGGAAAAATAGTGACTCCCGAAGATCGTCTTCCTCTCGTGATGGTTTTACCGGGCGCACTTACATTTCCCCTGGGGCTCTTCCTGTACGGCTGGGGTGTGGAGATTCATTTACACTGGATGGTACCGCTAATTGGAACGGCTATTACTGGATTCGGATCGATTCTGATCTTTATTGGCATCCAGACGTACTTGATTGATGCGTTTGAGGAGTATGCCGCTAGCGCCGTGGGTGCCAACGCGGTGCTACGAGGAACAGTCGGAGCGCTTCTCCCACTTGGTGGCTTGAACTTATATCGGAAACTGGGTTGGGGCTGGGGAAATAGTCTGCTGGGGTTTGTTGCGCTTGCATTCGTTCCTGTGCCGTTGATCTTCGGCATGTACGGAGCTAGGATCCGCAATGTGAGAGGCTTCGAGACGAAAGTGTAGGCATCTGGAACCGAGTGGTCTCCAATAGATTAAAAAAGGTATCGGAAACTTGTAAGAACTTGGCGAGAAAGGCTAAGACCCAACCTCTGAGTAGAACTCCATTGCACTTGCTTTTCCCTCACTTGACGTAATGCTCACAACCGACTACTAGCAACCACCATTTGCTCTGGCATCACCATCTCCGTGGGCACCACGCCAAATCTCTCAAGAAGCTTCTCTCTTGTTATACCTTCCAGATTCAGTCGGCGCAGGTTCCTCCCAGTACTCATATAATCTACTCCCGTAGCCATTTCTGCCAGCACAATAACCGCCTTAATCGGCGCCGCATCGATTCCTAACACCTCCGCTAAACAGCACCATGGAACCAACAAGTCGGGTACATCCTCAGAGATGTTCCGATTCATAAGGTCAGATGGAGCCTTAAGTCTGTTATGCGGTAGAGAATTCCGGGCCAAGTCAACGAGGTCGCCGTAACTCGCACCGTAGCACTCATTGGAGACGTCGACTGCGCTCTTCAGGCGGAGCCCAAGTGCGGCACCGATTTTTATGCGCACACGGTCGATGGCGAGCATTGCGTTAGCGACTGTGGGTGTGAGGCCATCGTGGTAAAGAAGGAAGTCGCCGCTGGTGTCTTCGATACGGCCGGCGTTCATCAGCATCATGAGAGGGTGGAACACGCCGTTGACGTTGGACAAGCAGACCTCGATGATGCTGCTGCACCACTTGAGTTCTGTGGGAAATATGCTTTCGATCGTTTCGTATACGGCTGGGGTAAGGTCTCGCTGCAGAGGGGCAATGAAGATAACTTCCTTCTTTCCCATGACGGTCAATCCTCCTTCCTCCATTCTGCACGAGTATGGCGATAGATTGGTCTCGAAAACACAGCCCACGTCCATTTCGGCAATGAGCGAGAACATGTTCCCTGGTATTGCGATGATGGCATGTTGATGGAGGGGAAATCCGCGCAGTTCTCGTAGTACCGTCTCTTGCCCGGTCGATGGAACAGTGAGGATGATGATCGGCGAGAATGCCACGACCTCAGCCATATCTGATGTAACTTGTAGTTTTGCTGAGCCTTGGAGAACACCACTAGCTCTCAGGTGGCCATTGTTCCTCACGTCTTCGGCGTGCCGTAGATGGGTGGGATGCGAATATAACAGTACCCCTTTCCCACGACTTTGTAGGTCAGCGGCAAGAGCGAAGCCGGCCGGTCCCGCGCCAATGATGGACACGGTAGGTTGCATGATCGTTATGTGCGGTGAATGCGGATTCAGATAGGTGTCATGGGGAGAGTGAGAAAGAAGGGGAAGCTAGCAGACCAAATATTCAATGCTGATACAAGAGCAACAAAGTGGGAATGGACGTACCATCGCTAACTCTCTACCTTACCGCTCACATTTATTCCACGGATTACATGGTTTCGACCACTTAAATGAAATCGTACGCAAACTACCGCAGCTCTAGAAGAGCAAGGTGAATTTCAGCTCTAATCACCGACGAACCTACAAAATCATATGAAATACGGCCCAGAGTAATCGATCAACATATCTCACCTCGTATTAGGTGCATCTACTGCAAGGATGCTTTGAGCACACTACCTCCGAAAAACGCCAAGATGAATGCTGAGTGGCTGCAATTGTACGTACCCCCGCGCTGCAGGTGAGCAAGTTTGCTCTATTTAGTATTCTATCAAGCGCCATTTAAAGCGATCGTAGGTACCGAAGTATTTCGCCATTATAGCGCATGCGCTCGTGCCTTCGTCCTAGCTTTCTTGCTCTTTTTCGCACTGATGTCATGCACCTTTCGGGACCGGGATAGCATTGGCCACTGCATACTAATCAATGCCAGCGCGCCTACGAGATCTTGCGTCGCGTTACTCTTGCACCATATGGAACTCTCGACCCTTGAACGACCGCAGTTCTGCACTCTGATTCGGCCGAAAGAAGAAGCTTCGCGTGAACAGCAAGTCATGCTTATTTTAAAGAATCAACCAGGCACATCGAACACCTGTGCAGAGAAACATATCTCTCCGCTTTAGCAAACGCGATCATGTGTATAAAAGGTATAAACGTAGGAGGAAGCTCGCCGTTGGCATTTGTAAGCTTCCTTCGACCACTAACAAACGGTCCGTATAGGTTCCATAGCCGCTCTCTAAGTCTGGGTCTCTCTGGGTCCCTTTCGGCTTATAATACAAGAGTCTTTAAAACGCTTCTGTACTGCTCGCGTGGTACCTTCAAGCAGTTGACCATTATCCGTCCCATCCATCAGCCAACTCAGAATACCCTCCCAACAACGAACGCATCGAAAACAGCATTCTCAAAAGCGCCTTGCTCAATTACTCCACCAAATCTACGATCTAAAGTTAGCCTCGCACTTACACAAATACGAGCACCATTCCCACTCGCCAACAACAACGGACTTACTCATAACACTTTATATGCGCCAACAGTGCCTGCTTCAAGCCTTCCAGCCGCTCAATTTCCAGCCCATCGTAATGCTGATGCTTGCGTATATGATTCCAGGCTTGCACAGGTGTGAGTTCGCCATCTAGACAAATCGTATCCGAGAGCTCCAATAGGCGTTCGATACCCGCGGCAGGAGCTTGCCAGGTTGCACCGGGTTGCAGATGGGTACTGGGCTGAGCTGGGTTTTGGTGGAGCATGGTGGCGGTGACTGTGAGCGAGTGGCCGTTAGGAGAAGCGCCGTCTTCGGAGATGGCGTGGTGGCCGAGACATGGCCCTTCGAGCCTGGGACGGTGTAAGTGAACGAGTGACCTGATGCCAGAAGGAAGGAACCCTGGCGGCAATCATCGATGTACACTTACGTCAGTACAAAGTCAATACCAATAGCGGTATGATCAGCCTCTCCGAGATATCTCGGAGAAGGCGTAGACACCGTCCAGTCCGACGGGGACGACACGATCTGTTGCGCTCCAACAACACCTCTCCGACTATAAATTTTCTCTTGCCTATTCTTGTTCTTGCTGTGCGGAATACTCAGATCAAAAACGGGACCAATCTGATTCGAAGACGACGCACTCTCCCCGGTCGCCAGCGGCGCGCCTATCCCGCGCTCAGGAACAGGAATCCCGTTCTCCACAAGCAGCGATTTTAGCGCGCTAATCTCACTGTATAGGGTCTTCGTCTCATTTAGGATCCTTGCCTCATTGGCACGGAGCTGGACGACTTCTGCCTCAAGTGTCTTTGTGTAGGCTTCTTTGCGCTCGCGGTGCGTTCTGGAAGCTGGGCGTGAGCGCTAACGACCCAGACGTCACCACATGCCGTGAGTTAGGCAAGGGTGGAGGGAAGGGGGGCGTACTTTTGTGCACGGCGGATCTGCTCTTTGCGTCGCTGCGCTGGAGGTAGCGATTGGTCCGGCGACTTGGATGCCTCTTTATCGCTCTTGAATGGCTTGAATGTGAACTTCATAACGGATGTAGCAAATTCCCCAAAAAGAAGCTAGTGCGGTGTGCGACTGAGCCAAGTTCAGAGCAAAAGGTAGGGTGGAGATCGCATCGGAGGGGTATGCGCCATGAACGTCGCCGGATAAGCCCCGCTGACATGCGGGCGGGACTTCGTGTTGAAAAATGGCTGAAGGCTGAAACGCAATCGGCGTTTGGGGCCCGTCCCGGCTGTTAGAGTCTACACACGCATCTTCCCTCTTCCGGCAACACGTTCAGGAATCAGATGCCCGAATCGATACTAGTGTCAGCTACCCCGAGCTTGAGTCTCTAAGTCGTGGCCTGAATTTTCCAAAACTTGCGCTAGAGCCGAAATAGGAAATCCTGATTCCGCAACAAATCGCCTTAACGAAGAAGGCTGCGCGCGCCCTCGTTATAGCACCGAGGCTTCTCGACGTCAACGGTATTAAACTATACCCCCAATTACCTGTTGTGGCAATTCGATCATATAACCATACTAGGAACCTGAGGCAGAGCTCTTACGCGCCATCGCGCTGCGGCAGCGGACGGACACTCTACGATGGACTTTGAAGGTATAAAGAAGAGATGTGAACGTGTACCAGTTGAACAGAATACTACGACTCTCATAGATTGACGATCAAGCGCACCATCTCTACTTTCATCTTATTCACACAATGGCCGCCCTACTATCCAAATCCCTCCTCGTACTCACCATCTTCACTTCCATCGCCGTAGCTGCACCCCACCCGCAAAAGCAAAAAGCCACAGTAGGAAAAGCGGTCTACTTCATCACCAACGATGCGGAAAACGCCGTCGTTGCACTCCCCATAGGGCAAGATGGCCTCCTCTCGGCTGGCACCGTGACCAAAACCGGCGGCGCCGGCTCCAATGCAATCGACAGCGTAACCAAGTTGGTCGCGACACCGGATGCCCTGGTGGGCCAATCTGCACTGACGATGGTCGGCAATGTACGTTCTGACCTTCCCCTTCCTCTTCTCCTTCGCAAACACAATGCTAACAACCACCCAGACTATCTTCGCCGTAAACGCCGGCTCCAACACGTTGACCATGCTGGAAGTCTCGAAGTCAGACCCAACCTGCCTCACCGTAGTCGGCGAACCGGCCGCCCTCACCGGCGAATTCCCCAACACGGTCGCCGCATCCGCCAAGAACAAACTCGCCTGCGTAGGCACCACAGGCGCCAAAGCCGGCATCTCATGCGCGTCCTTCTCCGCTGCAGGTCTCGGGGAAATGGACGCGCTGCGCGCCTTTGATATCGGGCAGTCGACGCCACCCGCCGGTCCTTTGAACACCGTATCGCAGACTTTCTTCTCCAGCGATGAATCGATGCTGTACACGACGGTCAAGGGCGATCCTGCTGTCAACAACACGGGCTTCTTATCCGTGTTCCCAGTCGAAAAGGCTGCGAACGGCGCAGCTTGTCTATCCACCGAGGAAACACGCAGTTCCCCGGCCGGAACAGCCGTCCTATTCGGCTCATCCACTATTCCTAACTTGCCCAACTCCCTCTTCGTGACCGACGCCTCCTTCGGCGCAGCCGTCCTATCGCTAGACGAGGGCGCACAAGCTACTGTCGTTGGCAAGCAAGCCATCGACGGTCAGGCAGCTACCTGCTGGGCTACCGTTTCCGACGCGACTAACACAGCGTTCGTGACGGATGTGGGCATGAATCGCGTCGTTGAGATGAGCCTCGAGGATGCAAGTATCGTCTCTATGCTCGACTTGTCTGCGAACGGCGATCCAGGGCTCATTGATTTGAAGAGTGCGGGCAACTTTGTGTACGCCTTGTCGCCTGGGAATGGTTCGACTGCCGCGGCAGTCACCGTGTTGGATGTTTCCGGAGGTCCGGGTTCGATGAAGCAAGCGCAGCACTTTGGACTCGATGGTATGGCGGGGGAAAACGCTATGGGGATGGCGGTGTTGGTTTGATGGGAGCGTGGCTGCTCGAAAGAAAAGTATCGATCTTGCTATTAAACATTTCCTTTCAGTTCTGGCGAAAGTCATTCTATCGTTATCAGTATATCTTCGAGAATGACACGAAATTATTACCAACAAACCTTCTTACTAACACCACAATAATCAATACCATCCATCGTCATCAACATCCCCACCCCCCTTCCCCGGCCTCATGCTCTCGACCCTCTGCCCAGGCACCGTCTCCGAAAACGCACCCTCAAACACGCCACTAATCCCTCTTCCCCCAATCTCCTTGAAACTATCATATGTCCCATGCTCTTCCCCGACCTCTTCATTCCCCCTTTCAACCTTACCACCCGTAACAGCAGCCCACTCCCTATCCTCCGGACTCTCCCCAACGCCCAAATCACTCCACCTCGACACCTCCAACGCTAACTTGAACCTCTCCACTCCACCGCCCCTCACAGTCCGATCCTCCACAAGCTTGATCTCAACGAGGTACTCGGTGGGACAGTCCGGACATCTCCGCAGCGGTCTGCACGTTGAACAAAGTGTGACGGGTCCAGGGACTTTCTGTGCGCGTATTTGCGCGAGAGCGTTGACCTGGGGAACTGGAATGTGGTCGAGTGCACATTTTGGGATCGACGTCAAGATTCCAGAGCGCCAGTGTGAGCAGACGCTGAAGTAGGGCGTGTAATCTCCGCGGGAGAAGAGGAGTAGGCGTTTCGCGGCTGGCGTCATGCCCGGGGAAACGTAGACGGAGGATTTGATGCGGATGAGGAAGTGGCCGTTAGTATGGATGTGGTACTTAGTTTCGTGGCGCCAGGGGGATTCCGAGTCCTTCCAGCGGCGAGCGAGGGAGTCAATGGGAATGCCGTACGTAGGACCATTGGACCAGTGTCGTTTCGCCAATTGCACGAAGGTGAACGGGAGGGTACGACCTTCCGCAAGCCGAAGACGAGGGGGTGGGAAGAGGTTGTTCGTGCTGTTCGGACAGTTGAATAGTGGGTTCAGCACCGATGATGGTTTCAGCGACTCACGGCCCGGCTGCGTTCGTACATGCCAGGTAGTGCAAGGGAAGCAGAAGAGATGACCAGGCAGCTTTGGAGACATGGGGAGGAGGAAAGTCTGGCGATCATGTCGGTTCAAGGGGTCGCGTAGCAGCGGATTGAGAATGCGGATCATCCGATGATACGTCGTTTTGCTGGTCATGGTAAGGTGGGCGACGTCGAGCGGAGACAAATAGTCGGCGACGAGCGCCCAAATGTCAACCGGCAGGCGAGATAGCAGGGCTGAGCCGTCTGGACGTGAGATGTCGTACTCGAATGCGGCGGGTTCGGCCGATTTTACGACAGGCTCTGCTGCGTCGGTGTAGCTGAAAGCGTGGAGCATATCAGTCAGATCTTTGCGCTCGCCCGTGTCCTTGTCCAGCGTCTCACTTTTCGGTACACTCTGCGGCGTCTTCGAGAGCTTTCGCCGCGCCTTAGACTCACTCGGCACCTTCCCTTGACGTTGCTCATCCGAGCGGTATGAACTGAATAGCGAGCTGCGCCTGCCAGACTCACTACATTCATTCGTGAGGCCGTTCGGAAGGCTCGCGTCGCTATGCGCACGCGAAGCTTGACGCTTGAATTCGTCTTGATCTAATACGTTCTCGCCGCCATCACGCCCGGTAGATTTTCTGACCAACTTTCGTGGTGAGTCGGTCTTCGAGGCCAGCCCAAGCCGAGCACGGAATCCCTTCGGCTTCGTCACATCTGCCATCACGCTCTGATTGAACTCAAATCACTTCGAGGGATGCAGAAGAAAATGGAGCCAAGGAAGGGGTGGACACGGTGAATCGGAGATGCATTCCGTCTGTTCAGGCAAGGACGGATCAACATGGTCGTCTCAACTCGCTAGTGTCCGAACGGTCCGCGGGCACGTGATAGCTCATGCGAGCTTATGACACAGCACCACAAACCATCCTCGAATGCAGCAGTCAAATCAATAGCGAAGTTTAAAGAGTGGACGCCACTCGAGGTAGCCCAGAATCACAAAGGGGAGGGACGTGATCAGATATCGGCCATCGATAAAATGATATCCTTGAATTTGCAAGGTACATATCCAACCATAGATTTTACATGGTATCATAGCACTCATTATACCCATCCAACGCCAACCATGCAGTATGCTGGTGATTCAAAGAACTTTTGATGCAACAAAGCGTTTCGCTTCGTGTCCCTTTTCCAACTCTTTAGCTCTTAACACGGTATCATAGCTCCAGAGCCTTCTTCGTCATAGCGAGAGCACCATCGAAGGTCTTGTTGCCACCGATGAAGCCAGCGGCATGGACGAACACGCCTCCGGGGATGCCGGTGACTTCGTCGAGCTGGGCGTCACGAACACCCTTCCATGCATTGGGAAGATCCTTGCGGTTCTCGAAGCCGCCATTCTCTTTGCTGACGGCGCGGATGCGCCACTTGCTGTCGGCCTCGGCGGTTTCCGGGAAGAGGACATAGAGGACCTGGGGTGCGACACCCTCCGGAATGGGGTTCTCCTTCTCGAGGGTGTACAGATGATCGGCCCATGGCATGCCCTCGGAGAGAACGAGGATGCGGCCCTGGGGGTCGTACTGAAGGCGCGCGTTGTACGCCTTCTTCACGTCGTTGCGTGCAGGCAACCACCAGTTGGCGCGGTCGGTGAGCTCCAGGAAGAATTGCTGGCCCACGAATTCGGACGCCTTTGCGAAGCGCTCGTCTTCGGCCTGCTGCTTCTGTTCCTTGCTCAGGTTGGCATCGGCGTCCTTGCTGGGAGCGTGATTGAACCGGCTGACCACGCTCGCGATGCTGAAGCCGCGGTCCTCGAACTTCTTGGTGAGCCCCGCGGCTTCCAGATCCTTTGGCGCAATGACATTCACACCGTTGTCGTTGGCGTCGAATGCCTCGATGAAGTCGGTGTAGATCTTCTCGTAGAGCAAATCGAGATCGGCACCCGGCTGCAGTCCGGTGACCTCGGTGATGATGGCTTTGCCGAAGTGCATGTAGACGAGGCCGGCGGACGAGAGCTTGGTGTTGTGGCCGGGGAAGACGGTCGTGAACTCGCGCTGGTGGTGGTCGTAGCGCTTCTGCTCGTCGCTGTAGACAGCGCCCACGTCGACGACGGTGTGGCACGTCTGGAGGACGTCGGCGTCGCGCGTGCGGACGAGGGGCGAGTCTTTGTAGGTGGGGAGCAGACGGAGCATGGAGACGGCGAGGGCCTCGTCGGCGTGGAAGTGGCCGCTGTGGGTGCCGATCAGAGGCGCGTCGACGTCCATCTTCATCTTCTTGGAGGGGTTCTCGGTGGCCATGGTGCGGGATTGGAGGGGGCGAGGGAGGAGGACGGAGGGCAGTGGCGACGGTCGTGGGGGAGGAGCAAGGGACCGGACGGAGACGCGGGGGTGGAAGGAAGCAGCGAGTCTGGGGGTGTGGAGGTTGGGAAGGCGCGAGAGTGAGGTTCGCAGGGTAAACATTCAGTAGCGGGGGAAAATTATTGTACAGATGCGGCGAATCGAGGGTCAGCACCACCAGCACTGGCACTACTGGCTGGCCGGGGCAGATCTTGATCGTTGGCGGCCCGTTCACCTGGCAGTTGGCAGTGGCAGGCGCTACGATGGTTGCGGCAAGCGCTTCGGCACGAGCGCCACGAGATTCACCTCTCCACCCACGCTCGATATGAGAAACTTGTCCTCTCCGTCCCTTTGCGAAGCAGTTCCACGCTGCCCGGGCCCGACTCTCGCGCAATCCACCCGAGTCGCCGCACTCACTGTACGTTCCCCCGTCCCCCGTCCCCCGAGTTGGGCATCCCCCACCCCCGGCTGCAGGCGTTGCTGTGCGGGCGATGGTCCTTCACCCTGGCCGCCAGCACGCGACAGCGACCAGCCAATAGCCACCAGCTTGTGCCTGAGGTCCAAGTCTGCGTCGCGACGTCTGCACCGCGGCCTCGATCCAGCAACCACCGTCCAGCGCTGACAGTGCCCCTCCTCCGCAGCGTCCCCACGCCTTCCCGCACCCGCTCGAGCCCTGCGGAGAACCACGCCATCTTCACGTGAAAGATACTCGTAGTCTTCCGCCCGCCAAGACATCCGCACCCAAGGCGCAACCCAACGGCTCGCCCGCCTTGACCCTCTCCGCCACGTCCGTCCTCACCCCGCCGTGCCTCTTGCCGCTTCGCCTGACCGCTATCGACTTCCGTTGCGCAGACTGCGCGTCCAACGCGCCCGTGGCATCTTTCAGGAGCCGTCCGGCACGTCAGAGACCGGGCTCGTCACGCACGAGCTTGGCAAGGACGACGTGTGCAGATGTGGCTCACCAGAGTCCTCTCCTCGACGGCCTTCCTCGGCACCATAATATTCACCATACCACTCGCCTTTGACATTGGCGGCCGCACATGTGGACTGGCCTTTTCGCTGGCCCTCAGTTCATACTACTTCATATACTCAGCCCTGCGGTTGGCGACACCGGACGACTCGAGGTTCAGATGGGCGCTATGTAACATCTTTGCCGTCACACAATGGCTCATGATCCCCACCATGTTGATCTGGAGTCTGAACAAATTCTCCATCGACTCGGACAACAATTCGGGATGGGTGGAGCGCACTTTTGGCGGAAAGAGGGCGCAGGACACGAGCGTGTACGACTGGCTGTTTGGCGTGGATGGACTGATGGAGATGGTGACGATTGGCACTTGGGACAAACTGCTGCGGTACAGCACACCCGTCTTTCAGGTCGGAGAGGGCTTCTGCAGTCTGCTCGTCATCCAAGCTGCGGGCCAAATCACGCGGTGGTTGGTGAATAGAGAGCGGGGCGACAACTGGATGGTAAGCATGCATGCCGCCAGAGCTCACATGTCTCAAGACTAACACTCTGCAGATCGGCCTTTTGATCGCGTCCGCATCCATCATCTCCACCTCCGTCTACTTCCTCTGGCGAATCACCACCTTCCCCGAAGTCAGCAACGTTGATGCCATCCTCATCGGCGTAGCCATTACGACCGCCATATTTCTGTGCGCCTGGGGCATCGTTAGCGGAAGGGGCAACCCGGTGGAGTCTTCACTACTGGTATGGCTTCTCCTCCACTGTACTGAAAGCTGGCTAACTGTTGCAGTTCGCCTACGTTACTCTCTGCATCTACCAGATCTTCACCGACTACCAGCCCGCGCCAGGCTCAGTGCCTGCGGCAGACATACCCTCCGACCCAGCCCTACCACCGTTACCTCCGATAATCATGGCCTCGTATACTACGCTCATACACGCCCTCGGCTCGCTCCCCACCATCACGCATACTGCTTTCAACCTCATGGTCGGCGCTGTCATGACAATCACCCCCAGCGTCATAATATCGCTTGCATACCGCGTCTTCGTCATGTACGCGGCGGCTCGCATCATCCCCGCAGTCAGAGAGAGCGGTGCGCGGGCATTGTCGCAAGAACCGAGCTTAGATGACGACGATGATACAACAAAAGTGCTTGGCTTCTTGACTTGGTTTAGCCCAAGCATCATAATAGCAGTCTATACCAGTCTGCTAATGCAACATTTCGCGAGCGGGAACGGCGGCAGCGATGGGAGCGCCGTACAAGGGGAGTGGTGGAAGAACCAAGGCGGCGATACGGGAGGAAACTTCTGGCGCTGGATCAATCTTGCCATCACCATGGCCATCTACGCCATCGAATTGAAAATCTCGAAAGAAGACGACGATGGGCGGTTGACCAGTCACTGGAAGAGCGATTAGAGCGCACCTTCGGGAAGGATATCGAGCCAAGCGGGGAAAACAATCGCAGGAGACAGAGAGGATGGGCACCGCACAAAGAGGCGCGCGCTGATCAGAGAAGAGGAAGAGAAAGAGGAAGAGGAAAGAGAAGGACGCATGTGCGTATGCGCGAGCCCCAAACTTGTGTTAATAAATGGTGCGCTTCTTTCTTTTGTCTTAGCAACCAAGCACGCGCATGGACTTTTGTTTTCAGATACCCGGAATTTGAGAAGATGGGATACTGTTGTGGATGGCAGGGCGGTGGTACCCAAGACATGTACAGATTATCGCGACCGACGAGACGAGCCCCAAATTATACCGTATATTCTCTCAGTCTTTGTCGTTGTGTTGCACGGTGGAGGTTCACTAAGGTTCACTCTGGAGTGCTAAGCTCGAGGAGTGTTAACCGCGATACCTTCTTCGACAGCTCGTCTCCCTAGAATCTCGGAGCATAGGATCGACCACGGAACACATCTCAGCGGCCATGTTCGAAAAGTCCCATTTTAGGATGTTTGTATCTCGAGTGTTGCCAGATTCTCTGCGCTATACTCCACAGCTGAACTACACGGCTCACAATCCAGGCTCACAATCCAGGCTCGGAAACACCCCGCGTACCATACTCTGTACAGTCCACAAGTCACAGTCCACACACTACCAATACAAGTTTCAATATGCCGAAGCGCTCACGGTCCGCCCACCCCGGTCACACCCACAGGAAGCGCAGCAAAGTCGCATCTCACCTCGCACTGGAGCTTCGCGAGCAGATCCTAGAGTAAGTGTGGACTGCTTCGCCTGCTCTGATGCTCTTCCCCTTCCGCAAGTTGACGGTTTACGCTCACCCGACGCATCTTCCGCCGTCGGAACTGATAAAGGTCTCCGGGTGGCTTTTATAAGTGGGAAACCGGCACGTTTGCGCTGTTGTTGGGGTGCATTGGACATGTAGATCTGGGTGCGGTGCAAACAAGAGGCGAAGTAAAGATACTGAGCCGTGAAGACGTAATGTTTACCCAAACGCTCTTAGCCATAATATCGTATGGAGTACGTGAAGAACGGAGTGATGTGGTAAATGAGGAAAGGAGTTGATCCTTGTAACTACGTACATCAGCAAGCTTATGTATAGTCATGTCAGCAGAGGTGGCTTCTAACTAGGGGTAGCTAGCAGTAGCGTAAGATAGTAACATCGGTAAGACTTGGAGAATGTGTACTATGTATACTAGAACTAGGTGTAAATCTATCAAGCCTTAGTTCGATCTGGACATAGGCATTGAGTTATACTGCTCGCATACCGCCGTGTACGGCATACCAGCCCCGCCGCTGGCTTATATGGTGTTGGAGATGGCGTGTGTGAGGTTCCGCAGTGTGCGTATGAAGGTGAGGATTTGGGATATGCAGATGGAGGGACTGATTTATTACGATTGTGAGGGGAGGACCTGGGCGCAATGAGGCGAAGTAGGGACACCTGTGGAAGAGGTTTGGGAGGGCGAAGATGGTCTGTCTTGAACGCTATGACGGTGTGGGCGGAGAAGTTGGTTAGTGGGGTGGGAGGAAGAAGGGGGTGGTTAACGGGATGAGGTGTATTGTTGGGTATGGAAATGGAGGTATCTTCGTGGAGAGCGTGATTGAGGATGAGCATAGATGTGAGGCTCTGGCTTGAGGTGGACATGATGGGCATAATGGGACGAGACCCCGTGTGCACGTGGTGGCGCGAGTGCGCTAGTACGAAGTAGGAAGCGCTAGTGGGCGCGCTAATGGCATCTGCCTTTGGCTTTGCGACTCTGTCTTTCCTTCTTCATCTACGACCTCTTCCTCATCATCAAACCACCACCGCCGCGTTTGATAGATCCATCTAACCTTTATCGTCGTAAGTCGTGTCGAGCGCATGACTTGTAGCCCGCTATGGCTGAATACAAACGTTCGTCGGTGCGTCCGTGGAGGAAGCTTCGCCCAGGATTCTATCCCTTCATCGGAACACTCCCACTTGCCTGCCGTCTTCATACTCAACTCAGCATCATCATCCATTGACTGCACGTTCTTGAGATTCGTCCCATGCCTCAAGTTCTCCCTCACTCCAAACGCGGGGCATATCGCAGGCGTCGTCCTCGGACCGCGTCTGTGGGTCCATCAAGCCGGTTTTCGAACCATCACCTCTGGTGAATGGCTTTTGGACAAAGGCCATGCCCCAGATTGAGCCCCTCACGGGGCGGGAGTCTCTCTGGCGCCTTTTTCCTGCTGCTAACCCTCCCCGCTTGGCGGGGATGGGTAGGCGGCGTTCATTGGGACTGGCGCTCGTTTTCAGCTCGCACATTTATTGATCCAATTGATCTCGGTATTGTCCAGAGCTTTCGGAGATTGGGTGGAAGAGGTGGGGTGTCTTATGTGCGGTACGACCCGCGCAGCCCTGGCTTTTGCCCGCGGCTATGGCGGATCCCATCAGTCTGGCTGTGTTTGCTCCGTTGACTGCGAGGGTCTGACACACGTGGGCATGCGCTTCTTTGGCTCTATCTACCTGAAACTTCAATTGGGATATGCGCCTGGCTTCTCGTCTTCATAATCAACGTACGCGTATGCGTGCAGCTCCGAGACGACATCTCTACGCATCGCGGCACATCCGCCAGTCTCAAGAAGCTGAGTGCGGTCGTCCAATGGGGATTGCGAGCGACACCGATCTTGGGCACCTGGGAGATATCCGGCGAGGCACAGCAACATTTCTGAAACGACGTCTCTTTGTGCCCGAGTCTTTGGTTTGCGGTACATGGTTGTGCTTGAGTCTTTAGGCTCTGCTGATTTGCCGGTGCTTCAAACTGTTGGTACACTGCCGAGCGAACATCGGCTCACGGTGGGGGGTTCACGGACCGGAGAACCGTCTCCGAGCTAGACAATTCCCTTCTCTGGACTTGCCCCACTCGCTTAGCCCCACGCTGTCTTTTCCTTTTGCTCACAAGTTTATTGGGATTATGGGGACATTCAACGTTGAGCCACGCACGCAGGTCGTTCATACCGACTTTCATATCTCGCGCCATTGAGAGTCCCTCCACCGTACACATGTGCCGAGCTTCTTTCTTGCTGCCTCTCCATCGCTGTTGCTTCTGTCCTGCCGCGACCGTCCTTCCATTGCCCGCTATTGCGTCTTCCAGCAAGGCAAGCCTTCCAATCTCCTAGACCGTGCCTGCCGAGACCGGCACGCTCACTTACTCCTGATACCCGCTCCTTTTGCTAAATTCCAAGTAAGCCAAATTCCCCGTTGTGCCACCGGCCATGACGTTTCTGTACAACCAACTAAATGTTGGGCCCTTGTCAGTCCGCTTTGACCCGCCTGAAGGCTCCTTGAGCGCAACACACATTCAAGATGCTTCAAGCTACGAACAATGGCGACCGATATGAGCTCACTAGCCCCACCGCAATGCCCAAGGCTGCGGGCTTCCTGTGGAACCAGAAAATGATGATCCAAGTTACCTGCCGTGGCTTCGCAACGTCACAGTTCATGCAACCTGAGCCGGCGAAATATTCTTTTGCACCGAATCTGGAACAAAAGACCTTCATGCAGCCCGAGCAGAACTACTACGCACACCATCCAGGTCGCTTCGTTTACATCAAGGATGAGGAGACGAAGGAGCTTTTCTCCGCCCCATACGAGCCAGTCCGCGCGAAAGTAGACAAATTCAATTTTTCCGTTGGTAAGAGCGATCTATCCTGGACAATTGAGCATCTGGGCATACGGGTTGAGATGTCGATTCTGCTGCCGACAAGTGACGTGGCCGAGCTCTGGACCATCAAAGTGACCAACCTCTCCGACCGCGAACGCAAGCTCAGCATCTATCCGTACTTTCCATTTGGCTACATGTCCTGGATGAACCAGGAAGGCGAGTGGAATAACAACGTTGGTGGCGTTGTAGGTAGCTACAAGACGCCTTACCAGAAAGCGGAGGACTATCCCAAGACGAAGTTTCTCAAGGACAAGTCGTACTTTTTGTGTGAGGAAGAGCCCGTATCGTGGGAAGCGAAGCAAGAGACGTTCGAGGGCGAGGGCGGCCTGCACAACCCATCATCGTTACAAGAGGAGGAGTTGAGCAAGAGCGATGCTAGATACGAAACGCCAACAGCGGTTGTACAGTATCGTGTAGCGTTGAAGAGCAACGAACAGAAGGAGTATCGCTTCATGTTCGGCCCCGCTTACGATGAGACTGAGATTTTGGACATGAAGAAGAAGTACCTCAGCAAGGGTGCGTTCGAAAAGGCCGCGAAAGATTACGAAGAATATATCCAGAAAGGTAGCGGGTGCCTAAAGATCGAGACTCCGGACAAGGACCTCGACAACCTCGTCAACAACTGGCTACCGCGTCAAATGTACTACCACGGTGATGTCAATCGCCTGACAACCGACCCGCAAACACGGAACTACCTGCAAGACAACATGGGCATGAGCTTCATCAAATCCGATGTAGCCCGCAAGGCCATCCTAACCGCGGTGTCTCAACAAGAGGAGAATGGCTCCATGCCTGATGGTATCCTCCTAGCTGAGGGTGCGGAACTCAAGTACATCAATCAGGTCCCACACACAGATCACTGCGTCTGGTTACCCGTAGCGCTAGAAATTTACCTCAACGAGACGGGCGACTATGCGCTCCTAGACGAAAAAGTGACCAGTATGCACGGCGACACATACACCGTATTTGAGCGCTTCAGCCGTGCGATGGACTGGCTCATCTCTGCGCGAGACCACCGCGGCCTCAGCTTCATTGCTCAGGGCGACTGGTGCGATCCCATGAACATGGTCGGCCCGAAAGGCAAAGGTGTCTCTGGCTGGCTCACCGTCGCGACAGCATACGCGCTCAACCTCTGGGCATCCACATGCGAAGCCGCGAGTAAATCTGATGTCGCAGCCAAATACCGCAAAAGCGCCGATGAAGTGAATGCTGTTGCAAACGAGCATCTCTGGGACGGCGACTGGTACGCCCGCGGCATCACCGACGACAATGTTACCTTTGGCATCAAGAAGGATAATGAAGGCCGCATCTGGCTCAACCCACAGGCTTGGTCTATCCTTGGCGGTGCCGCGTCGCCCGAGCAAATCGAAAAGATACTCCCGCAGGTCGACGACCAACTCAGCACACCCTACGGGACCGTCATGTTCGCGCCTCCTTTCACTGCGATGCGCGAAGACGTCGGCCGCGTAACGCAAAAGTACCCCGGGCAAGGCGAGAATGGCAGTGTGTATAACCATGCCGGTGCGTTCTACGTCTGGGCTCTCTACACGATCTCGCAATCAGACCGCGCGTATTCCATTCTCCGACAGATGATCCCAGGCCCAAGCGAGGACGATTATCTCCAGCGCGGGCAGCTCCCCGTCTTCATCCCCAACTACTACCGCGGGGGGTATAAGACGTTTCCGAGGACGGCCGGACGCAGTAGCCAGCTGTTCAACACGGGCACGGTTAGTTGGGTTTATCGGAGTCTTGTGGAGGGGCTTTGTGGGTTGAAGGGAACCAGGGAAGGGTTGAGCGTGAGGCCGATGATGCCGAGTGGGTGGGAGGAGATGAAGGTTACGAGGCTCTTTCGGGGCGCGACGTTTGAGGTTAGTGTGAAGCGAGGGGATGTGAAAGAGGTCAAGGTGGCAGTTGACGGGACGGCTTTAGATGAGCCGTTGATCAAGGGGCTTGAGGCGGGGAGGACTTATGTGGTTGAGGTTGAGGTGCCGAGGGTTTGATTAGGGTGCCACAATATGTTCGCTATCTCGTCTAGACCCTGCAGAGTCGCCCATTCTGAGTTGTGTACCCAGTCTCCGGATGCCTAATCTCCCACTCGTCGCTACCCACAGCAGTGGTAGCATAGAATAGTCCGTGCGGATCGTACTTCTGCTTGATACCCAACAGCTTTTCGTACTGGTCTCCATAGAAGTCCTCCTTCCAATTCGGCTCATCCACGGATGCTTCGTTCAAGTATGAGCCACCACCCTCACCTGCAGGGGTGATGTCTCTCCATGGCTGCAGGTTCACTTCATGCAGTTGCTTATTAGCCGCAGCAATCTCGGCCGTCGTGGCGTTTTCCGCAAATTTCGGTGACGAAGTGATAAGGAAGGCTTGCGCATTACGCCATGCAGGTGAGACGGCGTTCTCCACTTTTTGCGGGTTCTGCGGCGCCTGGAAGTATGCAACAAAATGTCGCGCATTGCCAATATGATCGCGGACTTGCTTCCATGTTGTCTCCAGCTTAGCTTTGTCAGTCCAGTGGGATCTAGGAATAAGTCGGTTGCCTGGCAGAGAAGTGGAAATTCCGAGCGGGAAATTGTTCTTGCCCCACGCATCCCAATACGCGGGAAAGAACGTATCGTAATACGTGGTATTCTTCGGAGTCTGGTATGGAACGCCTAGTTCATCGACTTTGTCGAAAAACGGCTTCGACAGGTTCGCGAACGACTCTTTGGTGTGTCCAGGCGCGAACCACGAACTCATCCTAAGCGTAAGCTGACCAGAAGTGTTGAAAATAAGAAAGAACGAGTAAGTACCCGCGTCAGTATACGTCGGAAACTGCTCCCAGAAGAAACGCAACATTTCGTAGAAATTGTCGGTAGACACAGTTTGCGAGCCGTCCGTCTTGTTACCGAGGATGAAGTTCGTGTGCAAGGCAGGCATGTCTGGATGTGCTTGAACGATAGCTGAGGTGACTACGCCAAAAGTCCCACCTCCACCGCCGCGAAGGGCCCAGAAGAGGTCTGGATGCGAGGTTTCGGATGCGGTTACGAAGCGGCCACTTGCCGTGACGACTTGGTAAGCGAGGACCGAGTCAGCCGCCATGCCGTAGTAACCACTCAGTGGATTATGTCCACCTCCTTGAAGATAGCCACCTACATATCCGACGCTCTAACGAGGTGGTCAGCCATACCATTATTTATAGAGCTTTGCCGCTTCGTACCGGGCATATACCGCCTTGAACTGCAGTGCTATGCGCATCCGCAGCTCGGTAAATCTCTTGGACAGTTACGCCAGCATCGACCTTGAATGCCTTCCCTGAGTAGCTTATCGTTTCGTAGCTGGGCAAGTACTTGATCTCTCGCAGATTATGCATCCAAAGCTCTAACGATCCAGCACCCGATGACTTACCAAGATAGTCATGGCCCGTATTCTTGATCACAAGACGGAGGTCCAGGTTCCGCGCGAAGTTCAGTGCCAGCTGTATCTGCGCTACACTGGACACATTGACAGAATATGTTGGATAGCCTCCAAGTGTACATGTCTCGTCGGGAAAAGTAACGTTCTTCGCCATGCATGTTTTGCCTTGGTAAATTGGCCACATGTTGGACGTCGGATGATTTTCGCTGAACAGGGGTCAGCATATTACTCCCACACCCCCGTAAATCAAGAGCAGGCAGCTGATGTCAGCCGTGTTCGGCCGTCGAGGTATGATCTTGTGCAAGGACTCACTGGGTCGAGGATGTGGTAAATGCGCTGACAATGGCATTGCACCTTGCTTGGTTCTTCTTTCCCCACTCGGAGTCGTAGCATGGCGCAGCGATTGGTACTGTGGGAATGAGGGCGTTACCAAGCAGCGAGTTGAACATGTCCCAAACCCACTCCTCCGGCCACGACGCATCGCCTGGGTAGGTCTTGCATTCCGCATATGCTCGCTCGCCTAATGTCTCGTTGCTTTGAAAGTCGAACAGATCAGCGATCTCGGCTGTTGCATCCTCGCTTTTGATTCGCTCGAGAACCACGTCTGTCAATTGGAGTTTCTCGGCATTAGATTGAGGCGCTCCACCGACGGGTGTGGCAGCGATGGTCTCTGCTGCGGGTCGTACCGAGGGAGCTGTTTGCGCACTCGCGGCTAAAAGACTCAATGAAACAACGAAGGCGACGAGCCACGTAAGGGGCATGATGAGGAGCAAGATGCAATCGCCGTTTGTTGCTAAATGATAGCTGCACAGCAGACCATAGATTCTTATGAAACTAGCACCTTGCGACGCATGGGCGCTTCACACCGATTTCTCCAGGTATAATCCTAAGAACCCCACCTACATCTGAGTCTAGAACACGATCCGGAACCATTAAAACGTGAACCATCGGCAAATGGTATCTTCCAGTCACCGTGGGCGCCGCTTTACGCCCGACAATCTCGAGCAGACGGAGGGTGAGAGCCCGAACCTATCATGCAGACATAATTGCACATCATGTACCACAAAACTACGAGCGACGGGGTAATTGCGACGCGACCTTCCAATGCGACGGAAAAAAATGCGAAGAGCTCCAGGGAGATTACTGCCAAGAAGGCGTCTTGCGGCAGCTGCAGCTGCAACTGCCTGCATCTTCCTGTAGCATGGGCATCTCCAAGAGACTCGCTTGTGGCTCTGGGCTAGAACTATGCCATATGCCATATTGGAAAATTGGCGAAGAGCGCAAACGCAGATCACATTTCACATTCAACATTTAACATTTTATATTTTACATTTTTTTTTATCGTAATTAACATGGGCATCGGTACCATCGTGATAACATCGCCAGCGGACGCGAACGCAAGGGAACAAGTGAGAGGGAAATAGAGAGCAAAAGAGTTTCCAACGCCTCCGTTCAAACATCCGGAATCATAGCTCGTCGCGCGAATGAAGGGGGATCACATCGACGTCGTACTCGCGCATCCGGTGGATGCCCTTTTGCGAGCTGTTGGAATAGAAGGTGTCGTCTTCGCGGTCCGAGTGCAGAGACAGCCGCTTCGAGCTTGTGGGATCGCGTCGGCTGGGCATAGTGCTGGCGATGCGCGAGACGCTGCGCGAGCATATACTATTGAATTTGACGAAGATGGGCTTGAGGACGGGCAGGCAAGAGCACATGAATGCGGCGGAGCACTCGGCTGCAGTCATGATGATATCCATGTAATTGTTGTATGCCGGGTTCCATACCACAGTGCGGCGGATGAGGAGGAGAGCGGCGCGGCCGATGGAGACACCAGTTGCACTGAGGTGTATGGTCAGCGTGATTGGTCAAAATGAGATGGGAGAAGTTGGACGTACATCATAGCAACAGCGAAAACGCCGCACAAGGCGATCTTTTGCTGTCTAGGTAGACGTAGCTTCGAAATACTCCAGACGGGAAGCAACAGCACCATTAGGTCGGAGAAGGCATTGAGACATGCGACAGCAGGCGTGCCGATGGAGCTTATGTCGCTATTTCGGAGATCCTGCCGCGCAACCGAAATGCCCAGCAGTGTGAAGACAGGAACTGTCCAACAGGGAACCAGAAAGAGCAAGTTCATCCACCACGCAATGCGGAACGTGCTGTTGAACATGGTGAAGATGCGCCGGAACAGGAACAAGACCGATAGCTTCGAGAAGAGAATGGTGAGGATGTAGAAGACGCCAATGGCAATGAAGGACCTGGTCATGAACTGTATGTCGTCTGGATCGCCCTGTATCAAGCCTGGTAGAGAGGTCGCATTCTTCGGTATTACTTGAGGGTTGTTAGTGTGATATCGACTTGCGCTGGTAGTGAAGGTCTTACAAAGCAAGCCACATATGAGTTGTGCAAGATTCGTTGCCTGCGCAAAAACATGTTAGCTATTGCCTTCGAGCGAAACGGAGGACGCTTCTCACATAGGCAAGATAGGACAGGTAGTCATCAGCGGCGAAGTCTGCCTTCTGGATCCATCGCGAAGTGACGCGGGCAACGACGCAGATGGTGGTGATGACGATCAGAAAAACCGAGATGGCCAGAGTAGGTTCGTCATAGATGGCAGGGACAGAGTACGGGTGGCCCATGGTGTCTGTTGTGGCGAGGCTGTCGAAAACCTTAAAGGCTGTTGAATTGGGGTGAGATTTGCGATGACTCGGGGAGGGACGACAGAAGAAGTAGCCTGCAGACAAAAGAGTAGTACACCAAAAGTGCGCAAGTCGATTCGCCTATCCGCGGTAGGCAGGCGCTGCTTGTCCAACATCAATCAATAATACGGTGATTACGCTTCGTCCGTCCTTCCCGATGCAACCACTTGGGGGCCTAGCCGCATCGCATCCTTCCCGTAGTGTCGGGATTTGCGCAACCTTTGCAGCCTTACATCATCTAAGGTGGGGTTGGATCCATGCTTACCTGCATACTTGCCAATCCCTCCAACCGCCCAAACTGCCCTCCCTGCAGCAGCTTCGCCACGGACCGTGATTCCCACCACGGAGAGCCCACCGAAAGAAGCTGCGCAATTTCCCAGGCTATATTCAAGAGCCATAACGTGGTTGCCCCTCGTGCAACACTTTACCCACTACTGAACGGCATATTGTGCTGTATTGCCATCTTTACCATCCGTCTTTTTGGATTCTGTTCTGGACGATTTCCGATCCTCAAGGACAAATACACCATGGCCTGGGCAAGCAACCTGGCCCAGAAGCTGCTTGTGGCGTTCGGCCTCTTCCTCGTGGTTTGTCCACCTCTGGTTCTGGTGGTGTAGCTCGCAACTAATCTTGTTCCCGCAGTACCTCGTCGGAACATGGCTCTACAATCTGTACCTGCATCCGCTGGCAAAGTACCCAGGGCCCGTATTCTGGCGGGCGTCTCGTCTCGGTTACATGAAGTCGCTATGGTCTGGTTGGCTGCATCGGGATGTTCGCATTCTCCACCAAAAATACGGCGACATTGTTCGCATTGCTCCTAACGAGCTCTCCTTTGCACGGACAGATGCATGGAGCGATATTTACTCGAACCGCGGAGGCGCTAATGCATTTCCCAAGAGCAAAGTCTGGCACGACAAGCAGCCTGGAAGGCCTATGTCAGTGCTCAATGCTATTGATCCCAAGGTCCACGCCCGCTTCCGCAGAGCTATTGACCCAGGCTTCACCGAGCGAGCCGTCCTGATGCAAGAGTCGATTGTGCAAGAGTACGTCGAGAAGTTCATCTCCAAGATCCGCGCCATGGCAGAAGCCGGTCCTGACAAGGCTGCTGTCATCAACGTTGTGCAGTGGTACAATTATGTCACCTTTGACTTGATTGGAGATTTGGGCTTTGGCGAGTCGTTTGGCTGCCTGGAGAGCGAGACCTACCACCCGTGGATGGCCCTCATTTTCAATTCGTTGAAAGCCGCTACTCAGTTCGCGACGCTGCGCTTCTATCCTCCGTTCGACAGCCTACTGCAGGCCATGATTCCAGCCAGCGTCAAGAAAATGGCCGACGAGCACTGGCAGCTGGCCGTCGACAAGCTGGATCGCCGCCTCAAGCTAGAGAAAGACCGACCTGACCTCATTTCACCAATCCAGAAGCGCAACAAGGAGGCACCACAGGACGGCTTGACTTTGGGCGAGATCCAGGCGACAGCAAGTCTAATTATAGTGGCAGGCAGCGAAACCACTGTTACGACTATTAGTGGCATCACCAACCAATTGGTTCGCAACCCAGACAAGCTCGCAAAGCTGACGCAAGAAGTTCGCGAACGTTTCCCAACGGAAGACGCCATTACCCTTACCGCGCTGAAAGGCCTTCCATACCTGCAAGCTGTGATTAATGAAGGCTTGCGCTTGTGTAACCCCACGTACGTATACCGTTCTCTAGTGCTTATGCTACGCATATCAGCCGCGAAGATCTACAGGCTGATTCGAGACATGTTGTTCACAGACCAGTTGGCGTGCCTCGCATTGTTCCCCCAGGCGGAGGTACCGTGTCCGGGCACTTCCTACCTGCCGATGTAAGCAACGCAACCCCATAGTACACAGGTTATGACAACGAAGCTGACCCCCGGTCCCCGCATCTCCAGACTTTTGTCAATGTCCATCCTCTTGCCTTGTCACTCGACGCGGAAAAATTCCATGATCCGGATAGCTTCCACCCGGAACGATGGCTGGATAGCGCTAAGACAAACCCGAAGTCCCCATTTCACAAGGATGACCTAGCAGCCGTGCAGACTTTTGGCGTTGGACCGCGTTCATGCGTCGGCAAGCCCTTGGCCTGGGCGGAGCTGCGCCTGATCCTAGCGAGAGTAGTGTGGGCGTTCGAGGTGCAACAGGCCGAGACGCCCAACGGCATTGTCGACTGGGACAGCCAAATTACCTGGACTGTTATTGAGAAGAAGCCTTTCGAGGTGAAAATGGCGATTCGCAGGGTTTGATCGGGGTGGTGCCGCGCACCTGCTAAAAACAGCACGATAAGCAAGGGTCGGGGTTCGGAATCAGGCTAAAGAAAGGCAAGCGGTAAGTCTGAGACTAGCGTCGCGTAACGAATAGATCCTTTAGATGCTAGCCGTTATGAACAAGCTGCATACACTTCGAATACAAGTGGAAGTTGGTCACCGTATTTACTGCATGGTCCTTTAAATCCAACGGGCGCTAACTTAGTTGATAGGTTGGTGGCGGCGGTGTCGGTGCCTCCCGCTACACAGTCAGCCCCAAGCCTGACTCCCGATCGGTGGCGTCGAACGGCACATCACCTTACCTGGTAGCGAACACGGTGGTGCAGTCCCGCGACTTCAAACGACTGACACAATCGCAGTAGAACGTTAATGCTTTGTGTCTGCCGTCGCAATGAACGTCACTTCCTTGACACTCACGAATGTCTCGTCGAAGATATCGAAGCTGGGTAGCTTTCCTCACGATCTCGACGTCTCTACTTTGATCTATTCAACCAGCTCTAAAGGCGTGCTACTATCCCTCGCCAGTGCCGCCTTCTTCCTCTTGTACTTCATCTCCTCGTTTTCATCATCTCCCAAAGTGGATGCCCCGATTGTTGGCTACCGAAGTGTCTTCGAGCCTACGCTGCTGTTACGGTTGCGGTTCCTGTTTGGTGCAGGAGACATCATTCGCAATGGTTACACCAAGGTAAATACATTTGCTCTTCACAAAACCTACCGTCGTTCGGAGCTAATTGCCTTATCAACTGCAGTATAAGAATGCTATATTCTATGTCCGACGCATTGACGTAGACGTTGCTGTCGTTCCCACCAAGTACCTGGACGAGCTGCGACTGCTTCCCAATTCCAAGTTGAGCAGTCTTCATGCTCTTGTTGGTGTGCGTACAACGCCTGCCCTTCCCCTTCTACCCCCATGTGCTGTGCTTACGCAAAATGGTAGAACTTGGTTGGCGACTACACCTACATTTCGAGAATCTTCGAGAGTAACCAGCACGTGCGAGTCCTCCAGACACATCTTCAGGGCAACCTGGAAAAATTTTTGGGGTGGGCAGAGGAGGAACTCAACTATACATTTGAGACCGCTGTGCCCAATTCAGATGGTACGGACCTCCACCTGCGTCTTATGTCGTGTATACCCAATTAACGCCATAAACAAACAGAATGGCAAGAGGTGGACATCCAAGATCTCCAGCGCAACATTGTCTCCCGGGTCATGTCGAGAGTCTTCTTGGGCTACCCAGCTTGTCGCAACGAGGAATGGCTGCATCTCTGTCTCGCTTTCACGATAAACGTCTTCGCCACTAGCTTTGCCTTGCGCATGTTTCCGCCGTTCCTGCACTCATTCATCGCTCGAATGCTACCTTCTCGCTACTGGATCCGCAGCAACCTCGACAAAGCCGAGAAGCTCATCCGCCAGCTCATCGACGACCATGCCGTGCGCGCAGCCCAAAAGGCCAGCGACCCCTACACGCACCGCGAAGACGAAATGGTCAGCCTCCTTGATTGGATGATCGAGAATGCGCTAGGCAACGAGGCGGAACCTCATCGGCTTGCTGCGCGACAGCTGATCCTCACGCTGGCATCCGTGCACACCACCTCGATGGCGCTTGCGCACGCCTTGTTTGACCTCTGTGCCCACCCAGAGTACATGGAGCCACTCCGCGAGGAACTCTTGGCCGTCTTACAGCAACCAGGTGGACTTTGCAAGCGCAACCTGGAGCAGCTGCACAAGATGGAATCATTCTTGGCCGAATCGCAGCGGCTTAACCCACCCGTTCTCTGTACGTCCGTCCCTAAGAGGAACCCCACTGATCACCGTTTTTGTCGCTTAGTATCCTTGGCAAATTTTCCTACCTTCCGCTAACCTGCGAACAGTAACTCCCCAGCGCCAAGTCATGCAACAAACCCGACTGTCCGATGGTACTATTCTTCCGCGGGGCACAAGGATCGCCTTCGCATCTGCTGCGATAGCAATGGACCCGGCTATCAACCCGTCTCCAGAGCAGTTCGATGGATTCCGCAGCCTTCATAAACGTCAGCGCGATCTGGAGCAGCTCTCCGCTGCTGGTCAAGACCAAGAACAGGACAAGCATGCTGCCAACACATCTCTTACTCCTACTATTACACCCTCCAGCACAGCTGCCATCCTCATTAAGAACAAGTACGCCATGGCCGTTCCAGACAAAGAGCGCCTCGTCTTTGGTCACGGGAAACAAGCCTGTCCGGGCCGCTTCTTCGCTGTCAACGAGATGAAGATGATTCTAGCTCGGTTTCTGATTGGGTACGAATTCAAGTATCCAGCAGGAAAATCGAGGCCTCGGAATTTCTTCCTGGAGGAATACATTGTGCCCGATCCGAGGGCGAAGCTGATGATGAGGAACCGACAATTGTAATTTTTATCGAGTCGTTCCACGGTTGGGTTATTTTAAAATACATTGCTCTTCAATTAGGCAGTTCGAAAGTTTTTGATGAGGTTTCCAGGAAATAGATTAAATTACTTAGCGCATTGCATTAAGACTTACCTCCGTGCCCATCTCCGAGAAAAGAAAATTTATTACTGGCCCCTTGATCATATGTACGTGGCTGTCCCTGCTGCTGGTGCAGTAGTACACTGTATGACCTGGCGATATGAACACACGTCAGCCACCAGCTAGTCTCAAAACGGGAAGTAGAATATCAAGAGCGCTAGATTTACCCCTACCCCATCGACAACGTCCCCACCGCCATTTTGCCTCGGACTCCGACCGTTTGTCCCAACGATCTGAACCGAGCGTCTGATTTGTCTCGGACTCCGATCGTTTTTTTTTTCCACGATCAGCACGGAGCGTCTGACAACCTATGCTTCACATGCTGTATTCGGTTGGGTATTTCAGCCTCGCTAGGCGTATTTGCATCGCGCGTGGCTGAATATGTAGTACCCTACTCTTATCGACCTCGAGCTTGTATCCAGAGTAAAACAGATGACCCTCTCCCAGGTACTCGTTCCCAATCGCAAGCCGCTACCTTCGCTCCCAACAACATGGTTCCCACCCGCACGCTAGAAAATCACGCATGTGATCTTTTGAGCTCTTTGACGGCCGGCTTGGACCATTCCTTGGGGATCGGCTCCTTCTCTGTCGCGATCTATGACACAGCGTGGGTGGCAATGGTGGAAAAGGTCGACGAGAAAACGGGGGAAAGACAGGCGCTGTTCCCAGAATGCTTCCAGTTTCTACTCGACACCCAGCTATCTGACGGCACCTGGGAAGCATACTCGTGTGAGCTCGACGGTATTTTGAATAGTATGGCAGCTCTCCTCGCTTTGAAACGACGAAGCGCATCCCTCAAGACACCCGATTCAGAGCTCGACGCTCGCTGCATTCGCGCCCAAGACGCCCTTCAGAAGCTCTTGAAACGATGGCAAGTTGGAGCCTGTGATCGCGTTGGGTTTGAAATAATAGTGCCGGCATTACTGCGGTTGCTGCAAGACGTGGGCGTGGAACTCGACTTTCCTGCGCGCGATGCGCTGATGGATCTCTGTGACGCCAAAACGGCCAAGTTGTACCCGCTGCTCTATGGTGGAACGCAAAGCACCCTCACACATTCCCTTGAAGCCTTTGCTGGTAAGCTCAACTACGACAAGGTCAAGCATCATGCTTCTCCGTACGGTGCTATGCTTGCCTCGCCTTCTTCTACCGCCGCATCTCTGATTTACGCAAAAGAGTGGGACCCCCGGGCAGAAACCTATCTCCGGCAAGTGGTCGACGCACAGGGAGGGACTGGCGGTGTTCCGAGCGCCTTTCCGACTACTATTTTTGAGCTGTCCTGGGTGTGTATATCATACAATCTGGTCTCAAAACGACGACTAACACGATTCAGATTACTACGGCTCTGCTAGAGGCTGGCTTCACGCAGGAACAGCTCGGTAGACCTCAGTTGTCCAAAGTAGCACAGATCATGTCAGAGAATCTTGCCCGGCAGAATGGCATTGTTGGTTTCGGTATGTTCATTACCTCTAGGTGGGGTGGGGTACTAGACCAAGACTGATCCCTGTATCTGCAGCTCCGTATTGCTTACCAGATGCCGACGATACGGCCTTGGCGATCTCAGTGTTAGGACTGTTGGGAGAGCATATTCCTCTCGATAGCCTGTGCGCTCAATACGAAACTCCTTCGCACTTCCTAACATACCGTGGCGAGCGAAATGCCAGCTTCAGCGCCAATTGTAACGTCCTACTCTGTCTTCTGCGGCGACCGGACGTGTTTGAACATACATCAAGGGTCGTCAAATGCACACAGTTCTTGAGTAATCTCTGGTACGAAGGGAAGATTAAAGACAAATGGGTAAGCTCTAACGTATACACTATGAGAGGTGTCATGACTAACCCAATGAGCCAGAACACATCAGACCATTACCCCATGATGCTTCTCGCCAAAGCGTTCGTCATGCTTCTCTCTCGTTGGGAAAAGGGCGACCTGAAAGAGCAAGACTTTCCAGCCGGCCTAATCTCAGAACGAGTTCCAATAGTGCTTATGGATATCCTAATCCGCACCTTGGATCGCCAGTCTTCCAATGGATCTTGGGATTCGCTCAACGAGGTTACGGCTTATGCCTTAATTACACTTGCGTATCTCTCTCGTGTGCCGTGGTTCCAGTCAATCGAGACTGAGGTCGCCGACCGCATTAAGCAAGCACGCGAGTTCCTTACCAGGAACCGAGACAGTTGGAGCCAGGCCGAACATCTGTGGATTGAGAAGGTTGCCTATTCATCAACCAACTTGTCCAAGACATACTGTCTCGCAGCAATGAAGGCCACAGAGTGTGGGATACACAACGATATGCTAGGAGATATGGTCAACAGCCTTGTTCAAACTCCACCCAAAACGGCCAAGGCAATGGCCGGTTTCTTTTCTAAGATTCCCATGTTCATCGACACACCTCTATGGAAATTAGAGGTGTCAGTGAAACAGGCACTTCAGTTCGTGCCGGCTCTTGGTCGCATCCGCCTGGACATCTTTCCGCGCAAGAGCGTGGGCAAAGATAAGTACCTGCAGTACATCCCATTCACCTGGGTGTCTATTGGAAATGGTAGTGTCGACCTCTCGCTTGACGCTCAGTGGGAAATGATGGTTCTCTCCATGCTCATCTATCAAGTGGACGAGTTCATGGAAGCATACGTTGCTCACGAACTGACTGAAAACATTGATGCAGTAAGGCAAATAGTCCTCCGTTATTGCCACCCTCAACCCGACAAGACCTCCAAGAAACGCCCGGCAGAAGATCAACTTGATGCTGAACGCCCCGCCACCAAAGCGTGCAACGGCACGTCACTCCTCACCAACGTCACTACTACTGCCAACGGTGCAAGTAACGGCACCACCAACGGTACCCCCAACGGCACCACCAACGGTACCATCAACGGCAGTACCAACGGCACCACCAATGGCACCACTACCAATGATACTATCAACAAGTGCAGCACTACCTACAATGGTCATATGAGGGAATCCTCTTCCACCCTCCAAGAAGTGGATCAAGTGCTCGGCCACTTCATCACACATCTGCGCACACATCCCAAAGTGGCTGAGTCCGCCCCTTGGCTCCAACACTGGCTGTGCCGTGAAATTGAGGCATTTCTCCTTGCCCACCTCACCCACATAAGCGACTGCCACTCTCTCGCTAGCCAACGTGGCAATACCGACGAGCTGCCTGTTTTCGCAGCAGCCCGCTCCACCTACTTCGACTGGGTACGAACCACCACCGCCGACACCACGGGCGGACCCTTTGCATTTCCCTTCTACATTTGTCTGCTCGACATTCCCGCAAAAAACGCAATGAGCAATGCGGTCGTCCGCTACATCGCGCAAGACGCATCGCGCCACCTCGCGACCCTCTGCCGCCAGCACAACGACGCCGGCTCACTCGCCCGCGACCTCGAAGAAAAGAATCTCAACAGCGTCAATTTTTTGGAGTTCAATCTCGGCGCGACCAGCAACGCCAGGACAGAAGCTACTTCTGGCCAGCGGACCGAAAGCGTCAAGAAAGAGCTGCTCGAAGTGGCAGATTACGAACGGACCTGTTTAGAGAAGGCGCTCGTAGACCTCGAAAGTCTTGTCGACCCTAAGTTAGCAAGACTAGTGCGTGTGTTCGTTAACGTAACTGATTTTTACGGTCAGCTGTACCAAGCAAAAGATATTAGTGCCAGTAATTTAAAGAGGCAAGGTTAATTCTACGTAGATAAGGAGAAGATACAACTCTTACACCTATCTAACTTCATACATTAGTATGCTTAAATGACCATTTCCATTTTACGACAGGAAGACAATGTGAACATTCGGGTACATAAAATTAATTCAAAATCTAGGGCACGCCATTAGTGCAGCTCTTCCTCGGAGGCCTCGGTGCGTGTTGAATTAGTCGAGATTTGAAGAATGTCTTGGAACTAGGACGCATCTTGCGCTCCACCCCTAGGAACCTTGTCACGTCTGACTATGCCGGCAAATTTCGGTTCGACTACTTCCCACTTCGTGACAGATTCGATGTCCTGAACCACCAGATCCATCGGGATCATATAGGATAGTAAGGATCTGTCATGACCACCAAAAGCAAGTCCGGCGATCCACGCCTCTTTTCCATCTTCTTGTTCATCTGGTATCATAGAGGTCGAGGACGTTGTGTGTCTCCATGGAGGATTCCAGTCCGCCACTGCGGGTTCCCCGCTCAAACCTTCGAAAGGAATTTGCTCTTCCTCTTTCAGAGCGAAGTTGCTAGGGTCCAGCAGTACTAGACTTCCCGAATCTCCTCTCTGGATGTACTCCAACTTTTTGTCCTCAATCCACTCAGGAATGATAATATGGCACCGCACTAGAACACCTTTGGGAAACATATCCAGATCCCTAGGTGGAGCTGTAACCCCATCCTCAGGCTCCCATTGTTTTAGGTGAGCAAGGGACTGTGTCGCCGAGATATATCCAGTCGTAGCACCAGACGTCCTCCCTTTCTTGAAGACGCGATATCCTTGGCAAGGATCAATGCTGCAATATCCAGTCACATGTGTCCACCCGATAGAACCAGGACCTTCAACCGTGATGGGAGTGTCACGTTCTCCGACGGTCGCTAAACACCAGTCCAGAGGCCAATCTGATGTCTGTGATTCATTTCCGCTCTTCCACTGAGTCCAGCGAAAGCCGGAGCTTGCGAAGACTTGACCAACGTGCAGATCGAAGCTTCGAACTCTTGCCAGCTCATCTTCCAGCACTCTCAACGCCCTCTTTGCTCCCGGATGGTTGCGTGCTTTCACTTCGGACATTTGCCTGTCGATTTGTTTCTCTAAGTCCTTTGCGTGGAAATCACGATCTTGGCTGCTCGGTGACTGAACTTTGATAGGGTCTCCGAAAGTCGTGAACGGGCCTTCGCCTTTGAGGTGTTCGGCAAGGACGTGGTGATTCGTGATTACAAACGTCAGCTCCTTGTGAGTTTCTGGGTTCTTCAGACGCATCGGTCCCCCAAGTGTCCCCGTCGATTTGCCACTTCCGCATGATGCGCCGAACTCTATCTGATCGTATTTGAAAGATTCTTGCATCAAGGCGCCATTGGGATTGGCCGTTAAAAATCGAAAGCGATACTGCAGCTCAACTTGTATGTCGGATTGAGCTACTTGAGGTAGTTGTTGTATCGTAGACAAAGTATCCTCCCACCAGTACTGCTCATCAGCATCGCGCGCACCGATCACAATTGTTGGTCGCTTGTTGCCAGCCCCTTCGACGTCTTCTCGATACACCATATCAAGAGTGATCCATTGGCGATCATGTAGAAGGCTACAAACGTTGGGTAGGAGCGCATCATTCCACCGGTAAATGTCGGTTGCAAATGGATAGCTTGCCAGGCCTGAGTCCAGATTTTCAGCGATGATTTCAATTGCGCAGTGTATCGTGGCTTGGTTCAGGTATTTGCGGATCTCCCGTACGGCCATCTGCCACGCGACATCGCTTTCCGGTTCGTAGATCGCCCGAGTCATAATCGTGATGTAATCATCGGAGAGCTCAGACTCTGCATGCAAGCGGTATACGATACCAGTATAATTCGGTGTGATATCGTTGCCGACAAGGATTCGCTTAATCCGCTCGAGGTGTGTAGGCCAATCTGGGAACTTCTTCTCGACATTGACGAAGCGCCTTGTGTCAACCGGCAAAACTGGAAGCATGGGGGAACCAACGCGGCCCTTGATCCGACTGTCTATGATAAAGTCCATATTGGGAGAGTCTCTATCTTCCACAGGTTTGAGAGTGTCTTCGTGGATGTTTCCAAGATTGTTTTTCTGTTGGTGTTTCTGAACGTCTTGCTGGGTGGTGAACAAGCTGCTTTTTATGCTCGAGTCCATCCCTACCTTGTGAACAATGGGAAACCGAGTAGTCCATCCCCGCAGCTCTGTAATTGATAACGACATCTTTTACAAAGTCAGCCTGCACTGTGAATAATGTGCGCAGAACTAAGCTTTATCGCCCTTCATGCCTTGTTTGATCCCGCAACGTTTGTCGTTTATGCCTTGTCTTTCATGCTTTGTCTAATGCTACACACGTTTGTCTTCCTCATCACCGTCTCTCTACCCGAAGATCGTAAGCGAAGAATGGGCGAAGCTTCAATTTCAACCCCTGCGATAAGAAGCAGTTTCGCCAGTTGCGCATTTCCAGAAGCAGCAGCTAGCTGTAGAAACGAGTGCGGACCTGTGATGACATGTACAAGGAGACGAGGCCGAGGATCTGTTTCGGGGGGATCTTAGCAAACTTCCCAAGGTTTGCACCTGCGGCATATCAAGAAAGGCAATCAGCTCGGTTGCTATCTTTTCCAGGTGTGTCGTGAAGACACAATACACTTGCATCGACATGCGTTCGATCTCCAATGTATCGTCTCCTAAGTGTACGCATTGGTAAAGCCCTTCACCGGATCTGCCCTCTTGGCAAATGAACGCATATAGAAGCGACAGCACATTCTCCAAGAAACCCAACCTCCGCTACAGACAACGAGCGCACAACGGTTGCAATTCACTCAACTCTAACCTCACCTAACCTCAACCGAAGCGAAGCCTTCATCGTTCCTGCGACCCGCTAGCCCAGCACCCGGCAAGCTGAGTGGTTGAAAAAGGGCGGCAGTAAGAAGGGGACTGATTCCGAAGGACACGGTTAGGGAGAAGCCAGCAATTTGTTTTCTCTTGAAGTTTCCTTTCGTCGGTTTGTCATTGTCAGGAGACCGATACCTCACACAAGGTGCTGGAGCGATCGTTGTCGGGTTTTGAGTGTAGGGGCGTTCATATTACGGGTTCCTCGTGCTAGACACCCCGAGATGGCGACTCTGAATCATTAGATGGAACAGGTCCGTATCGTTTCGATCCTGTATTCATGTCGCCAAAAAGTGGAGAGACGGAAATCGGAGCATTTGTAGTGGGAAATATCCGGCGTATCCTGCGTCCATCCACATTTAAGAATACATGTTACCCTAGTAGGCTCACCCGTTTCGCGTTTCGGTGGGTTGGCTTTTGCGTTAAATATCGCCACCACCAGTCTGGACGAGGCTGGAACGCAAATATTTGACAGGTGCAGATGAGGCCTAGTAAGCTTTTAAAGCCGCATCCTACGGCTATCATCCACTGCAGCAGCTCTTGACAGAGTGATGAACGAGCATGATGTGTCGCTTTGGCTTGAGCCTTAAAGCCTCTCAACAGTGCAAACCGTAGTGAACGTGTTTGTTCAGGTTGCAATGCTTGAAAGGCACTTGGGAGCGTGGGGACCCAGTCCTATCACACGTAGCTGAAGGGGTAGTTAATGGTGTAATTGGAGTTGTAAACCCCGAATTCTCGTTCATATCCTCAAATATCCCTTGGTAGAGATGTTAGCTGTAAGCTCGTTTGTTTTGATTATAACCACGTTGGAGTTCCAAAGTCTCCATTTTAGCTAGAGAAAGGAGGTTTATATCCATTGATGTAGTTCTCCGTGCTTTGCTGAAGCACCTCTCACACCCACAAGAATGCCAATTCAGTTTTACGCAGTACAATTCTAGATTTCAGCCGAGGTAGCTAAGTTGACACCTAAGTGTTGGAATATAGCCCAGTCCGCATACGCTCTCAATAACAACGGCTCCACTATAGCGTGTGGCTCCCCTAAAAGAACTACCTGCTGTACGCGAAGCTGCCCATGGATCTGGGGGCTCTGGGCGTCGTGTCGGGAATAGCTGGCTATTTACGATACCGAAAGATGGAACTGACAGCTTTGTAAGTTAACCCCTTCAGGTGGCAGGTTCTCGCAGAGCTAAGACCTCATATGCTTACTAACACTATTAACGTGACCAGATCCGCGCCGTAACGCCGAAAACTCGACGACTTGGCCTTTCCAAAGGTCTGGCGCAGGTCCCGCACCCAATAATCCACCCGAGATGCGAGCAGGGGCTTGTTGGTGGAGTATATAATGCCCCAGTCCGATGAGAACTCAACGCCGTTGTTCTAGCCCACTTCACAGGGTTAGGCCTATGCGAGCATCTCGGCTGGAGTCTTAGGCGTTAAGGGCGTCGGATCCGACGATACAATGGAGGAGGACGAAAAAGGCGTCGGTGAGGTCGGCCTGACCTTTTCAAGACGGCGGGACGACGCAAAGTGGGTGAATGAGGCCTTAGTACTAGGGCCGGCCGGCGGACGACGTCGTCGTCGGGTAACGAGGCGTACTATTCTGGGACATCAAGTAGGATCTCATATTGATGGGTGTCAGGTTGTGGCTCGGAGATAGAGAAAGTAGAGCTTATTAAGGAGATTTGACGAATCCGGCATCTAATCTTTACAGCATCGTTCTGGCGCGCTCAGCAGGTCTCATCTCTAGCCTCAAAACCAATAGAAATTCTGCATAGGCCAGTTACTGCAATGAATACAGCCTTATCCATCAGTCAGTCACGGAGGGGGTCCCCTTACTGACCGACTGCCCAGGAATCCGACTCGTAGTAACAGTAACTAACAGCTGGACCGACTATTGAGAATGATGCAAAGGGCCAGCGCTCAGCGAGCTCGCAGAGCTGACCAAACGGCTGCCCACAGGACTTGGGTCCAGCGAGGATGAATAATCCGGTCGGTACATTCCGCCGCCCACGGAGCACGTTGCGGTATCCACCGCCGTATGACGCCCCATAGTTCGAGTCGAGTCCATGATGGCTCGAGCCACCTACACCGCCGCTACTGGTGCCCAGTGAAGCATTTTAATTATGGGGGCCCTCGTCCTAGTAGTGACTGGGGAGCAACCGCGTACTACAACGGGGTGGGAAGATCGCGCAGCGATCTTGACCCAACGCGGCTCTATGTCCCGGCCAGACTGTATGTTTGCCCAAAGCTCTACGATAAGATGGTAATACTGTTGATGGGCACGACGCTTTCCGTTCTTTCTTGTAGCCGACTTGAACTGCATGTGCTCGAAGGCGTATTGGTAATTGCTGTTGCTGTGACTGGCTAGCGAGTACTGCTGCTGCGAATATTCTGGCCCAGTCTGCAATGGTAGTGACAGGCTAGTTATCTGACGTGACTGATCAAAGTTGCTAAGCCTGTAGTTGCTGTGTTCGTGCGTCGTCTCCCTTGGCAGCGTGGGCAATAGCAGCTCTTCCTTCATGGGGAGTTGCGTCCTTCTGTTGCGCTTTAGATTGTGCTGGATAAGCTCGATGTTCTTCCCACCCGCGCTGTCGTGAGCTGCGGCTAGCGAGACTGCTATGGAATGGATCTGCTCAGGACCTTTGCCACCTCGCTGGGTCAAGTAGAGTCGACCACCAGAGAACCACGGGGTCAGGTTGCATGACACGTTAACGGCAAAGTAGTTCCTCCCATAACACGTCCATACGCGGTCGCTAGTAAAGAAGAAGCCCTTCTCGATATTTGCTTCGATATTAGGGACCACCGTGGTCCCATCGCTGGTGATCTCACCATAGTTTTCCTGAGCGTTGAAGGGTGGTGTCGAGCTCAGCTGAGCAGGCTGGATGTAGCCCATAATGCCGGTGCTAGGATACATGGTGTTCAGTGGCATGGTGGTAGCAAAGACACTGTTTCCAAGGTTGTTGAAGTACCCCGCGCGATTCGGGTGGATGTCTGGCGTTGAGTCGACGACCTGCTGCGCTGCTTGGATGGTCGTCTCTGCAGGAAGACCAAAGCCTACAGCAAAGTCTGTTGCCACTAGTCCAGTTTGGATGCCTGACCTTTGCTGGTATTGGACCTTCGAATACCCTTGGTAGCTTACATCTCTCACAGGTGCTGGTATATCTTCCCTTTCCGACGTCGAAGGTGCGACTGAAGAACGGTACACGTCGGGTGTTTTACCATATATACCTTCTTTGTGTAGCTCGGGGCGATCAAGGTCTGTTGCTGGGATAGTAGAGTCTTGTTCCAGCAAGTTATGGGGGTCGGGGCATGAAAGTCGATCCTCGCCATTAGGAAATTGTATGTGTGCAGCTATAGTGTCAATCCCCCGATTTCGAGTTGGGGCTGCGTTGTCGTTTCTTGTGTCTTTTCGCGTGTCGAACAGTGGTGGGTATAGAGATAGATCATCATCATTGCAATAGATCAATGCTTCCATGGTCGCGTTGAGGGTCTGTTGAAAGCATGTTGAATAACTGAAACGTAATCGAGTGATGTAGATATAGACTGTGTCAGCTCTTATACCCTACTGTATTAGATTACTCGAGATCATCTCAGCTAGGCAGCAACGAGCGAACATATTTAGCCGCTGGATGATAAGTGAGCAACTGTTTATTAGATTCTAGGCACCCATCGATTTCCCCGCAGCTGAATGATATCGGCGACTGGATAATTAGGTTAATATAGGTAGCGAAGGGCTAGGTTTAGGCGGTGGTAGAGTGTTAGTGCAGGTAGGTATTACCTTTAGTATGGTAGCGAAGGGTCAGGCCCTCGTCGAGTGGTGATGGAGGCGGGCTTGGCGGCGAATAGTAACGCTCAACGCCGCGTATTAGAGGACACTACTTACTAAGCCTAGACTGTTAGTATTGGGATGGACGATATTGACTTAATATCGTCCAAAAATCGGCACGTGCACTACTTAGTAAGGGGATATCAAGACTCGATATCAGCGATATCAACTCGCACTGTCATGTCGACTTACTACCGCGATATCGCACCAGTGTTACAGGGCGCTACTTACTGAGCTTGAACCGGTTTGTTACGACCTGATATCTACAGTACGACGCCTCATGAACCTACCCTCGGAGAATCATAGGATGTCGCTGGTCAGCCGTGAATAATGGGGTCACGTGACCCAATCATTCGATCAGTGGTCTTGGCAGCACTAATCAAGGTTAATCAGGGCTGATCAACGATATCCTACACTGATCATACTGATCAACCTCAGTATACAATCTCTTACGAATGCCCTCTATGGTCGTTCGTGTTCAATCTCAGTCACTCTCTAGTACCTGCCAGCAAGGCACATTATCAAGTGGTGACTCATTCGCATATACATCGCGCACCCGATAATTAACCTAAGCCCTTAGTAGGTCTACGTTTGTTATACGAGAACTCTCCGAGCGAATCACGATAAACATAGACCAAGGATCTTAACAGTAGCTTACTAAGCAATCAGTAGTGCTTTACATACTCTTAATTAACTTAATACCAACCAAATCGTTTATATAGGTAATCACTGAAATAAGTTTCTTTTAGAACTTCATAGAGCCGGAGAGAGTAGATGAAGGAAAGAATGTAGAGAGAGGCGGCGGAACTCCTTTAGAGCGATGCTACTAAGATTAGGTACGTACCTGTACATTCCTAGAATTAGTAAGTGTGAAATTTCTCAAATCTGTTTGGGAGAAAATAATTGCTATACTGCTATGGAATTTTGCTGAACGAGCGACTCTAAAGTAACAAAGTAGTAGATACCGCTTCAACAACCATCCCCATTAATCGTTTGAGGAGAGCCCTCAAGGAGCCTTCTCTCCGCAGGACCAAGCAAAAAGCTTGTTGGTTGTTTCATTGTTAGCTGCGGCGACAACCACTTCAGCAGACCTAAGCAATGGATCGTGTGTTTGAGGAAAAAGTCGTTTAGCCTCTGCTTTCCGACGTCAACTGCATCCGCCACAAAATCGACACAATGATACTGATGCTGACCAGCGAGCGCATAACCATACCCAACTTCGTTTTCCTCGGTGAGGCCAGGCTTATCGAAGGTAGGCGTAAATCCGAGGTCCTCTGCCGACTTGGGCTCTCGGCCGGTGACCCAAAGGTAGTAGTTTAATATGCTAACGCGCTCAGCATCCGAGTCGCTAATATTGAAGCGATCCTGAAGCTCAGGCGGGACGTGCCAACGGTCGACCACATCATCGCGAGGCTTAGGAGTGAATTCGAAGAAAGCCTTACCCCGCTCAGAGCTTTCGCGTAGCGACTTGCCACGCATGTCGTAGTAGATCCAGTTGCGCAGCGCCTTCTCATAGCTCTGCTTCTCTGTATTGCTCAGACCAGATCGTTTGACGAGGGACTCGGCGATACCCGATGCGGAATCGCTGTACCAATCCGACTCCTGAGGATCGTCTCGCTCTTTGACAACGCTGCGGTCCCCCAGTTGGGTTGCGACGCCCGATGCAGTATCAGTGTACCAGTCGGTCTTCTCATCACGCTTCTCGCCCACCAAAGACGCCACGACACCACTCGTAGAATCAGAGTACCAGTCTGTGTGGTCATTTCTGTTCCGATTGTCGAGAGACCCAACAACGCCCGATGCGGAGTCGGCGTACCAATTGGTCGCATCGTCCCGAGAATCGATTGTGTTGGCAATGCCGGACGCTGAATCCGTATACCAGTCTGTGGTAGAATCTGAACGAGGTCTGAGTCAATGTGTGTACGGTGGTGGTATAGTTGTATGCCGTTCACCTGATTGCTTGATCGGAAGACCGATCGTAAGGCGTGCTGCCAAAGCCACGCTAGCAAGGCCTGTAAAAAACCGCATGACGTCGTTTCTTGTGTGTATGTTGGAGTTAGGAGCGTGGCAATGAAGAATTCCTAGGATCTCATCATTCTTTGGCTCTTTAAATCCTATTTCATCCCACCAAGCAATACCCTTGCGCTGCAGGTTGAGAGCGGGGATGTCGTTCAGAACTACTTTGGGAAGCTTCTGCTCACCGCTGATTACATCTTTGCGTTGGTCGGAATCCTTCCATCAGTCACTAATGCATGATCCTGTACACGAAGCCGTTTCGCCACCCTCTCCATCATGTTATTACCCCGCTGGCGTCTTGCATGCTCCTGGTCGGGGACATCCATGCTCCGTCACCAATCCATAATCCTGGCTACATATCGGTGACGATTCGGCACCTTGCCAAATACATAAAGGCACGAATATTGCTGTTCACGCCATAGTCTATAGTTAGTCGTCTACCATTACGCTGTCTCAAACAGTGTCATAGGTTTTCTGAAGCGCTGCACGACGCATTCATCTCTAATTACACAACCTACATGGCAAGCACAGAGGACCTTGCGTCAGTCCCATTTCTGTCCGCCGGGACATGGAAAGAGGAGTTGGAAGGCTCGAGGAACCATGTTGAGTCCACTCGTCAACCCCGCCAACTTCTCCAATATACGTCACCATTCTGCATAGTACTTGCAATTCCCGTCGTGTTACTTCTCGGGATTGTCTGTGGATATACTCTGCAGCAAATAGTAGGCGTCAGCCAGATACATTCATGCCGTGGTATGTCATCACCACGTTGCCTACACAAGATCTCTCTGATTATCTTGCAGAAAATACTGTGTCCGTAAAGTTCACAAAAGTGCCGATCTACTCGGAACATCCTTCGAACGAGTCTGATGCGGCCTGGGCTTCCTTGGTACCTCGTCAGTAACCCCGATTACACCCAAGACCCTGCTGACTCTCGTTCCCGTAGTTGGTAGGGGTTTCGTCGAGCTCGGTGACGCCGACTCAGAATTCGGTCAGCCAGGGCGTTATTGCGTATCGGTGTTCCATCAACTGCACTGTCTGGTATGTCTTTCACAGCCGTTGGGAGGCTTGGCATATGTTGACCCTGGTTAGGATATGCTCCGACAAGGGTATTACGGAGCCCTGGATAAAGTCAGTGCTGATCCCACACCTGTAGCGTCTGACGGGGGTCCTCCCTCGCCCATTCCCGGCGACTTTGGTCACATGCCAACGGGAGAAGGTCATGGTGCGCATGCAGTTGATCATGTGCAGCACTGCTTCGACTATCTCCGCCAAGCACTGCTTTGTGCCGCTGATCAGACACTGGAGGAAAGGAATGACGATATATCCGGGGTCAGAGGATGGGGAGCGCGTCACCAATGCCGCGATTTCGGTGCGCTCAAGTCATGGACTGAAAACCATAGATACAGCGACGAGCAAGGCCTCATGAGATGAGGTCGTTTCATCTGTGCTACTTTGACCGACTTACGGCGGCAGCTTGAATCAAATTCGTTCATGCTACGCATATGTACTGCGTAGACCTTCAGGAAACATCCTCCACTGCATCGTTTCTGAATCGAGGTTCACTTCTTTTGCAGTTTCCCACTCTTGTCGTACAATACTAGCTCTTGTAGCATCTCTCGGGGAAATAACAGCTTTGAATGGTAATGGTGCACAAACAAATCCCTGGGTGATCTTGTTAGGATCGGGAATTACTTCGTTACCTGACTCGTCGATCGGCCTCTTGAAATCAAAGGCCCAGAGCAATCTAGCAATCCCCAGAAACAAACTCCGCTCAGCAACATGCATACCAGGGCAAATGCGCCGACCAGCTCCGAATGTGAAGTGGTCACGTTTTGAGACATCCGGGTTGACAGCTGCATCGAACGTGGACTGGAAATCGTCCTTGAAGCGATCCGGGTCAAATTTCCGCGGGTCTGGGTATCTATCCGAGTCATTGTGGATTGTGTAGACATTGTTGAGAACACCGGCACCCTTCGGTAATCGATACCCCATGTAGTTGTCGTCCTTCATGAGAGCGTGTGGAATGGCTCCTAGGATAGTGGTGGGTAGCCATCGCAAGGACTCTTTGACACATCCTCGTATATATTGCAAGTTCGGCTCGTCTCCCGGCATTGGCATTTTCTCAGGGCCAACTACACGATCGAGCTCCTCATGTGCTCTTCTCTGCACGTCAGGGAACACAAGCATGGCGCACAAAAATCCAATGAGTGTGTTTGCCGTTGTCTCACTTCCGGCCTCGAGCAGCGTTCCTGTGATGTACGAAGCTAAATCGTCGTCAATGCTGTACAGTGCCTGATCTCGGACCAACCCCATACTGAAGGACGGACTTTGGCGATCTTTGGCCATGATGGCTGCTTTTGTGGTATCCCAATAGTGCCTATACAAGGCCTTCTCTCGTTGATGATGGGATCTTGCACGTCGTTTTGGAGGTAACGCCCAGGCCGGAAGAATGCGAAGAACAGGCATATAGTCTAGTAGCGCAGCGACGCCAGTCTGCGCTAGAACAACAAAGTCTTCAAAAACTTCAAAGAGCTCTTTGAAGTGCGGATCTTCTAGTGTTGGCACGCGGAATCTGGATGTTGTCAATTTGACGAAGTCACTGCGGATTAGGAAGCTGTCTTACCCAAATGTGGTTGCTGTCGTAAGTGAGTTCGCATACCGGCGGACATGTTGCACAAAGTTTTCCGGGTCCTGTAGTACATCGAACAGCATCTGCTGATTTTCGAGGACTTGATATGGCTCGAATGATCTTGCGGCATTCACATTGAGTAGATTGTGCATCATTCTCCGTATCTGTCACCGCATGAGGTTCAGCTTAGCTACTGAATCAGCTTGGATAGCTCACCATTCGCCAAGTCTGTCCATATCTCTGCAGGAAGGTTATCAGTGTTCACTATCGTTTGAAGCTTCCATCGAAACTTACCATCATCAGAATTCTCAAACCTCCGCTAACCAGTGTCTGGCCAATGTATAGGTCCATCCGATCGCTGTAAATTGCGCTTCTCTTGTCTAGCAGACCTTTGATAGCTTGGTCACTGGAAAGTACAATCATGGTCTTGCTTCCAAGCATTAGGCTGTAAACTGGACCATATTCCTGCGCCCACTTCTGAAACTGGAGATGCACATCTCGACCCGGAATCTATGTACGTGTCAACCGCCGAAATGAAAGTATAGCGGATGCAATTGCTCTCACCAGATGGATGTTGCCTAATAATGGTATCGTTGGAGGGCCAGGAGGGTAGTCGCTTGGGCGTTTACCAATCTGCATTATTTGCCACAATGAGAATAGTAATAACGGAGCCAGAGCTGCCAGAACTGCCAGAACTAAGGTGTACATTTCGTGTCGAGAGTTAAAGAACAATTATGAACGGTATCACAGTGGATTGTCAAAAGGGTCAGCAAAGACATTTTCGATAGGGTGCCAAGCAACAACCTAATCTTAGAAGCATACATTTGGCTAATTGCGTCGCTGCAGCAATGTGGTAAGACTCACATTTCACCCTCGTGAATTACTCGTGCATCTACTGGGCTCTGCATCTAGCTCAATCCAGTCAGGGATCTGCAGATGGTGCCAACTTATACTGCAGCAGACTGCAGCCCCTCCACAATGAACCTAGGGAGCTACGGAGTCCGATCATTGACGAAGGCCCCAACTTATCGCTCCCATAGGAATCGATGCAAACGGAGTCAATCAATCCAAGCATTAGTCCCTATGTTGACGATACGAGGACAATCTTGGCTCTCTCAGTACCCTTCGAACTGCAAGTGTTCCTCGCAGTTGACAGCCGAATCACTATGCACACAAATGTAAGCTGCGTCGGTGAGACGGTCACGGTTTTATGCATGCCGACGAGTGCCCAGCGAGGCACAGCGTGGTGCCATAACAGGAACTACAACCCTGGCCGCCGAGGTTTGACATTTCTAGTAATCACGCGACGAGAGGAAATATACACCGACCAAAGCCTACCCTAGATCTCCTCGTGTCAACTTGTCCGAATTCTCGTTACTTCGCCTCCGCCACTTAATTTGTCTGAAAGTTAAGCTTTCCGCTCCACGCACGTAGTTGCTGGCCCCAAAACTGTAAGACAACTATCAACGGGAATACAGCTCCCATAATCGCTGCCTGTGTGCCAAAGCTGGTTTGCGGACCCACAGCACTGGCCCACCGAATTTGGACGTATGTGACCACGAACCCACCCGTGGTTCTGGCGAAGTTCAACCACGCCGAAACTTCGCCTGAGCCTTCCGGATACGAATCAAGCACGTAGGCATTCAAACCTACCGTGCTAATCATTATCCCAAACACGTAGAGGCCCCAGCCCAGAGCACACACCATGTAGTGGTAAGCGTGCTGGAGAGAAAATCCGAGTACGACTAGTCCGACCACCATGATTGGTGTGGCAAGCCAGACTACCCAAAGTCGCGCTTCCGGTTGCAAGATACCTTTGTTACGATTCATCCAAAATCGGGCATTTGCGTCGTGAAGCCACTGGCCTGAGAGTTCTCCGAGGACAACTGCAACAATGGGTGTGAAATAGAAGAAGCCTGTAGAGGTTAGTATATGTATATCTAGTCATTGTTCGACCTGGTTCTCACCAATTTGTCTCGGACCGAACCCGTAAAGTGGCTGTAGAAAGATACTGAGGGTGGTGTTGACGCCTGTATTGCGTTAATCGGGCAGCTTTCTCCTACCCGCATAGGTGTAACACATACCCACGACCCAGGCAAATATGAACAGATAGTAAATGGTGGCAATGAAGACCACAGGCTTGCCTATGGCTTGAGCCGGACGGAGGATTGCACCCCGGAATGTGTTGCGTTGGTCACGGCTTCTCCATTGCTGAATACCGACCAAACGAGCCACCCGAGAGCCTCGCGGGGGTTGTTGGTCCTCTGGTGTTCTTCGATCGTAATATGTTTCGTCAACAACAAAGACAATTGCAATGAGACATATACCGTGCAATAGTGTCGATAGCCAAAACGCCCAGTTCCAATCGTATTTGCTGATAATGAATGCCGTGGAGAGTGGACCCAAGTATGGAGAAAGTATGATGAAGAAGGACCATATATTGATCTTGCGTGCGTGCTCGTGGACGAAGAAAATGTCGTTGATAAAGACGAGGCCACTACCTTGCGCGACGGTGGAGAAGAAGCCGTTGAGAATGCGAGCTGCAACAAATTGGTCAAATGTCCCCGGTGCTGCACACCATGCGATAGACCAGACTGCCATTACTGTGAACCAGAAAAGCACTGGAAGGCGGCCAAAGTACGCCATCAAGGCGACGACGACAACGCCTCCAGCACCCAGCATAAACAAATTGCCGACCAACGACATGAGCATTCCATCCTCAGACTTTTCGAACTCGAAAGACTGCGGAATGAGTGTTACCGCGCCTATGGAAGACGAGAAGTCTGGAAGGAAAGCAGTCGCGGAGATGACAAGCAGTATCGAATTCTTCTTGAGAGCGGACCAGTTCAAAGGATCATTCTTCGATTCGCTGGGCTGGGGTATTCTACCACGACTTCAGTACTGTTTCATCGCGTGAGGATTTTCCGTTTCCACTTACAACACCAACTTGCCGTCCTCCGTGGTCTTTAGATTTTCACCTTCGATGCCGTCTCTGCCTACGGCTAGAGCATAGCCCGAAATGTCTCGTACGAGTTTTCCATCAGGGTTTGGGCTAGTGACCAAGTTGGATGTGTGGACCTTGTCAGAACATGCAGATAGCGCCATCTTAGGTGCGTTATAATGTGTAACCTTGGTAGCATGCGCGCGCGTGATATGTACGATATGGACAGACTGGTTGATCGTATATTGGACGAGGGAGAGATGAAGTAAACGTGACTAGGAATCAGGCAGCGCTCCTACTTAGGATTGGAGGTGATGCACCAATTGTACTCAGGTCCGACTCTGGTTGTACTCAGGTCCGACTCTCGTGTCGCTTATATCAAATCATTGGCCTATGAGTGACCAGGTTCCCCTCTTCCTCGTCAGCCTTTCGATGATTGCAGATCAGTTTTCGATGGTGACATCAGGGTGCGTATGCATAAATTGGATGGCACAGTAAGCTGCATATTTACGGTGCAGCTAACTTTCGATCTTTGGTGTCCGCCACTTATGTTAGCTTGTCGCACACCAACCCCAAAATCAGGCGCATTTACTGCAAGCCTTGTCATGGCGTTTGTCCAATGGAATGCTGCCAAGGACATGTATTACTTGGGAGCGTCAACACAACAGGGTATAATAAAATCAGCGCGAGCGGCCCGTTCCTAGTGTACCTGCCTGTTTCATGGGGAAAACCATGCAACAATACCGGATGCCCCCGTTGGCAATTTCGCAAGCGAACCCTTGCAATGGAACAGCGGGCCCATTCCCATTGACTAACTTACCGACCATCGGCAAATGTCCGATTTGGCTCATGCCTCTGGATACTGATTGGGCCATGGAACCAGAGCGCTTGCTACAGCTACCGGCTTCTGACCTCAAGTTTAGGTGCAGGGTGCTTGGCAGCGATACGAAACTGGTTTGAGCCGGCGTATCACTTTACAAGTGGCGTCGGCTCGGCAATCCGTAAAGTGTTTAAGCCAGACGTGCGTTGTTCCGAGCCGAGACACACATGCATAATCCGCCGAGGATGGGGTGCATGCCCGGAGTGCTTCCCGCTGGACTTCCACACTCATTGCAGGAGCACATTAAAGATACAGCAGACAGAAATGGGAATGCCAATACGATAGAACGTATGTTTCGAAGTCATGCAAACTTTCATAGCTTTGCTTTAGATTTAAATTGAGGTATAAAGAATACTTTCAGGATAAAAAATCGTCCTATGTGCTCGGATTAGCGTGTTATACGGCCGTTGAAGTCTACGGACACATCAATCGTCTTGATGATGTCGCGTTCTGCGTTGTGGTGTTCTATGCTGTGGCGGGCAGAAGTAACAAGGTTTTTCTGGCTTGCACCGCCGTCGACGCTCAGACACGAAACTCCGACCGAAGTCAACGGGAAACCGTCCAAGTCATGCCCCAATCTGGCACTACGTGACCTCCCGCGATTTCTCATTGCGCTGCTTAAATCGGATAGCTTGGAGGAATAACCTGTGCTTGGTTTTTTGCGTCTTGAAAAGAAAGGCTTCAGCGTCGGGATAGATGCTGCAATGATGACAAGGTAGTTCTCCACGCTGGTTGACTTGTTACTACAACAGAGAGATAGGGAGTCTTCAGCACGCTCACCTGTACCAAATGACCAGATACGAGGTGTTGTATGTGTAGTCATCATGGCTCCCAACCGAAGACAGCGATATAGTCTTGACAATAGAACCCACCATCGCGCTGGTGCTCTGTTAGTCGAAATGTAAAGAAGGGCGGGAAAAAGCTTACAAAACTCCCAAGCCCATTAAGAGTGAAAGGGTAATCTTCATGGAGCGCTTCATGTTGAGACGCCAAACCACAAGGGCAGGCGCAAGCGCTAGGACGAGATCCGTAAACGAATTAAGAGCTAGATAAGATTTTAACGTAGATAGTGGACACGCTGCAGTCAACTCACCTCCATCAAAATAGCCAAAGTACTCTTGGAACTTCAAGTTCCAGCATGTTCCGTCTAGACGTTTGTCCCACAGTCGCTGTATTGGTTTGCACTGGACAAGGATGAAAATGAAGCAAAGGCTGTTGGCGAGAAACTGCGTGCCGATGATGCCCCAAAGGAAGTAACGCCGAGGTCTTGATGGGCCGACCAAGCTCAGGAGTGTTAATGCAAAGGAGATGCGTCCAAATGTAGGCGCCATGATCGAGGAAGGCTGGGCAAGGTAATCCCATTTGATGGCGGTCCTGACGTTCTCGGGCGAGACGTCCTCGATGTGCCTTCCTAAGCCATAGTGGAGAGCGACTTGCACGAAGCAAGAGTTTTTGATCATAAGGATCTGGTCAGGAGTCAGCTAGTGTTGCAATGGATTATTTCGGGTGACGTACAATCGCGAGAAACATGAACCCATCATCCCACCCCAACTTCTGAACGATTTTGACACGTGTATAGAGCCGTAATAGGACGATGACAATTGCAAGCGACGCTAAGGTCCAAATTACGCCTTCAATTGTGGGTACAAGTGTGTAATTGTTGTAGCTTCCAACTTTAGCCATGTCGCGGGTTGTAGTTATGTGAGTCAGTAGATCAAATTGTAATGGAAATATGTGGAACTAGAGCGGAAAGAAAACAAGCGCGTCGTTGCTCTTAGGGGTTGTATTGAGGGCAGCCTTCCCAGTCCCGAGGGCGCGGACCTAAAAATGCGTGGCGCATGGACGTAGGGGGGGCAGGGACGTGCTGGACTTGGATGCGGTCCATGTATGGCAAATCGCTTTGAAGGATCGGGGCGATCTCAGACGAGGCAAATATTACGTGCTGCACGTCCCAAAGTGCCAAGGATGAGATGATCAACGATCACATGCATGCTGTATCAAACGTCCGTGTAACTAGGCTCACTTGTGCTGATCGCATATAGTTCGCGGCATGTTGAAGGTGAACGCTTGGTGTACATTTGTGACGTGGCACCGTACTCCGCCTTATCTTATTCCCATCCCAATTACGGCACAGTACTTGCGGCACAGTCAGGTCTTCCATCTCAAAGACCTTCTTCAATAATCAGGCTCTCACTGGGCATCTGTATTCCCCCAAGAATCATGTCGGAAGCTGTTAAACTTATCGAGGAGCTCGCCGCGCTGTCCAAGCGACCAGATTTTCTGGGCGGTGGTAAGGCAATCGGGGAATCATTGCATTTGGCCAAAAAGCTCGGGCTCGCACTCCAGAAACCCGAAGACGCTGCTATAGAGCTATGTTTCCAAGTAGGTCTTCTTGCGGACATCCAGGACTGGTGGCAACGGAGGATTCAAGATAGGCGATTCTGAAGCTCGATTCACAAGCTTACTTCTTGCGCAGCCAATCTTCGCAGCTGCAGCTCGTGTTGCGATCGATTTGAAGTTGTTCCATCTCATAGCAGATTCTACGTCTGGGATCACTGCCACAAAGCTGGCCGAAGCATCTGGATGCTCTGAAACGCTTCTCGTGCGGCTCCTGCGTCCTTTAGCGGCCCTTCACTTCGTCTACGAAGTGAAAGAGAACGCGTGGGCGCCGACCACAATCACGAGAGCCATGTGCATTCCGCCTATCGAAGCAGCGCACATCCATTTGTGAGCACGACTGTGTTCTGTTGCCGGACAAGCATATGCTGACGACTCTTGGTAGCTGGGATCAAGGTACTACGGCGGCCATCAAGATGCCCTCTTTCTTCAAAGAAACCGGGTACCGGCAACCTGAAGACCCACGAAATGGTCTGTTCCAATACGGTATTGGTACGGACAAGGAAGCATTCGAATACTGGAGCACGATGCCCGATGTTGTTGATAATTTCAATACATGCATGACCGGCATACGAGGCTCACGACCGAGTTGGATCGAGTGGTTCCCTGTAAGAGAGCGAATCTTGGGCCTTGAATTGACAAGTGCCGGGTCCGATGTTCTCCTGGTTGACATTGCGGGTGGTCGTGGTCATGATGTTCAGGCATTCGGAAGAAAGTTCGAAGATGTTCAGGGCAGACTCGTGCTTCAAGATCTGCCTGCCGTTATCGGGGATATTCAACACCTCGACGACCGCGTTGAGAGACTCGAGTATGACTTCTTTACAGAACAGCCGATAAAAGGTCAGTACACTTGTGTAGTTGTAGTAGCAGTGCAACTAACAGCGATAAAGGAGCGCGTGTATACTTCTTCCACTTCATCATGCACGACTGGTCCGATGAAGTATGCGTTGGTATTCTTTCTCGAACTGCGGCAGTTATGAAGCCCGGATACTCAAAGCTCCTGTTGAACGAATTCATTCTGCCTGATCAAGGCTGCCCGTTATTTCCGGCGGGGTTCGACTTGCAGATGATGGCTATGCATGCCGCCCAGGAAAGGAATGAGAGCCAATGGAAGGAGCTGCTGGAAAAATCAGGACTAAAGTTAATCAAGTTTTGGATCCCTTCTAGCGGCGGAGAGGGCATTGTTGAAGTAGAACTAAAGTAAAAGACATTCGGTGGTTAGCCCTAGAACTACCTGCCCACATGCATTACATCGCAGGGAACTGCTACACTCTGTTCCACACCGATGGGGGCCCACAACTATTACAGGCTTGCTGCCCACGGAGGCGCATGACACTAGCGAGATGCATCATCGAGAGCAGGAGCGGGACCTCGAGAGCGAGTTCAATGTGGCTTGCATTACGACATGCGTGCCGAACTCTTCTTCAACCCCATCAGCAAGTTCTGGCTGCGATTCACGCATCGGGTTTGGCAGAGAATGGTTGAGGTTTGTAAGGTGTGGTGTATTGCCGGCCAAGGCGATTGGCTGGGGAGTCTGGGAGGGTACTGTATCCCGCTGCAGACGCCGTGCAGATGGCGTTCATGTCTTTGAAATGAACCAGTACGATTGAGGCGCTACTGGGAAAGTAGGAGAAGGTGTTTGACATCGAATTGAACGAATGCAGTAGCCAAGCCTGGTTCAATGAACTGGAACCAAAGCATCACAACCGGCTATAGACGCAGTGCAGCCGGGCTATCTGATAGAATCAACCGGTTGAAAGAAAATGCAGCACAGGCCGTGATGCAAGGGAGCGGTCGAAGAGTACATTCGAATAATTGCAAGACCCGGGCCAACTCCGCCCTCCGCTATCCATAAATATTTCGGCTCGACATAGTTCATGACTGAACCTTCTTAGCAATACATCTCTTTGCTTTGCCCTTTGATTATATTGTTGGACAAGTACAGAGCGGAATGCCCTTGTGAAGGCTTACATCGCCTTACGGCGCGGACAATTGGAAATGAATCATTGCATGTAGCGCTTGTATGTGGAGTGTGGTCTCCGTGCCAGCATGCGACAGTACCGCATCCGACATGTCTACTCAACGGCTCACTAACAAAGACGGAATCGTTCACAGGTAGGCGAATGATCGACCCTAAGCACCGGTTGCGTTGGCAGTGTTGATGATGGTCTAGACTCAAGGCGATTGCTTCGGTCTTCATACCCTAATCCAATGCTCTCCTCGACGTTGGAGCATATAGCCTCTTTAAAGTAAATCCTGCTCACCCGGGACCGGTCCTCCAAGTTTCGCCTAAGAGTAGACGGCCTCCTGCGGCGTTACAACCGCGCTGCTCCACCCAGGATACTCGCCCAAACTTAGAAAAGCAGCCAAAGATTCTGTAAAAGTTTCCTGGTCCGTCCATCCACCTTCGTCTTCCCATTGTTCGAGCAGGTCCTCGCCATAACCGGCACGACCAATATTTCGGAATTGCTCGTGTAAAGAAGCACTCGGTCGCCAACGTCCGACTTGCCAGCATAGCTGGCGAGAGGAGCTACAGTGGGCTGGCGGCGGGTAAAGAGTACCTATGGTAGGCTGTTCTCCAGGCCTTGCATAAGCGATTCCCCAAGCGTGTGCCCAGGCCAATGGCGACCAAAGTGAGAAGGCTCTCAGTGCATGCATGTTGCTGGCCGCTTTAGCGAATGCCTCGAGGAAAGGGTGCATTATCTCCTCGTTTGGGACATCCCGGAAGCAACGGGGAGCATTTGCACTGTTCAAGAACTCCTCGAAATGCCAGTTCGCGTCGCGAGGGTCGCTGGAGTTGAGCGGTGGATACATGTTTGCGGTAACCTGATATCCAATATCGTACTGTCCTTCTCCGTCAATTCCGTGAAAGTACCAAGACCCTGACGGCGCCATCGGATGGAACATGATGCTTAAGAATTCGAGATTAGGAAAGCATGCAACTGTACCATCTTCGACTGGCCAGAAGAGAGATGAGTCGGCCATGAGGCGTAAGTCTAAGTGTCGGAGATTCGAGGCGAAAGACCGCAGAATGCTGCTGAACGGATCATATGTTAGCGGACCAACAAGATCTGGTCCCCCTCCTTCTTGCGCGTACAAGTGCTCCTGTAGGTCGTTAAGAAAGTCAAGCTGCACATTGCACAACGTGGCTGGCAACTTCTTCTCAGCCAATGCCTTCGCAAACCCAATTCTTGAATCCCTCGCACAGCCTTCGAAGTCGTACTCGAAATGCCTCCGCGGAGGGTCCACATCAGAAAGTCTCCATTCCTCTATTCCAAGCCGGCTTCCTAGGTACTGCAGGTTGGGCAGCCTACTTGCCACATCGACAAGTACACGCCAATCTAGTCGGTTTATTGCGCGATGATACCCAGTCTTACTGGTAGAGTGTTCGGGATTACAGATACTCAAACCGTGAATAGAACGTAACTCGGGAAAATCGTCAGGGCGTAGAAGATGCACGCGCCACGCGGAGCTTACGCGGTGTCGACAGAAGCACCGATCTACCCATTGTATGGGCGTAAGGATGGTCAGCTGGGATCTTCCGGAACCGTAATGCGCGAGGTTGGCTTCATTCTCGGCTTTCTTCATGGTTTCGAACGCGCGTTGCACTTGCTCCGTGAACGACTCATCTTTCGCCAACAGTTGTTCCTTAGAATCGCGACACGGTAGCTCGTCGGGATCAGCATTCCGCGGTTCTAGACTAGGGAAGTCGGTGTGGATTTCGATGTAGCGCAGGTAAGACAGACGCCGACCGCTGTAGGTCGAGAGAAACGTTTCGCTGTCAACGTCGTTGTTCCTAAAGGTAAAGCAGCTGAAAGCGCCCGAGTGTCGCTCTGATGCGACCCGAAAGTATGGTGATACGAGAAGCGTGCGCTTGAGATCGTCGTGTTCGAGGAAAGCGCAGATGCGATCGATCAGTTCTGGTGGAAAGTCGTTCATTGTATATTCCTCGGGCTGGTGGACGATAGAGCTGGGCGGACTGGTAGAGAGGGACGACAGCCTGTAAAGATGTTATAGCAGGAGCAGAGCGTCGGAGGTCGGGTTTAGTGAGTTTCAAGGCAGCCACGACAAGGTCAGCTTGAGAGCGGCGCAGTAGATATGGGTGTGATATCTGCCTCCCTTTGAGCAAGTCCAGAGCCCGGCAATGTCGGAAAGCGGACGAAGTTTTGAAATTGAGGTTAGATTTAAATGATAGAATTGCGGTTTTGACGGAGTTCTCATCCATCGAGAGCGATGTGTAGAGGGTAGTTGCCCCTCTGGTAAGCGGCCGTAGCTTAGCGTCATTGTTTTGTTACCGTACTGGGACTAGCGCTATCTAACTAGGCCTCGCCTCCATTAATCCATCACTCTTGTTACGGGTGTTATTCCACTTACTAAGCCTTGACCGGATGAGGGAAGGATAGTCTTGATATAGCGGCAACCGAGGTAGTATTTAGTTAGTAAGTATTAAGTATAGGAGTTAGCTATTAGGAGTATATACTAAATAAGATACGAAGTATAATTAATAATAGAGAAGAGTGATAATAAGTCTTATAGTATATATTATCCTTATAAGTAAGACGAATCGCTACGGAACTAACTAGCGATTTAGAAGGTAGATATACTTAATCTTTATATAATCCTTTTATTCCTAAATCCGCCGGGTAAGTCTTTATCCTCCCTAAGTCTACTAATACTCGCCGGAGGCGCCTTCGTCCTAATAATATTCCTCTTCTTAGGACTAACCAGCCCTAGATAGATTATTAGAGACTAATATAGGCTAGAATAGAAGTATAAATAGCTAATACGTTAATAGTAGCGCCTTAGTACCCTTAGCTAGAGTAATAAATAGGTTAGGCCTACCCCGAGGTTAGATTAGAGTTAGGTCGAGGTCGTATAATAAAGGGACGAAATAGTTAGAGTAAGACCGGCGGTTAGTAGGACTTAGCGAAAATCTATCGACTATTAATCTACTAACTACTCTAATCTAGCGTATTCTAAAGGCTTAAATAATTACTTAGATCGTATATATACCCTCTATAAGTTAAGTATATTTAATTCTATAATAAATTTATACTTTAATATTATATTTTATAGCGTATAGTATACTATATAGATAAAGTAGATACGCGTATATACGCTATTAAGAGATAAAGAAATACTAGACTAAATTTAGATTTTTAACGATGTGCTACTCTTAATTAAGATTTTTAATAACGCGCTACTCCTAATTAAGTTTCTAGCGATAGGACTAGCGCGTTATAGAATACTTACGTATAATATAATTAAGTAATTCTTATTCTCTTTAGTACCTTATAGGGGGAGAATAGATTTTAGTAAATTTTATCCCCTCTATATAGAAACTAACTTTAATTACTTAATTATTATATAAGACTCTATTAAAGAGTTAGGGTTAGGGTTAGGGTTAGGGTTAGGGTTAGGGTTAGGGTTAGGGTTAGGGTTAGGGTTAGGGTTAGGGTTAGGGTTAGGG